>ENA-ORNI01000975-ORNI01000975.1-human-gut-metagenome-genome-assembly--contig:-NODE-975-length-18255-cov-2.68121_pt1 | contig 18255 bp, 10 predicted proteins | sample MGYA00242118_ERZ509028 | MGnify/ENA primary metagenome ERZ509028 (study PRJEB26280, sample SAMEA2338755) | human gut metagenome | biome: human gut; feature: human-associated habitat; material: faeces...
GATATTTTTTACTCTCATAAAATTTCTTTAAGAATCTATTCTGACTTAAATATCTTAATATAATAATGATAAATCTCTTCCCTTTGCTTTTTATTACAAAAAATTTTCGATTATTTCTATATAATTTCCATTCCTTTTTATCTCTGCCACTCAGCCATCCATGTTTTTCCCATAGTTCTTTATAATGATATGTTTTTTCATATATAGCACATTCCTTATTACTACTATTTTGAAATAACCCTAACAGTAAACGTAATTGTGTGTTATCACAATATTCCATCAGCCATTGATATTGCACACTTTGATTCCTTAATTTTTCATATCCTTCCAATGAACTGAAGAAAACTTTCTTAACATCTTCATTCCCATGAGTCACCGAAAAACTATTATTTCTATAAATAAAAATAGCTTTATCAAGATACAATATTTTATTTGCAAAATATATACATTTCATGCGAAATCTTTCATCCTCATTTCTATATTCGTCGGTATCTATGTGATATTTTTTTAGGAGTTCAATATTATACATATATGATGAATGATGTCTATAATTTTCTCCTGCGTTTTCTTTTGGATGATCAATTATCTTTCTTTGTCTTTCAATTAATTTTAACCTACTGATATCTTGATTCGCCTGATAATAAGCAAACGAAACCATATCACATTTTTCTTGTTTAATTTCATTGATTACATCTTCCGTTAAAAAATCTGTTACCCACATATCATCTTGGTCCAAAAATACAATATAATTTCCTGTCGCTATATCTATTCCTTTATTTCTTGTATATGCAACCCCATGATTTTTCTGATCAATAACATTTAATCTCTTATCTGTTTGTGCTACTTTATTCAAAATATCTACACTATTATCTTTTGATCCATCATTAATTGTAATTATTTCTATATCTTTGTATGGCTGATTTAATACGGAATTTATACATTCCTTCAAATATTTTTCACCATTATAAACAGGTATTACTACACTTATTTTCATTTGCCTTTCACCCTCACAATTCTGCTTAGAATAATTCCAAATGGAAATGCCAACACAACATATCCTTTTCTAGGTGCTTCTTTTATTACATCCATCCATCTACCTGCCAAAATACAGCTTGAAACATAATGAATGGAATGTTTTAGTTTAAATTTAAATGACGTGTTATCAAATGAAAGATATAATTTTCTTGTCTCTGCAAAGCTGTTTGGACTGTTATAATATTGTTTTAACATGGAATTAGACATCCCGCCTGGCTGATAATCTACATATTTCAGATTTTCATTTAGTACAAGAAAATCATATTTTTTGCTGATTTCTAAATGCATATAATGAGGGTTGAAATTCTTCTCTCCTTCGAAGGATTTCATTGGTGCTACTGCTTTGTATAATTCTGTCCTTATAACATTGGTTCGATCTCCATTGACAATCGGATATTTTCCTACCAGCAGATCAATCAAATTAATAGTTTTCTGATTTGGCAGTGGATCACCAATCAGATAATCATTCAGGTCATAGTCTAACCCAATAATTCCTGCATATTGATCTGATCCATTTTCTTTCCAGAAATTAAGGATCTTTTCTACTGCTTGATCTGGCATATAATCATCGGAATCAACACATACCATTAACTCTGTTTGAGCTAATTCAATTGCTTTGTTGTAACCTGTATGTAATCCGCCATTTTCTTTTTTTACATATTCTATTTTAAATCCAGCTTCTGTGTCTTTTAACAGATCTTGTACCACTTCTTCTGTATTATCTGTTGAACCATCATCAATGATCATCCAGAGAAAGTCTTTTAATGTCTGCCGTTTTAAAGCTTCAAATGCTCTCGGCAAGAATTTCGCACGATTATAAGTTGGTGTAAATATTGTCAATGTTTCCATATATACTTCCCCTTGTATCTAGTATCTCTTTATCTTTGTATATAGCTTTAGAAATCGAATCAGATTATTATATCCAACAATTTTCTTTACATAATATTGCAGTTTGATCTTTGGATTCACGTGATAAGTAAGCAGCCAGCTGTAATCTTTCATTTCTTTCATAACTGCTTTGATTCTGTCCTTGTCACCATCTACTAATGTATTACTTAATAATAATGTTCCATACTGATATGCCGCAAAATCATGATATAATTCATAGAACTTTGTTCCTTTTGGAATTTCCTGCCCAAATCTTACACATTTTTTTACATTATTACTAAGATCATAAATATTTTTATAAGAAATTGTATGTGTAATGGATTCACTTCTCTGACGATATACATAGGCTTCTGTATTGTTATATCCGATACTGCCACATTCGATCAGCATCCTTGCACACCAATCGATATCTTCAGAAGTAATTCCTTTTTCAAAATACAATTCATTTGTCTTTAGAAATGATGCAGATATCAGTTTATTGCATGCCGATGAAATATATAATCCCTCATTGATCAGACGTTCTAATATCTGATCTTTTTCCTGCTGTTTGATGTCTTCTACGGATTTTAAGCATGATATAAATTGTTTGGTATCTTCCATATATTTTTTGTAACGAAAATTCAAGATGTCTACTGGATACTGCTGCATTTGATTTGCAAGCTTTTCAACCATCTTGGGATCATCCCAATAATCATCACTGTCAAGAAATAAAACATAATCCCCACTACACTGTTTAATGCCCGTATTTCTTGTATCTGATAACCCACCATTTTCTTTATGAATCAATTTAATTCTTGCATCTTGCTTGGCATACGATTCACAAATCTGTGGACTTGAATCTGTTGCTCCGTCGTTAATTAATAAAATTTCCAAATTGTGATAAGTTTGAGCAAGCACACTTTCTACACATTCTTTTAAATACTTTTCTGTATTATATACAGGTATGATCACGCTTATCTTCATTTTTGTTTCCCCTTATTTGTCAAATTATAGATACAAATGTAAAATATCACTCTCGTAAACTAATCCCCATGTTAGTACCATTTGGAAATAGAAAAACACCAAATAAAATGCCATACACAATAAAATTACCATCTTCCTGCTCCTCTCCGTAAACGCATGATGCATCAGCCATGGTAATATAAATATCAAAATATGTTGTTAATCGTCCAACTACCATTCCACTTGAAAATGTTGCAATAATATATAAGCAAAAATTTATTACAGACATATTAATACTAAAATTAATGAGTTTATTATTCTCATCTTCAATCGCATATCTTGCCATATAAGCGATCACACAAGGAATCATTGCTATTGCCAGTCGAATAATACTACTTCCTTTTCCTTGTGATGAAATATAATCAACATATCCCTTATACTGTGTTTCTGCTAAAAGATTTCCAAACAACGGAAATAACTTGTCAAAGCAGACTCCTGCAATCAACGAAAGAAATATGACTGTCCTCATTTTGGCACCCCATGGCTTTACATTTCTTAGAAAATATACTAACAATAAAATCAATGCAGATCCATGGATTGTCGAAAGCAATAAAATCAAAATCACATATTGAGTCCATTTTCCTTCTAATATCATATATGTTGCACAAAAGAATATCGTAACAACAATAAACTGTCTCATCCCATTAACAAAATAGGTAAACATAGTACTTGCGATCAATAAATAACAGCTTAATCCAAAGTATTCCGAATAACGCATTAAGCCAATCATCAATGCGACTCCGGATATAAGTGTGATCAGAAACAGCCATCCATGAAAATCATTTGAAATAAATTGTTTAAATAAAACCGATATTACAAAAAAACCTTTATCTTTATTCACAGATTTCAAATCCATTCCACTAATACTTGATGGATAACCTTTAAACATTTGTATATATGTCCCTGTATCCGCAATTCCACTTCTCAATCCACAGAAAAATATCACAACTGCAAAAAAGATGATTGCCTGACTCCAGTAAGCCTTTCTCTGATATCTTGTCCCATTCCATGTAATCCTTGCACTAGCTTCATTCCAAAAACATATAATTGTCGCTAATAATAAAAACAGCCAATAAATCTTCAATGTTCTTCCTTCCTTTACCTATCTTCCAAGTCCTTCCAAAGTCATCTCAACAACCTTCTCCTTATCAAACCTCTCCTCTATCACTTCTCGTGACTTCTCTCCCATCTGTTTCTTCTCTTCATAGGAAAGTTCAATAAATTCCATCATCTTCTCTTCCAATCCCTTAACATCCTTCACATCCACCAGATACCCATTCTCGCCATCTCTTACAGCTTCCATACACCCATGAATCCTGCTGGTGATCAATGGTCTTCCCATGGCTCCACATTCTAGCAGTGTATTTGCCATGCCTTCATGATACGATGGTAATACAAAGCAATCGCATTTCTTAATGAATGGTTTGACATCTTCCTGATAGCCATAATAATAAATGATCCCATTTCTGACCAATGACTGGATTCGTTCCTTATAATCATCTTCCATTGGTCCTACGATATCAAACGATACTTCTGGGTAGATCTTCTTAATGTTCTTTGCTACTTTGAACAGTTCTTCAACTCCTTTTTCTTTCATCACTCGTCCGATAAACAAGAACCTGATGTTTCTTGACTCTTCTGGGTATGGTGTCATCTTGTATTCATCAAGGTCAATCCCTGCTCCTGGAAGGGTGCATGTTCTGGATTCTTTGATAATATTATTTTCTATAAACACCTGCTTATTTCCTTCATTTTCAAAGAAGATCGTTTTTGCCTTTTTGCAGGATAGTTTATATAAAAATACGACGAGTTTCTTGATCATATTTTCATTCTGAAATGCAGTTCCTAATCCTGTGATATTGACTGCATATGGAATTCTTTTGAATCTTGCTGCGATCCCTCCGTAGATGTTTGGTTTGATCGTGTAGGTGATCACAAGGTCTGGCTTTATCTTGCCTAAGATGTTAAAGTATCTCATCATCAGTTTAAAATCTGTTGCTGGATCGATCCCTCTTCGATCTACCGGTGTTTCGATAAAATGACATCCCATTTCTTTTAAATTCTGTACTAACATTCCTTTTGGCAGGGATATATAGACTTCATTTCCTTGATCTATAAGCTTTTTGATCAGTGCTTTTCTGAATTTGTATAATCCTACGTCTAGGTTTGCTAAAATTAATATCTTCTTATTCTTCATCGTTTACTCTTCTCACTGGTACTCCAACATAAGTTCCTGCTTCGTTGATATCTTCGATCACTGTACTTCCTGCTCCCATGATCACTTCGTCTGTGATATGCAGTCCTTGTATGATCTGGCTTCCTGTGCCGATCTCTGTCTCAGTCTTTAAATGGACATCTCCTGACAGTAAAACTCCCGGATACAGGGTATTATAATCTCCAATCTCATCATCATGCCCGACAATACTTCGGTTGCAGATCAGGTTAAAATTACCGATCTCTATATTCGTTGTCATAATAACGGATGTACAAATGATATTTCCTTGTCCTAGATGCACTCTTTGTGATGTGATCACGGATGGATCGATCAGATTAGGATACCATAAGTTTGGATTTGGCAGACATTTTAAAACTAGTTTTTCACGGACTTTTGCATTGCCTATAGCGAAGGCGACGGCAAGTTTTTGTTCTTTGTCATATTCTTCGAGGTATTTCATTCCTCCAAGAATCGGATAGCCATCTATGATGCTGCCTTGCTGGATTCCATCGTCTATATATCCAAGAATCTCATATGTTGGTTCTTCTTCATTGATCCGTTCGATCAGCCACTGAGTATCTCTTCCCATACCACCGGCTCCAACGATCACGATTGGTTTTATCTTTGGTTCTTTACTCATATAACCCATCCTCATTCTTCTTCCAATAGCATTCCATTCCTAATGCTTTCGGTGCAATAAAATCTTTCTCGATATCATCTCCGACAAATGCCATGTTCCTGCATGGTATTTCTAATCGTTTTCTCATGATCAAAAATGGAAGATCATTTGGTTTCCTGAATTCCATGACATTTCCATGTCCTGCAAGTTCATCTGTGATCAGTATCTCGTCTGCCATTTTATCTAACCCCAGGGCTTCTATCTTGGCTCGCTGTACTTTTGGTGTTCCATCGATCAAGATCCCGATACTTCGCTTTTGCGTGTGTAGTTCAAAGAATAATTCTTTGACTCCTTCATACAATGAAATCTCTGGTTTATGGTCCCTGATGGCTTCTCTACATTTTAATAATAATTCATCCGAATACATTCCTGCATCTTTTAATACCGTTTCCAGTGGCGGCTGCCCTTTTTCCAGTGCTGCGCATAACTTATTAAAGATATTGTTCACTTCTGGAAGCATTCTTTCTACCACTCGGAAACTGCTTCGTACATAATCTTTCTCTGAGTATAATGTGTCATCCAGATCAAAGATCACTGAACCAATTTCCTCGTCTAAATGATACAGAGCTTTAAAATCATGAATCTCTACAATCGGTTCTTCTCTTGTATTTAAACATACACTTTTTTCAAATCTTGTGAAAATAACATTGTCATCGGCTGCATCCTCTTTGTATTCCATTGGTTCACCTAACATCATGGAGAGTGCTGCATATGGTGCGTCGGCTCCTGCCTTGATCGATACGGTGCTTGCCTGATGATACCATGGTTCCATTCGGATAAAATAATCTTTGTCTGTATGTTCTTCACGAAGCATAAAGATCGTCATCCATCCGGATGGCCTTAATTTCTTTATCACTTTCTTTGCTTCTTCTACGATCTTGTGATCTCTTACAACTCTGTATCTTGCACTTTCTTTTCCCTCGACTTCTTCCTTTGCCCTTGGTGTGATGTAAACCGGGCTTCCGTCTAGATTGCAGAATACGTCGATCTCATACATCTTCCCATTTAAAAATGGACGTATCGTGTAATTCGCGTATTTTGATGCATGAAAACTTAATTCTTGTTCATCATGGATCATGATGCTTTTCTCCAGATTATCCATCTCATCCAATACTGCAAACATTGCTGGGAATCCTTGTGTATAGTCATTGGCACTGCTTACGACCTGTGGTGCGTTAAGACCACATTCTTCAAAGAAACGAGCTGTCCAGCGTTTGTTGCTGCACAGCAGAGCTAATTCTTCATTTGCAATGAGAACTTCTGTTCCAACAGCTTCAAATTCGCTGGCTCTTTGTGACAGGATAAAGACGTCTTCTTCTGTTCTTGGAATGAGCAGAGCGATCTTCTCCTGTTTACAGATATGTAAGAGTTCTGTGACATAACCTTCTTCCCCTGGCTGTGGAACCTGATAGTGCTTATGGCAGCGATATAATGCTGGCGCTTCCAGTGAATGATCGCAGCCGACAAATGTTACTTTCACCCCTAATCTGCCGGCAGCATAGCGGAAGGTATCGATAAATTCGACCTGATCTGCCACGCTTGAAAATAAGATCTTTAAGTGTCCTGCTTTCTTGTATTTGGAAAACTGGTCTTTCTTTGTTCCCTGAAAGGCATACATTGTCACAGATTCCTGTGCACTGATCCCTGCTCTTTTTAAGACTTTGGTCACAGTCTTTAATATGATCTTGATGTCGGTAAGAAATGAAATGTTATCCACATATTCAAGGTCGAATTCAAACTTTTCTTCCCAGCTGATGGCATTTCTCCCATTCACCTGTGCAAGTCCAGTCAGTCCTGGTCTTACATCTGCACGTCGTTTCTGTCTTGCACTGTAGAAATCTATGTATTGTTTCAATAATGGTCTTGGCCCGACAAAACTCATATGTCCAAATAAGATGTTGAAGAATTCAGGTAATTCATCAAGGCTTGTGGATCTTAACATCTGTCCAAATCTTGGAAGACGTTCTTTGTCTGGCAGCAGATCACCATTCTCATCGACGGCGTCTGTCATACTTCTGAACTTGTAGAGTGTAAATATTTCGTTACGATATCCCGGTCTTTCTTGTTTGAAGATCACGGGGCTCCCTAATTTGATCCTTACTAACAGTGCTGTGACAAGCAGGATCGGGCTTGATACAATGATACAGCACAGTGACAATATGATGTCAAAAAATCGTTTATTTGTGATACATCTTTATATATACTCCGTTTACATTTTGTTCTTATCGGTCCAGTACGGATCTTATGATTCCTATGATCCGATCCATATCTTCTTTTGTATTCTTAATATCACTTGGAAGACATAATCCGCGGTCAAAGATATCTTCTGATACTGGTTTCTTATCATCTTCGTAATGAGAATAGAATTCACACCCTTTAAATACTGGTTGTTGATGTAATGGTTTCCAGATCGGACGGCTCTCGATATTCTCTCTTTCCAAAGCTTCTATGATATCTAATGGTTTTGTCTTACTGTCTTTATCGATCGTCATGCATGATAACCAGAAGTTTGGTTCACTGCATGTTTCATATGGATTCATATGCACTTGTTTATAATCCTTGAAAGCATCTTTGTATGTCTCATAGATTGCTTTTTTCTTCGCAATGTGTTCATCCAGATGCAGAAGCTGTCCTCTTCCAACCCCCGCTGTGATATTAGACATCCGGTAGTTATATCCGATCTCCTTGTGTTCATAATGTCGGACCGGTTCTTTTGCCTGTGTTGCCAGGAATGTTGCATGCTTGATGTATTCTTCATTCTCTGATGCGATCATTCCACCGCCTGATGTCGTGATGATCTTATTTCCATTGAATGAAAATCCTGCCATGACTCCGAATCTTCCTGTCTGAACTCCTTTATATGTTGCTCCCAGACTTTCTGCAGCATCTTCGATCAGTGGAACTTTATATTCTTCACAGAGTGCTTTGATCTCGTCTACCTTGGCTGGTGTTCCATAAAGGTGTGCAACGATCACTGCTTTTGCTTCTTTATGTTCTTCCAATGCTCTTTTCAATGCCTGTGGTGACATATTCCATGTCTCTGGTTCAGAATCCACGAATACAATCTTGCCTTTTTCGTAGGCGACTGGATTCACAGTTGCAGCAAAAGTCAGTGAAGGACATATCACGGTATCTCCTTCCCCGACTTCTAATAATTTCACCGCCAGATGCAGTGCTGCGGTTCCTGCGCTTAGTGCACTGCAGTGTGCGATTCCTGTATACGCTTCCATCTCACGTTCAAAGCCATTGACATTTGGCCCAAGTGGTGCGATCCAGTTGGTGTCAAATGCTTCCTGCACAAACTTCTGTTCTTCCCCATGCATCGTTGGTGATGCCATATATATACGTTCTTTCATGCTGTCTCATCCCCCTGTCATTTTGTCTGTTTATATGTATACTCTGGAACTAATTTTTTTACAACTTCACGAATATTCGGATCTTCGGAAAATGCCGCATGATCTAATTCAGCGATCAGTTCACTAAATTGTTCTGTCTCCATCATCCTTGGACTTCCAATGAAAATTCGTTTGTTCTTTGTCTCTTTTTTATTCTCCTCATCGATCAGAAGTTCTTCATACAGCTTCTCCCCTGGTCTTAAGCCAGTAAACTGGATTTCTATATCTTCTCCTGGTGTAAGTCCTGATAAACGGATCATATTCTTCGCAAGATCTAAGATCTTGACTGGTTCTCCCATATCAAGGATAAATATTTCCCCGCCTTCTGCGTAAGCTCCTGCTTCTAACACCAGACTGACGGCTTCTGGGATCGTCATAAAGTATCGGATGATCTCTGGATGTGTAACTGTTACCGGACCACCATTGGCAATCTGCTTCTTGAACAACGGAACGACACTTCCGTTACTTCCAAGAACATTTCCAAATCTTACAGCAACGTATTCTGTATCGTATAAGCTATTCATGTATTGAATGACCATCTCACAGATTCGCTTGGAAGCACCCATGATATTTGTCGGTCTTACTGCCTTATCCGTGGAGATCAGTACCATTCTCTTTACGCCGCTCATTCCTGCTTCTTTGGCTATGTTAAATGTGCCAAATACATTGTTCTTGATCGCATCATGCGGACTGTCTTCCATCAATGGCACATGCTTATGTGCTGCTGCATGAAATACGATATCAGGCTTATAATCTTCGAAAATATTGTGTATTCGCAGATGGTTCTGGACAGATACGATCAATACTTTCAAATCTAGTTCTGGATGTGTTCTCTTTAATTCCATCTGAATCTCGTAGGCGTTGTTCTCATAATTATCAATGATCACTAACTTCTTCGGCTGATATCTTGCGATCTGTCTGCAGATCTCACTTCCGATCGATCCGCCTCCCCCTGTGACAAATACAACTCTGTCTTTGACATAGCTCATGATTGATGGAAGATTGGCTTTCACTGGCTCTCTTCCAAGCAGATCTTCAATCTCTACTTCTCTTAGAGCAGATACTGTAACTTCACTGTTGATCAGCTGATATAAGCCCGGAAGAATACTCAGACGGCATCCTGTCTGCTTGCAGATCTCAAGGATGTCCTTGCGGTCCTTGGGTTCTATTGTCGGAATTGCCAGAATGATCTCTTCAACATCAAATTTAACTGCATTGCGCAGGATCGTATTACGATTGCCAACCACTGGTATCCCAGATAAATATGTTCCTTTCTTCGCTGGATCATCATCTATGATGCAACGGATCGTTTTAGTCACATATGTACTCTTTTTGATCTCATTTAAAATGATGCTTCCGGCTTCTCCTGCTCCGATCAACATTACCGGAACTTTCTTCTTGCCAATATCATTCACTTTGAGTGGTTCACTTCCCTGAATCAATCGGACAAGTAATCGGATAAAAAACATTCCCAACAGCAGATATACCAAATACAAGAAATAGTAACTTCTTGGTATCTCCCATTGTAACATACAAATTCCGATCAGCTGGAAAGCTGCTGCGATCACAACTGCTTTAACGACATTAATAAAATCGGAGATTCCTGCATACTTCCATTGCGTTGAATACAATCGATATGCCATAAAGATCACAATACTGCAAAAGAGATTCAACGGCATGTATTTTGCAGCATTTTTCAAAAAAATCGATGCGATCTGTGATGGATAGAATTCAAATCGCGTTAATAATGCAAGATATGATGCTATGATCATCATTATGATATCTGAAATCCCAAGTATCATATTCCATTTTTTTCTTTGGATGATTGTTTTTAATTTCTTCATATACTTTCCCCTAACATATGCTCTCACATATTTGTTTTAAATCTATTATACCATTCCTTTTCTTAATTTCCTATATCTACTCCTGCTCATTTCCTGCTTTTTGGTAATTTTTTCTTAAAATACAGCAAAAAGAGATGGAAAAATCTATATTGTTTTGATCTTTCCATCTCTTTTTATATTAAAATTTTATCTTATTATACGTTGATCTCAGCTGTTAATCCGAGTACTTCTTTATTCTCTTCCAGAATTGGATTGATCACTTCATTCACAAATTCTTCTGTCTGCTGTGGTGCACGTCCTACGAAGTTCTCTGGTTTCATGATCGCCTGTAACTGCTCCATGTTCATACCAAATGCTGGGTCTGCTGCGATTCTTTCTAACAGATCGTTTGCTTTTCCTTCTTCTTTGACAACTTTTCCTGCTGCCATAGAATGTACACGGATCTTCTCATGAAGTTCCTGTCTGTCTCCACCAGCTTTTACTGCATCCATCATGATATTCTCTGTTGCCATGAATGGAAGTTCGCTTCTTAAACGGCTTTCGATAACCTTAGGGTATACAACTAATCCGTCTACAACGTTTAAGTAAAGGTCTAAGATACCATCGATCGCTAAGAATCCTTCTGGTACAGATAAACGTTTGTTGGCTGAGTCATCTAATGTTCTTTCAAACCACTGTGTAGATGCTACTAATGCTGGATTCATGGCATCTGACATTACGTAGTTTGCTAAGGAAGCGATTCTTTCACTTCTCATTGGGTTTCTCTTATATGCCATTGCAGAGGATCCGATCTGGTTCTTCTCAAATGGTTCTTCTACTTCTTTTAAGTGCTGAAGAAGTCTGATGTCGTTTGAGAACTTATGAGCAGACTGTGCGATCTGGCTTAATACATTGATCACGCGGGAATCAACTTTTCTAGAGTATGTCTGTCCAGATACTGGCTGGCATTTGTCAAATCCCATCTTCTTGGCGATCATTCCATCGATCTTCTTGATCGTTTCGTGGTTTCCTTCGAATAACTCTAAGAAACTTGCCTGTGTTCCTGTTGTTCCTTTTGATCCTAATAATCTCATGTTAGCGATCACGTGATCAAGATCTTCTAGATCATATACGAGATCCATCAGCCAAAGGCTTGCTCTCTTACCTACTGTTGTAGGCTGTGCTGGCTGAAAATGTGTAAATCCAAGTGTTGGAAGATCTTTGTATTTCATTGCGAATTTGGATAATTCGTTGATCACATTTAATAATTTTACTCTGACAAGCTTTAATGCTTCTGTCATGATGATGATGTCTGTATTATCACCAACATAGCAGGATGTTGCTCCTAAATGGATGATTCCTTTTGCCTTTGGACATTGTACTCCGTATGCATATACATGAGACATAACATCATGACGGACTAATTTTTCACGTTCTTTTGCTACATCGTAGTTGATGTCTTCTGCATGTGCTTTTAATTCGTCGATCTGTTCCTGTGTGATATCAAGTCCTAATTCTTTCTCTGTCTCAGCAAGTGCGATCCATAACTTTCTCCATGTCTTAAACTTCTTGTCTGGAGAAAAGATGTACTGCATCTCTTTGCTTGCATAACGTTCTGATAATGGGCTCTGGTAACGGTCGTTCATAAAAATCTCCTTATCCTTATCTTTCAAAATTTCCACGAATATCTCTTGTTGGCGGTTTCATTGGATACTCACCTGTGAAACATCCTTTACAGATCGGTAATCCCTGTACCATCTGTGAAAGTCTCTCTTCTCCTAAGTATCCTAAACTATCTGCTCCGATCACTTCACAGATCTCGTTGATCGATCTGTTATATGCGATCAGCTGTTCTCTCTCTGGAATATCAGTTCCAAAGTAGCATGGCCACAGGAATGGTGGGGAACTGATCCTTACGTGAACTTCTGTCGCTCCTGCATCGCGTAACATCTTCACAATGCGGTCACTTGTTGTTCCTCGTACGATGGAATCATCGATCATGATGACTCTCTTTCCTTTGACTGCTTCTTTTAAAACATTTAACTTGATCTGCACGCTTGATTCACGGCTGCTCTGTCCTGGTTTGATGAAAGTTCTTCCAACATAACCGTTCTTGACAAACGCGGTTCCATATGGGATTCCTGATTCTAAGGAATATCCAAGAGCTGCTGCATTTCCTGATTCTGGTACTCCGACAACCAAGTCTGCTTCTACTGGTGAATCCTGTGCGAGGTATCTTCCTGCCTGAATTCTTGAGTGGTATACCCCAACTCCGTCAATCTCACTGTCTGGTCTTGCAAAATAAATGTATTCAAAGATACATCTTGCTGTTTTTTCCTTTGGAATACATAAATCACAGTCTGACTGAATTCCATCCTTTGTGATCGTTACGATCTCTCCTGGATTCACGTCACGGATAAATTCTGCTCCGATCGTATCTAATGCACAGCTTTCAGATGCTAATACATAAGCATTATCTCTCTTACCGATACATAATGGCTTAAATCCATATGGATCTCTTGCCCCGATCAGTTTCCTTGGTGACATAACGATCAAGGAATATGCACCTTTGATCTTCTGCATTGCTCTGGCTACTGCCTTCTCAATTGATGATGTATTCACGCGTTCTCTTGCGATATGATATGCGATAACTTCAGAATCGATCGTTGTCTGGAAAATAGCTCCTGTCTGTTCTAATTCTTCGCGAAGTTCTATTGCATTGATCAGATTACCATTATGTGCAAGTCCTAAAGTACCTTTTACATAATTTAAAACCAGTGGCTGGGCATTCTCAGGAACACTCTCTCCTGCTGTTGAATACCTTACATGCCCCACACCGATATCTCCCTTTAATGCCTGAAGGGAATCTGGTGTAAACACTTCATTACATAATCCCATACCTTTTCGAGATGTGACATTACGTTTTGGACCATTCGTATCAGAAACTGCAATTCCGCAGCTTTCCTGACCTCGATGCTGAAGTGCAAACAATCCATAATAGATCGTTGACGCTACATCATTGCCATCGAAATCGTAGATACCGAAAACTCCACATTCTTCTCCCAACTTATCAAAGTTCTCTCTGCTCATCGTGATCTTTTGACCTTTCTGTTATACAATCTTTAGTTTCCTTTGTAAAATACACATTTTTGATAGTAACATATTCATTTTAAATCTGCAAGCATCCCTGTTATTGATTCTCTTTTAATAATGTAGTATCTGGAGGGATCTCTCCTCGCTTAAGCTTTGTATATATGATCCTTCTTACAGATTTATCGATTCTTGATTCTTTGATCTTGCCACTTTTTAGTGCCTTCTTAATTGCCTTGTATGCTTCTTTATAGTTATCCGGCATCACGATCAGGTCAACTCCTGCCTGAATTGCTTTCACTGCTGCTTCTCCGGAACTATAGTTATCTGTGATCGCTTTCATGTTCATCGCATCGGTCATGATAACGCCCTTATATTCAAGTTCATCTCTTAGAATATCTGATACAACTCTGCTGCTTAGGCTTGAAGGCTCCTTCTCATCTGTCACATTAGACAGCATCAGATGTGACACCATCACTGCATCAGCTTTTGCCTTGATCCCTGCTTTAAATGGTTTAAAATCTGTATCTCTTAATGTATTGATCGTCTGATCGGTCTCTGTGCTTCCGCGGTGTGTGTCTCCTCCAGTCTGTCCACTTCCTGGAAAATGCTTTAATGTCGCTGAGATCTGTTGTTTCTGCATGTTCTTTACCAGTGTTGTAATAATATCAGCAACTTTCTTTGAGTCTGTCCCAAAGCTTCGGTCTCCAATCTCTGTGTTATTCTTATTCGTTAAAACGTCTGCGACTGGTGCCAGATTCATGTTAAATCCAAGCTCTTTTAATTCCTTTCCCTGTGTCTTTCCCATCTGCGCGATCTTCTTGTTATTGTAAGTTCTTCCAACTTCCTGTGCAGATGGATATACTGTCATCTTCATCTTGGGATTTGATGCGACTCTTGAAACCTGTCCACCTTCCTCATCCACTGCCATAAATAGTGGGATATAGGAGGCATCTTGAAGCTCATCCGTCATCTTCTTTGTCTGATCAGGTGTGTTGATATTCTTCGCAAACATGATCACTCCACCTGCTGGATACCTCTTCAATGTCTTCTTCATCTGGCTCGTCACGCTTGTCTGATTCTTGCTTTCTGCCTCATCTAATTGATAAACAGATACCATAAATAGTTGTCCGATCTTATTCTTTAAGGACATCTCCTTTGTGATATCTTTTGCCATTCCCTGCAGGGTTGTTTCATCCAGATCTTCTGTCTTGAGTTTCTTTGTTGTACTCTTCTTCCCGCATCCTGCTGTCATGACAAGCATCAATACAAGGACAAGGCTGATTAAACGTCTCTTCATTCTTTCGTGTCCTTTCCGTGCATGCTCTTTTCTTTTTATTATACCAGAAGCATTTGTTTGTATCAAATGCTGTTACGTCTTATTTCTAATAGTAAGAAAGAATCCTGCTTTGCAGGATTCTCCGCCTGCGGCGGGTCGCTTCAGCGACAAATTTCCCTTCCGCCGCAGTGCGATCCTGCCCGGAGGGCTTTTTTCTTATTTCATAGGGGATTTCATCGAAATTTCCTATGAAATAAGAAAAAAGCCCCTCCAGATCTTAATGTCTGAAGAGACTTTAAAAGCAGATGTCTCCAAATACGCAACCGTTCCATAAGTCACCATGTATCAAAACTTCATGAAAAAAAGGATTTAAAAACCACTCTCTCAAATGGTCTATTTGCATATTGTCGACACCACTAGTATATACTTTTATATTTATGTTTTCTACCCTTTCAACATAGTTTTTTTCAATTTTTACAATTTTGTAAAAAAATATATGAAATCTATTTTTTTACATCTAAATGTTGTTTAAATTGTATAGTAACCAGGAATTGATCTCCGTCTATTCTTATCGAAAACTCTCCTCCACAATTCTTTGTAAAACTGTCTGCGATGGAAAGTCCTAATCCGTTTCCTTCGCTGGTACGTGATTTTTCCGCTCTGGCAAACCGTTCCATGATCTCTTCTTCTGTAAAATTCATCTCATAGGATGCTGTGTTTATAACTTCTAATTTTATATTTTGATCTGCTTCGGTGATCCTTAGGAAGATTCTGGTTCCTTTCAGGGAGTATTTTAAGGCATTTTCTATGACATTTTGTACCACTCGGTACATGCGGCTGCTGTCTCCGATAAATCTTGTGTGTGTAGCTTCGCACTGATATCTGATCGCAAATCCAGATTCTTCTATCTGATCTGCCATATCCCCCAGTGTCTGTTCTACCAGACGTTTCATATCCATTTCTTCCAGATCTACTTTCGCATCTCCACTTGTTGCTTTCGCAAGTTCAAATAGGTCAGAAATGATGGATTTTAAGCGTTCGGTCTTGTTGATCAGGATGGTTACATAATCTCTTGATTCTGCAGATAATGTCTGATCTCTGCTTAAGAGATCGACGTATCCGATGATAGAAGTCAGCGGTGTCTTCAGATCATGTGATACATTTGTGATCAGATCGATCTTCATTCTCTCGCCCTTCATCTGTGTTTCTAATGCTTTTTCCATTCCCTGCCCGATATTGGTCAGTTTCTGACTGTATTCATAATACGCAGATTCTTTTGAAATATCGGTCGTTGCCGTCAGTTCTCCATTGGAAATACGTTCGATCTGATCGACAAGCATGCTTAAATCTCTCTGTTCTTTTGCGTATTTGTCTGAATATCTTGAAAAATATCTGATAAGGAAAACAAAAATGACTGCTGCTATAAACAAGAGTGGGGATGGAATATTCATTCCACTCATTCCCATGATGATACAAGCAAGTGTACCGACAGTTAAAATATATCGTAAGACCCTGTACTGTCTGATCCTGTCTCTTGCATGTTTTTGTGCAAATGACATTGCTTCGTCTTCCAGCTTTCTTCTTGTCTTTGCCCGACGGCTCCATTTTCGAATATATCCCAGACAAAATGTTGAATCCAGAAGATTCTTCTGGCGAATCCTCCATACCGTAGTCTGAATACATACGGCAAATGCCATGATAAAAAATGGGACTGAGATATAACTCAGCGTCATGATCATCTCGATCGTTGAACCTGTGATCCGGCCCTGTGTATATTCTATCGTATATTCCCAGATTGCATAGCATAATGCGATCACCAGTCCAAGCAGCATAATTGCTGTCACTAGTATGATCTCCCACCAGAGCCTGTCAAGCCCTCTAAAAAATCTGGTTCGCTTTTCCTGAAGTGCAAATAAGATGCACAGCAGGATCGTTCCAATCACTTCGATGATCGAAACAATGATGATCGTTTTGATTCCCATCGTGATCTGTTTTGTTGATCCTTTTCGGAAATTTTCAATCTCTGTTAGTGCTTTTTTTGTCAAAGAAATCTCAATGTCTGCATTTTCCAGACGCTGATTCTTCTCATCATTGATCAGAAGCTGTTCTGGGAATATATCCTGCAGTGTATAATTATCCCCATAGAATTCATAGTATTCTGTCTGATTCGCATTGTACTCGTCATACGGATCCCATCCTTTGAAACTTCCGTCTTTGTTTAGTTTCTCTGTCTTGCCTCTTTCTATATGAAAATGTTCAATCCTGCCCCCAGTATAGTTCGCATTTTCTGTTCCATATGTTGATGTTGTCGTTACCATCTTTTTATCATATGGTTTGACCTTCATCGTTACTTTCACAAATGATTCTTTTTTTATCTTATTCAGTAAACTTTCTGACACATGATTTGCCTGTGTATAATAGACTTTATCACCTTCTTGATCCGCCCATTTATCAAACAGTGACATCTGTGTGTGTTTAATATAGTCTGATTGATCCTGTTCATCCAGACTGAAGCTGTTATCTCCTGTCAATACCATGTTATGGATCGTGTTGAGTCCATATATCCCTGACAGGGTCATGGCGATCATCACAAGTGTGATCAATACTTTGTTAGTCCATTTTCTCGATCTTGTATCCAATTCCCCACACCACCTTTAAATATCTTGGATTTTTTGCATCTATTTCTATTTTCTCGCGGATACGACGGATGTGGACCATAACGGTATTCTCTGTTGCATAGGCTTCTTCGTTCCATACGCGTTCGTAGATCTCATCTGCTGAAAATACTCTGCCCAGGTTGTTCATCAGAAGGCTTACGATCTTGTATTCGGTTGCAGTCAGTTTCACTG
>ENA-ORNI01001025-ORNI01001025.1-human-gut-metagenome-genome-assembly--contig:-NODE-1025-length-17379-cov-2.54474_pt1 | contig 17379 bp, 9 predicted proteins | sample MGYA00242118_ERZ509028 | MGnify/ENA primary metagenome ERZ509028 (study PRJEB26280, sample SAMEA2338755) | human gut metagenome | biome: human gut; feature: human-associated habitat; material: faeces...
CGTAGCTGCTTTGGCATCTTGCCAATCAAAAGCCAACAAAGCCGCAGAGGCAGAAGCAGACAGTCTTTCTATAGAAATGGCTCCGATCACAGAAGTGACCGAAGTTTATGAAGGTACACTCCCTGCTGCCGACGGTCCGGGTATCGACTACGTATTGACTCTGAACGCTGCAACTGACGGTGTAGATACCACGTATACACTGGATATGACTTACCTCGATGCAGAAGGTCAGGGTAAGAATAAAACCTTCTCTTCTAAAGGAAAACAACAGACTATCCAAAAAGTAGTGAACAAAAAACCTACCAAAGCTGTTAAGTTAACTCCGAATGATGGTGAGGCTCCAATGTATTTTGTGATTGTAAATGACACTACCCTGCGTCTGGTAAACGATAGCCTGCAGGAAGCTGTCAGCGATCTGAATTATGACATCATCAAGGTAAAGAAATAATAACCTAAACCCTAACCAGTAAAAAGAAAGAGGATGTGTTGAAACCCTCATAAATTAAATATCATCCTCGCTACGACTATCTGTGGCGAGGATGATTTCGTTAAAAGGGAAGTCTGACACATCCCCTTTTTATTTCTGTCCAACTGATGATGTAAGGTGATTGTGCTTACATCGTTCTGCTTACTAACATCTCTATCCCAATACTGCTTCCCCCTTCTGCAGACGTTTCAGACGAAGCAATGCCTCTATATAATAATAGTCTGCATAGATAATAGAAGCGTCTATCTCCGAATGAGCCGGCCAATGGCCTGTGCTATGGAGCAGGAAAGCCGGATTGCTTTTACCGCTCTGATAATTGTCGGAACTCAGGCTTGTCAGCATTTCGATAGCGGCATCCTTGTAGTGTTTACCCTTCCCATTGGGGAGATAGGCAGACAGTTCGAGCAGCGCGGAAGCTACTACGGCAGCCGCCGAAGCATCACGCGGAGCATCGGGTATGCCCGGAGCACTGAAATCCCAATAAGGCACTTTGTCTTCGGGCAAGCGTTCCAGATAGACATCGGCTACTTTCTGCACAAAGTCAAGGTATTTTGGGTCTTTCGTTTCACGATAGACTACGGTGTAGCCATAAATAGCCCACGCTTGTCCACGTGCCCACATTGTGCTGTCCGCATATCCTTGGTGAGTCACTCCTTTAATCAGGTTACCTGTGATAGTATCGTATACCGCTACATGATATGAGGTATAGTCCGGACGGAACTGACACTTCATAGTCTTGTCGGCATGAGATACAGCGATGTCGTATAAGTAAGGATTACCACCGTTCTTTGCTGCCCAGAAAAGCATCTCAAGATTGATCATGTTGTCCATGATGGTATTGTGGGGCCAGTTACGGGGTTCTACTTCCCGCGGCCAGGACAGCATCGTGCCGACTACCGGATTAAACAAAGTAGCCAATGAATCGGCTGTGTCCAGAATCACTTGTTTGTAAGCGGGATTCTTGGTCAGGCGATATCCGTTGCCGTAGCTGCAAAAAACCAGAAAGCCCAGATCATGATCATAAGCCGGAATGCGGGAAAGGAACTCTAAGGATGCCGTAAACTTTTCGGCTTCTTCCAGTATATGCTTGTCTTGTGTGTACTCATAATCATACCACAACACTCCCGGCCAGAAACCGGCACACCATTCTTCCTTCGTTGCTTTCCGACAGTTCCAATGATGCTCGTCTGCCATGACATTACGTGGCATCATTGTATAGTCTATACCCGAGTCTCCTTTCAGTTCTACCAGTGAACGTTGGGTCTGTTCCGCGCAATAATCCAGAGCTTTATTCACATCCAACGTACCGGAAGTCCGATGGGCACATGCACAAAAGCCTAGTACTACAACCAACCCTGCTACAATCTTCTTCATTTTTTCGTTCTATATCTTCGTGTTAGTTTCTTATTATTTATTCTCACTTATTCTTTCTTATTTAGTTACCCGGAACCAGTCTACGTCCGCCCATCCGCGATTTCCATCATTAGGGGTGACACAGAACAAACCGACTTTCGCTCCTATCCACTTTCCCTGCCGGGCAGTAAAAGGTTCTCCCGCTGCTGTGTACTTCTTTCCATCGAGACTATAGGCAAAGGTGCAAACGGCTCCTTTGGCTACTTTTACCCGTAAGTAAACGGTCTTCCACTCATTATCAGCCACTCCCGGCATTTTCAGATATTCCACCGGAAAGCTCGCCAGTTCCTTCACTTGTTCGGGGTGCTGTTGTTCCGCATCTTTGCATACGACTTGTTGCAGGATAAACTTGTCGCCGGCTTTACGGACAGACAAATAACTATAATCCCATCCCATTACTATCATTCCGGCTTGCTCTCCATCCTGCTTGGCGGTAAACGTCAGCTTGGTAGTAGCCGTAAACTCTTCAGCGGGAAACTTTTGCAGCAACAGATTAGGCACTTCCCAAAAGTTCACGAACTCTTTGGAAAGGCTGCCTGCATAGAGTCGGATATATCCCAGATCGGTCGTAAATCCGTAGGTATCCTGTTTGTTGGCATGCCACTGCCACTGTAATCCCAAGTGCCGTGTATCAAACTCGTCACTTTCCGGAGGAGTAGCTACCGGATACATCTTTCCGACATTCGGCTTTTTATAGGTGGTGACAGGTTCTCCGCAACCGTCTTTGTCTTTATCCACTCCGATCACAGGCCAGTCATTCACCCATTTCATCGGATTGAGATGGATGACACGTCCATAAGCCCCTTGATCCTGAAAATGGACGAACCACGATTCTCCTGTATTTGTATCTACCCAGCCTCCCTGATGCGGACCGTTGATGGTGGTCTTCCCCTGCGCCATCACAATCTTTGATTCATAGGGACCATAGATATTCTTTGAACGAAGCACCAGCTGCCAACCGGTAGCTACTCCGCCTGCCGGAGCGAAAATATAATAGTAACCATTCCGTTTATAGAGCTTCGGTCCCTCTACCGTATGGTTCTTTCCGTCATTTCCATCGAACACCAGTACCGGATCGGAGATCACTTCCGTTCCTTCCGCATTCAATTCGCAGATTACCAGAATGCTGTTCACTCCGCTGCGACTGCCGGCATAAGCATGTATCAGATATACTTTCCCATCCTCGTCCCAAAGTGGCGTCGGGTCGATCATTCCTTTTCCGGCTTTCACCAATACGGGTTTGCTCCATGATCCTTTCGGATCTCTAGTCTTTATCATGTAGATTCCATAATCCGGATCGCCCCAATAAATATAAAACTCTCCCTTATGAAAGCGGATAGCAGGAGCCCATACACCTTTCCCATGCTGCGCTTTATCGAAAAACTCTTTGGGTTCCTGTACCGGCAACGCATAATTCACCAGCGACCAGTTTACCAGATCACGGGAATGAAGTATAGGAAGTCCCGGTATGCAATTAAAACTGGAAGCCGTCATATAGAAATCATCTCCTGCCGCACATACATCCGGATCGGAGTAGTCGGCATATAGAACAGGGTTCTGATAAGTACCATTGCCTTTATCAGCCACCCAGGTCCGGGATATTTCCTGTGCACTCACCCAAGTACAGCAAGCCATCATTCCTGCTATAAACAGAATCTTTTTACGCATATTACCTTACTAATCAATTCATTCAAACATACTAATCGTTATTCCTAAAAACAGGTTCTTTTTACCTTATATTAAAACCAATCTTTCAAAAACTGAATCCTTTATCTCTTTTCAACAATCTTATTACTGACCTATTTGCCTATATATACGAAGGGGATCAGGTAAATACCTAATCCCCTCGCAAGTTTTTTCTATATTTCCATTAAATAGTATTTTCATTTTATCATTTACACTACTTCGTCAAAGCAGTACTGCCCAAATACTATGCAGTTTTAACGTACCGGAGTCAGTATACCTACATAACCGCCACCTGCAACCATTTTCACGGTCAAAGGTTTTCCGGCAACAATACGCACCTTTTGATTTACCAATTCCGTCGCTTTCTTATCCGCATTTTTAGCGTCTTTCCAATATTCAAGTTCGTATTCGCCTTCAGGTAAGAAAGAAGTGTCTAGTTTTATAACCCGTTTCGTACTGTTATTCATCACACCGACAAACCATTGTTCATTTGACCGTTTCGCCAATGCAATAAATTCCCCCGGATACCCATCTAAAAAACGAGTGTCATCCCATACAGTAGGCACTACCTTGAGGAAGTCCGCTCCTTGCTGCCCGAGAATATGTTTAGGATGATCAGAAACGACAGTAAACGGACTTTCATAAATCACGAACTTAGAAAGTTCTGCACAACGAGTGTTTGCCACTAAAGTAGGACTCTGTTTCTTAAATTCCTTAAGAGGAACATTCAGAAAGCCGCCCGGAGTATAATCCATAGGTCCTGCCAGCATACGGGTAAAAGCAAGCGTCACATTATGTTCCGGCACTATTCTATCTGTGAATTTTGAATACTCCTCTCCCATGACTCCTTCACGCGTCAGCAAGTTAGGATACGTACGTTCAATACCATCAGGCTTATAAGAGCCATGAAAATCAACCATTAACTTGTGTTTTGCCGCAGTTGTGACAATCTTCCGATACCAATTCACCATTTCCTGATCATCACGATCCATAAAATCAATCTTTACACCGGCAATCCCCCATTTCTCATAAAGAGCAAAAGCCTCTTTATAGCTATCGTTCTTATTTATGTCCGTACAATAAAGCCACAGCCAGCAACGTACATTCTTCAAACGTGCATATTCAAGTATCTCCTGCATATCCAATTGAGGTGCCGGTTTAGTGATATCGGCATCCGCTTTATTATAGCGGCCATACCATTGCCAGTCTATCACCATATAAGGCCAGCCTTGAATCGAAGCAAGATCTATATACTCCTTAATCACGTCCATTTCCATTTTCACCTCTCCACTCCACCAATGATCCCAGGCGGCCATTCCCGGTTTTATCCACGACGTATCTTCAATAGCACATGGCGGATTCAATCCGGCGATTAATTCTGATTCAATAAACTTACCCGGATTATCTCCAATCATGATAACACGCCAAGGTGTCACCATCTTCTGAGAAAAGCGGGCTTTTACTCCATCCTCATTCTCGCCGGGCAGAGGTGACAACTTTGTAGTCAGCATTTGTCGCCCTTCCACCTTGCTATCTGCCACACCTATATAAAATCCCGGATAATCATCAATATATGCTTCAGTAATCGCTACATAATTTTGTTTGTCAATCTCGACTAGGAAAGGCAAGCCAGCTACTGTATCCGTCGGCATTTTACTTAATGGCGTTTTAACAAATTCCGATTCCTGTGACGAAGTATAATTACGTTTATACTTAGCAACCCATGCCACTGATGATTCAGGGAGAGAGAAACCTGTCAATTCACGTGTCAGATGTCTATTGCCAATCTTGCGTACACCATATAACTGATAACGAAATGCGATACCGTTATCATATACGCGAATGCAAAAATCCATCTGCCGGCAATCTCCTCCTTTCTCACGGAAATTCAATGTAGCTTCATTCCAGTTCAGAGTAACTTTATCATGCTTATTCTTTACTACCGGTGTCCATGACTCACTTTTCGCAAGCACTTCAGGGGTATTCTGCAAAGAAAGGTTAGTGCCCATCGGCTTTTCATTCTTAAATTCAAAACCTAATGGTGAATCACTAATCAACGTCTTCCCCTGAAAGGAAGCAGAATAAGACAGTTGGTCCTCATAATTGACTTGCAAACGTATCTTACCATCAGGAGAAGTGATTTGAAATGTTTGCGCCGGCACTTTCAGTGCCAGCAACAAACATATAAAAAATGCGCTATATTTCATTATACAGATAATTTTAAGATTCTATTCTATTTCTTTTTATCACTGAACAAGAACGTTCCATAACCAAAATGTTCATAGTAATATCCTTCCGGACGAATCTTATCAAGAACTTCTTTTGTATAAACCATATTCAATCCCTTACGATTTACATAATGATTGTAGACCATTTCAAATACCGGGCGAAATTGTCCTCTGCCATCAGCTGATATTTTAGTCCAGCTACAATATTTGCCGGTTATATCTGTCCATGTTTTAAAAGGAACATCGTCATGACCGATATTATACATAGAAGTATATTCAAATCCTTTCCTCAAACGATTGTCCAAAATTTCATAAAGATCAGTACCTTGTTTGTAAGCTATCTCACAAGTGACCGACAGGCAAGCTAATCCCAGTTGTGTATGCGCCTGGTCTCTCCCACTTTCCTGACATTGCCCCGTATCGCCATCCACGTAATTCTTGATCGTACCATTATCATTCCCATTCAAATAAAAGTCTACCCCCTTCTTATACATATCCATATCATTGAGAAGCACAGCAGCAGCTACATAACTCATCCCCACAGATGCTCCCCAATTTCCATTTGAATAAGCCGGAGTGGCAATAAACTCATCAAGAACAGGAACAAAGATTTTCTTAAACATAGTACAGACCTTGTCAAAATTATCATCTGTCATTCCCTGAGGATATAAATAACGCATCATTTCGGCAGCATACATAAACTTGACTCCCATGATACCCGCCAGCAAAGGCTGATCACCAGCAACAATCGCTTCTAAGGTATTCGCATAAGCCACTAAAATTTCTGTTGCCTTTTGGGCATGAGCTTCCTTTTTAGTGACAGCATACATCACCGAATTCTGATAAGCCGCATTAAAATCACTCTCATATTTACTTTGGATACTAGGTCGATTTCCATTGTCATTCCCTCTGTAGATCTCTTTATAAGGTCCTTGCATCACATAATCCGATTTTGAACGGGCATCCGCCACAAAAATCTCGTAGCAGCCATAGGCCGGTTGCTCCTTATTTGCAACAATCTCACGCCAACGCTCAATATCACCCGTAGTATGCATTATACCGGGATGGACAAATTTAGCAGGATAGTCAACTTCTATTTTATCATCTTCCCATTCGTCCATTCTGTTTACACCATCTTCAATCTCACTGCAAGAAGAACCAAATGTACTACCGATCAATAGAATACATATCAATATAAAATTCTTTTTCATACAAATACTTTTAGTAAACCATTAAATAATTATCTATTATCACGCTTTATTTACCGGCAGCGACTTCGGCATTGGCATAAGCTTCCGCCTCTGCAACACTTTTAAAGGAACGAATCCAATAGACAGTGTACTGCCCGGTTGGCAGGTTCTGATTATAGATATCTGCCACCTTTACTTCAAACGTTTTATAGTAGCAAAGTTCTGTAGTTGAGAATTTCCCCCATGAGGCAACATCCCAATACAACATACGTGTACCATCATTCAATAAAATACCATTATTTTCGGACTTGCTTGCACCTGTTCCGGAAGTCAAAACCAAATTTAGAGTATAGACCCCTCCCTTGCCGATACCTTTGCCACCTCCAGGAAGGTCGGTTCTAAGAGCTATCACCGGATAATTGCCCCAATGCATCGGTGCCTTATCACTGGCGGAAAGTCTTAAGTCGGCACGTTTCATTTCTGTATTTTGCTGACCACATGTTACAATCATTTTTCCATCTTGGACAACGAAGCTTGAATAATTCTGGGCAATTCCCCAATTCTTAAAACTATTACGTCCATCCCAAATCCACCAGCCCGGATCGACTGTAAGAGTTACAGAGGAAGATTTACCGTTCGAAATACAAGTCGCTGAAACAGTAGCCGTTCCAAAACCGACTGCCGTCACCACTCCTTGCTTCACTGTTACGACTTTTTCGTCACTGGAAAGCCATTCAACGGTACTGGCAGTAGCAGATTCCGGAGTAAAAGAATAATCCAGAGCAAGCTCCTGACTCACATACAGCAGTTCATTATGTGGTTCTATTTTCACATCCTCAACAGGAATAAATGGTAATATTTCGAGCTTAAATTCCCCCACAACACCACTTTTGTCATGTGTATAAGCATAAATAGAAACATTTCCCGGCTCTATTCCGGTCACTACGCCTTTCTCATCAACTGTAGCTTTGCTCTCATCACTACTCTTCCATGTCAAATAAGAATAAGTGTGATCAGCAGGCAAAATGCGATAAGTCAACTGTAATTTATCGGTTTGATAGAGTTCTTTTACCAAATTCCCCTCACCATCAACATTTGTAAATTCAATTCCCGTCGCTTTTATAACCTCAGGAATAACTGTTACCTTAATAGTACGTTGAGTAATATTGGCCACACCAAAGCCAATGGCAGGAGTAACAGAAATAATAGCACTTCCTTCTGTTTTACCCGAAATCGTACCATTCTCAGATACTGTAGCTACCTTCTCATCTGAGGAAACCCATAAAAGTTCTGAACTTGTAGGATTTTCAGGCGTAATAGAATATACAATCGTAGTATCCATACCGATGGCAATCGGCAGTTGTTCCGATACGTCCAACGTGATGCTATTAATTAACTGCACTTCAGGCATCCCCGTCGTAAATTGTTTCTCATCTTCACATGAAACGACCGTAAGGCATAGACTTAAAAGACTAATCCCCAAAACTTTGTTCACAAAAAAAGAATATCTATTTTTCATATCATTCATCATTTAAAGTACACTATACATTATTCCCATCCCCGGTTTTGTTTCAAATTAGGATTTAGCTGTAACTGATCCTTAGGCAAAGGGAACAAATAATTCTTTTCAGCCCATTTACGGCCTGTTTCAAGTACTAAAATACCATCTGCATTTCTTGTATACTGACATTTAGGCCATGCTGTCTCATATTCCGTTCCTTTCCATTTAATACCTAGAAGATCTTGCGGCATTTCAGTCTCCGCTGTCTTCCAACGTTTCAAATCATCCAGACGGAATCCTTCATGAAACAATTCAATTGTACGTTCACGACGAATCTCTGTTCTCAAATCCAGGCTATTAATAGAAACAAACTCATTAGAAAGTTTAGGCATCTTCTTATTCACCCGGCAACGTACCAAATTCAAAGAAATATTTAAATCACTATCAGAAATCCGGTCATCACGTTCAAATACAGCTTCAGCATAATTCAATAAAATCTCGGCATAACGAATTACAGGAAAATCATAACCCTCATAATTATCTCTAACGGCACGCTCCGCAGCCCATTTCTGATTATGATATCCGGTACCGGCATTCGGGATAAAATTTTTAATGGAAGCCGATGCCAGATCTGCCGCATCTCCATTCCAAGTTACACGCGGATTGCTGTTGCTCCAGAAATTATCATGTGGGCGAGCCATTGTATAACGCATCCGGTTATCACGATTCATAAATTCGGAATCCATTTTATCATATCCTTTAAACAACGGAGACTTATCAATAGGAAGTCCGTCCTGACAAAGATACATATTGGCAAACTTACGGGTAATCCACACCACATTTATCAAATTGCCCTTTGTGATATTCTTGCCTATAGGATTCAATATCTCATCATAGCGACGAGAAAAAATATACTCCTTATTAGCATCCTTTTTCAATCCGGCAGGGTTAGACTTTGTATCCTCCAATATAAACATATATTTCTGGGCACTATCCCCCAAAGCTTCCGGATTAAACATACTGAATTGCTTGCTATCTATTACCTCTTTGGCTGCTTTGGCTGCGATATCCAACAATGACTTTCCACGTTCCACATTGTCTCTGAATTTCTGCCAAGTACCTTCATATAAAGCTACTCTGGACAAAAACGCCCAACATCCTTCTTGACTGATACGGCCATTTTCTACTTCCGCATATTTGGGCAACAATAATGCAGCGTCCTCCAAGTCTTTTATAATAAAATCAATAACCTCACTACGATCATTCTGAGCAACTTTTAATTCCGGGTCTGTTACATTCAAAGGCTTGGTAACAATAATTGCATTACCATATAACTGTACCAATTCGAAATATGAGTAGGCACGAAAGAATTTTGCTTCACCTACAAACTGTGCTATATCCGCCTGATTAGAATAATCCTCCGCATTTTTCAGCAACAAATTAGTTCGGCGGATATGCGCATAAGCATCACCATAATTTCCATCAGACTCCTGAACGGCGTTCGAGCCATTACTAAAACGATTACGGTCATCTTTATAAGTCATTAAATCTGAATTATAATCCGAATGCAACGGTTTGGTCGAATGATTATCGACTACGCTAAAATTACGGCTCCATCCATAGAACTGATTAGCAAATAATTCAAAATCGGAAGGGGTACTCCATATATTTGTTTCTGCCAACTGGTCTTTAGGTTCTAAGTCCAAGCACGAATGCAACATTAAACCTACTGCCACTATAAAAGCATATTTTATCTTATATAATTTCATAACATTCCAAATTTAAAAAGTTAAGTTTAATCCAAATGTAACATTTCGCGTGAATGGATAACGCCCATAACCTGAGACTTTACGAGAAGCTTCCGGGTCCCATCCATCGTTTATTTTACTTGTTTCCCATAAGTCGGCTCCAGTAACATAAACACGGGCATAACTGATAACTTTTGTTTTAGCCAATAATGTTGCAGGAATAGTATAACCCAATGTTATATTTTTCAAACGTAAATAAGAACCGTCTTCAACCGACCAAGAGGAACAACGATAATTGTAATTATTGACCTGGGATACACTTGTATAAGTAGGATAATGCGCATTCGGATTATCGGGTGACCAGACATTACCTACAGACTGATTAGTAGTGTTCATATATACCTGTCTCATCGGGATACGCCAATTTATATTACTACTATTATCTCCGTCACGCCAAACAGTGCGTTTACCCACCCCTTGAAAGACTACGGAAACATCAAACCCGTTCCATTCTATCCCTCCATTGAAAGAGAAGGAGATTTTCGGATCGTCAGTACCTAAATACACATAATCAGCTTCTGTCAGTTTTCCATCACGATTCACATCTTCAAACATATTATCACCCAAACGCAGTGCACTAGGCATATCTAAAGTATTATTGCCACCATAACGCTTCATGTATTTTTCTAACTGTTCCTCTGTCTGAATCTTGCCACAATATTTCAGGCCAAATACAGAATTCAAAGGATACCCTTCACGATCGGAGCGCACTCCTTCCTTAATAACAACACTACCGCCATTGTCTGTCAACTTATTAGTTGCATAAGTAAAAGTCCCTCCAATGTGGTACGAGATTTTACCGATTTTTTCAGCCCAGTTTATAGTTCCTTCCCAACCACGCGCATTGAAACTGCCAACATTTGCCGTAGGTGCTTTGTCTCCCAATATAGCCGGATAAGTCACATCTATCAACATGTTGTTGCATACCTTCCAAAAAACTTCCGCTGTACCGGTCAGACGATTATCAAACAAACCGAAATCTAATCCGATATTATAATTCTGAATAGTTTCCCATGTGCGATCAAGGCTAATCAATTTACCGTTAGTATTCACATAAGATAATTTGTTGTCGCCCACTAAAGCTCCTTTATTCTGTGAGAAGTCATAAAGCTGGACTCCGTCATATCGGTCAATTCCCCCTTGATTTCCTACAGTCCCATAAGAGAGTCTTAATTTCAACTCATCAAACAGATTTAAATTCTTCATAAAGTTCTCCTCGCTCAATCGCCATCCTCCAGATACTCCCCAGAAAAAAGCCCAACGATTTTCCGGTTGAAATTTAGAAGAACCATCATAGCGGAAATTACCTTCCAACAAATATTTAGACATATAATTGTAATTCAAACGAGAGAAATAGGATAAGAGAGCTTCTTGATATCTTTCGGGACCATTCTTATCTTTATTTTGTAAGGTTACTTCTCCGATACCATTTATTACATCCAGAGAAGGCAATATATTCTTGGCATTGGTAGCTGTGTAATCGTAATCCTTGAAACTATATTGCACACCTAACATTGCTGCTAAATTATGTTTTTCGGCCAATGTTTTATGCCAATTAAGATAAGCATTAAGAGTGTACATATCGGTACGCGAAAACGTCTTGTTATAAAAACTCTCACTCTTTTCCGGGTTGGTTATTACTTTCCTTGTTCCGGCGTAATTATACCAGTCGATTGCTTCTGACTTTATATCACGTATAGAAGTAGAAGTATTATAACCCATAGTAGCAACAGCATCAAAGTTCTTGTTAAACTTATATCTCAAAGTTTCACTGATATTGATAGCCGAAACTCTTAAATTATTGTCTCCTCCCAATTCACAATACCAGTTGGGTGCTCCCCAAGATCCCCATGAATAAGGTTTGCCATCAATCGTAGATGAAGGAAAGCCCGGTTGTTGAACCGAAGATGTCAACGCTTTATTAATCTGCGTCGGAGCAACTTGATCCTGACGATTGTATGCAATGACAGATTCAATATTGAAAGCATCCGTAACCTGGAAATTATTAGTCAGACGGAAATTATAACGCTGATTATTATTATTACCCCATTTCAGGTTACTTCCATCATACATATAACGTGCAGATAAACGATAAGTATTTTTCTCCGTTCCTCCGGACACACTCAACTCATGAGAGGTAGAGGCTGTAGTTCCCCATAATATATCTTGCCAGTCAGTATCAAAAAACACAAAATCATCGACATCATGGAAATCTGTCGCAAACGGATTCTCACTATGATCCAGATCGATGTAGTGTCCTCTATACGCTTTTGCTAAAGCTACATATTGCAACCATTTATCATCAGATTTAAATCCATCATTTATACGTACTTGCGTAGCCGCATCACACCATTCATCCAAACTCATCAGTGTGGGTTGCAAACCAACCAATTTAGCTGTAACAGAACCGCTATATTCAATTTTGGCCTTTCCACTCTTCGCTTTTTTTGTTTGAATAAGTACTACTCCACCAGCAGCCTTGCTACCATAAATAGCAGCTGAAGCATCTTTTAAGAAATTAATAGATTCAATATCTGAAGGGTTTATCTGACTAAAAGCATCGGACTCTACCCCATCAATAATAATCAAAGGATCAGAATTATTCTTGGAGAAAGAACCACGTAATTTCATATTCCAGCTTTCATCACCCGGAGCCGATGAGTTTCGGGTAATAATCACTCCCGGAACTTGCCCCTGCAATGCCTGGGCCGGACTGGCAAGCACTCCCTTATCTTTAATCATTTTATCACTAACTACTGTAACAGCTCCTGTCAGTGATTCTTTCTTCTGTGTTCCATACCCCACTACAACAACTTCATCCAGCACTTCACTATCTTCCTGCAATTTCATATTGATCACAGTCTGCGTAGTCACTTCTACAATCTGTTCCTTATAGCCAATATAGCTAAATTTCAGTTTCGCTTTAGCAGGTACATTTATTGAATAGTTTCCATCGATATCCGTAATAGTACCTTCAGTTCCTCCTATAACACTGATGTTAACGCCAATCAATGGTTCGCCCGTCGCATCTACCACCTGCCCTTTCACCCTCTTCTGGGTTTGCGCCACAATCTGGCTATCATTCATATTTGTATCGGCCCATGCCTTTGAAACAGGACATAGTCCCAACATCAATCCTAACACTAACGCAATGGTTTTGTCAGGCCGCGAATTAAAAATTAATCCTCTTTGTTTCATAAAATTAAATTTGAGGTTTAAAAATAGTATAAAATTCTTGTTTTCTAAAATTAGATGAGGCATCTAAATGTCTCTGGATAGATTCTAACTCTTTTTCCATAAGCACAAAGGGTATTTATTAAATAATAAGATTAAATGCATTTCTTGAAGAACTCCCGCATCTCCCGGCGTCCCAAAAAGAGATGATTCTCAACTGTACGCCGGCTAAGATGTAATTCTTCCGCTATTTCTATAGAAGTTTTATCTTCATATCTGCTTAAGATATAAACCACCCGGCGCTGTTCCGGGAAAATAGTAAGCTGACCTCGTTCTATAGAAGCCAAATCATCAGCAATGATTTTCTCTTCAGTATCATTGGAAGAAGTGACAGTAAAATCATAGAGGTAACTATCTATCTCCTGCTTTTTATAATAACGACGGATATAGTCGGTCACTAAATTGCGTGCGATCGTAAAGAGGAAGTATTTTACTGTATCCGGACGGAGCATCTGTTTGTAATCCATCAGACGCACAAATACATCCTGAGTTAAATCCTCCGCTTCATAACGGTGAGCAATCCGATAGGTAATATAGTTTAAGATTACCTGATGATATTCCTCGTAAGAACGGGTGATAATGTTGTCGGAAGTGTAAGCTGTTGTCTCCATAATACTATCTTTTTCGGTTTTGAACACGATGCAAATATAAAGGCAATTCCGGAGAATGATTTCAAAAAACAAGGGAGATGAATCTCAACGCATCTAGGTAGACTTCATTTTACCCATTCAGCTAATAATCAACAAGTTATATACATTCAAAACAGAGTCTCATTTTATAAAATGAGACTCTGTTTGGGCATAATAAGCAGACCGATGGTTCATATCTCATCCATTTGAGCAAAGTAACCTGGGAAATAAAAAGCCTTTGGTTATTGTCACTTATCACCTTGACAGGACAAGTGTCTTATAATTAAAGAAGTAAGGGTGATAATAGATGGTGATAATAAGGTGATAATAGAATAGTTCTTGATTTCTATTATCACCAGTTTTTGATAAACGTTCTATTTATTCATTTGATTATCAGATATTAGACAGACTATTCAAGGGTAACGTCTACCAATGTTAAAAACACTATTTTTGCCGTGAATGTACGTTGTTTACGCCCAATATTGTTCTATGTATGCTGCATGTATTAAGACAAAGGCTGGGAAGCTTAACATACAAACAAGGCTTGACTAATATATTCAGGTGCTTTCATGTATTCATTTCACGTACGTGAACCGTTCAGCTCATGTACGTAAACCCAATGAATCACGTACATGAACCGATGGGATCATATACGTGGAGCGATCTCTTGTTACTGACCGAATACATTAATCTTACCTGCATAATAGCTTAATGAAGGGAGCATATTTACTATTCATCCTTAGCCGTTCCTCCGATACTGCGAATATACTCGTTCGGAGTAACTCCGGTACTTTTCTTGAATGAACGGAAGAAAGAAGCACGTGAACTGAAGCCGCATAATTCGGCCAATGCTGTCAATGTATAACGGGAGTAATCACTATCCTCTACCATTTTCTTGAACTGGGCAACCCGATACTCATTAATAAAGTCATAGTATGACTGATTAAGATATTGATTGAGCAGATAGGACAAGGAATGGGAAGAAGTATGCAATGCGGCGGCAAGTTCTCCCATTTTCAGATCGGGATTAATATAAGGTTTTTCTTTCTCCACATAAGCAACAAGCCTGTCATGAAGTTCTTTACATTCGGCTTCGCTCATACGGTTGGCCTTATATTTTTCTTCTGCAGGATGTGGTTCCACCGTCTTTTCTTCTTCCTCTTCTTCTTCGGATGAGATCTCGTGTACTTCCGTGACCAATGGAGCAGATTTCCGCACATAATATCTCACCAGAACAACGATCAGAATAATCGATATAGCGAGAATCACCCATCCCCACCAAGGAATCATCGGCTGCACAGTCACCTTATAAATGGCCATTGATTGTTCATTGCCCGGAATACGTACACAGAATGTGTATGTCCCGGAAGAAAGCCCATAATACGATACTTCACTCTGTGCTGTCAGCAACTTCCAGTCACTGTCCGCTCCCTCCAGTTTATACTCATATAACAAGGCAGAAGGTAATCCATATGCAAAATCGGTAAAACAGAAAGTAAGATTGTTCTGATTATACTTCAAAGACGATTTATTGATAGAAACTCCATTAGCCAGAATATCCGTAAAGACAATCGGACGAACCTTTCCACGTACCTCATCTACCTGTTTCGGATCTACATAGATCAACCCCTTGGTATTGCCAAACCACAACAGTCCTCTTTCATCTTTATAAGCCGCTCCGTTAGTGAAAGTCGGTCCCGGCACTCCGTCATTGAAGGTGAAGGAGTCATACTCTTCTCCTTCTTCCTTAATACGCAACAATCCATCGTTGCAGCCTACCCACAGCCAGCCTTGATTATCTTCTGTTATTGACATCAGCGAGTTATCGGGAAGCGTAGAAAGTACTGATTGATTGCGGAAATGGTTCATCGTTAAGGTAGAAGTAAACAGGCTGCCTTTCTCACGGATAAAGTAAAGGTTATGTTCTGCATCTTCATAAATAGTACGTACTTTATCTTTGTGTACAAATCCTTCCGGAAATACATTGGAACGAAGGCTTTGTGAGGCCGGATCATAGATGCACATACCGGTTTCTGTAGCAATCCATCCTTTTCCGGTAGAGTCAAAACTTACTTCATACACATTTCCTTCGGGCAACTGAGAGTTGGTGCTGGTGAAGTTTTTGATTTGCTTTGTCTGCCCGTTGTAACAGAATAGTCCCTGCGAGGTGCCAATCCAAAGATTTCCCCTGTTATCCGGTTTTACACAGAAGATATGTCCTTTCTGGAAGAGTTCCGTATCACCTTGTGTAAAGTATTTGAGAGATAACGTCTGCGGATTTAATACCATCATACCACCGCCATACGTACCGATATAATATTCACCTTCATAGAAGCAAATGGTAAGGATCAGATCGGACGTAAGAACCGGTTTCACGAAACTTTTCACTATGCCGGTAGCTTCGTTAATATAGAACAATCCGTCACGCGAACCAATCACTTTCTCCGGTCCCCGGTTTACGAACGAACGAATTGATAAATTGGCAGAGTTAAACTGAGGAGGATAAGCGTACGTACGGAACAGTCCGTTTTGATACAGTGAATAATCCAATCCGGCTTGGAAATGTCCTACCCAGACTGCACCCCTGTCATCCACCAGTAATGAGTAGATAGAATTACTGCGAATCCCTTCTTTATCATTCACATCATGGAAAAAGCGGCGAACCACTTTCCGGTCTTTGTGAGAAAGGAAATGAACCCCATTTCCATCTGTAGCGATGTACACCGTCTCCTTTCCATCACCGGAAATATCAGATATCACATCACATCCCAAAGAAACCGTATGGGCAAATGTCTGTTTCGGGATATCGAAACAGACGACTCCCTGACTCATTGTACCCAGATACAGCGTTTCACCTATGCGGGTCAGACAACGGAAATAATCGGCTTCGGGAACATTCTCTCTGAAATGCCAGGAATTGATCTGACCATCTTTCAGCGAATAAGAAAATAACCCTTGCACTGTTGCCAACCAAAGGACACTCTTATCTTCATTCAGGCAGAGGTCCATGATCCGGTTACAGGCTGCCAGCATATTTTTATCGGTCTGTACCTGAAGCAACTGACCGTCTTTCTGAATAAACAGTCCTCTCTCCGTACCTATATAAAGTACATCTCCATCTGCCAACAAAGCATTGACGGCACAGTCGATCTTCTCGGGAACGATTCTCTGCAATTCACTACCGGAGCGATTCAGCCGCCAGA
>ENA-ORNI01001188-ORNI01001188.1-human-gut-metagenome-genome-assembly--contig:-NODE-1188-length-15310-cov-4.74926_pt1 | contig 15310 bp, 18 predicted proteins | sample MGYA00242118_ERZ509028 | MGnify/ENA primary metagenome ERZ509028 (study PRJEB26280, sample SAMEA2338755) | human gut metagenome | biome: human gut; feature: human-associated habitat; material: faeces...
TGCAGGCAGCACCAAAATCATCACCATCTCCAACCCCAAAGAAAACCTCACCAAAGCCGAAACCGACGAAGCAATGCAAAAAATCGTCGCTGCCAACGTTTTCAACACTGTCGGCGGTGACCTGGTTCAGGCTGTTGAAGCTCGTGTGGTCAATCGCAACGTCCAAGTTCTGGCGTAAAAAACACTAAGGAGTGATCCTCATGGAATTTGACAGACTTCTCTCCGCTGCTGCGGATTATGGCTTTCCCATGCTCGTCAGCTCGTATCTTCTGGTCCGTATGGAAGGCAGAATAGAAAAGCTGAGTGCTAATATCGAAAGCCTCACCCACGTGCTGCAGGACAGACTCGTCATGCAATTTCCGTATGTACAGCAGCAATAAACCCTAGCTGCACGTAAAAAAAGACCTGCAGCTTGACTCTCATCAAGCCGCAGGTCTTTAATATTTACCCGCAACGTTTTTAGATTAGAACAACAGCAGGATCATTCCCACTACCAGCGCCAAGGTAATACCCAAAGCATTACGCTTGCAAACCTCCATCGGGTCTACACCGGCAATGCCTGCGCAGATAATAGTAGCACCGGCAATCGGAGATATAGTACGGCCGAGAGTGCCGCCCAAAGCCGCAATGGAGCCCATGTTCATGGTTTCCAGACCAAACTGAGCAGCATGCGGAGTAACAGCTTCGTTGAATGCAACGGTTGCAGCGTCGCCGGAACCGGAAATAAGTGCCAGCACAAACGGGCCGAAGGTAGCAGCAATTTTAACAATACCGGTAGAATTCAGCATCCAGTTAATCAGCGCCTTAATCAGTCCCAAAGCATTCAGGCCTGCTACGAAAACGCCTACGGAAATAATAATACCGATGATATTAGCATAAGCATCGCCCATGCCGTCAAAGAAGCTCTTAGTCAGCTCAACAGGATTTTTACGGGTTACTGCCAAGGACAGGATTGCGCCGATAACCATAGCGTGGGGTACGCCCATTTTCAGTGCGGGCACCAGCTTGGTGCTGCCCAGGAGCAGAATAATAACCGGAACCAGCGGCATGACAGCGAAAAGCGGATTAATGCCGAAGTTTTCGTCAACACCTGCTTCGCCTTCCGGCACAAAGCCCCTGTTTTCCTTCAAAACAACAGCCAGAACGGTCAATACAGCTGCGGCAACGATTACACCGGCTACAGTTGCCAGCATATGATTGGCAATTACATCGGTAATCTGCACGCCTGCCAGTTTAGCGATAACGGCGTTATGTACCAGACCAGGGTTCAGCATACTGCCATAGGTACCGGATTTAACGGCAGCAGCAGCCATTGCCGGATGAATGCCTGCAGACATCATAATCGGAATAAAAATTACGCCTACCGCAGCACTGCAGCCTGCAGCACTGGGGATAGCAATATTAACAACAAAGGTTGCCAACGTAGCGCCGGGAATAAGCAAAAAGCCCATTTTTTTCAAAACCTTACCGATAGCAACAACCAAATGCTTGTCGCAGCCCGTATACTTCATGCACCAGGCAAAGCCCATGCAGGAACAAACAGAAGTAATCAGACCGGCATTAGTCATGCTTTTGGCAAACGCATCAAGAGAAGCCATTGGCTTGCCGGCAATACAGCACATCAGAATACCAGCAGCAATAAGTACCATTCTGGATTCATGTCGTTTCAACAAAAGATAAATTACACCGATAACAACGAGTGCACCTATTATCAGAAACATCTTCATTCCCTCCATAAAATTATTTTTTTGCATTAATATTATATGTGATAGAAATGCTTTTGAAAAGTGTATTATCAATTGTATACATAATACTTGTTTTCTTCAGCTAAGTTTATATAGCAAAAGTATAAATACCGTCCCACATTTCTGCGGAACGGTATTTTTTAATAACTTTATTGATGCCACAAGCCATAATAATGAATAATATAGTTTGTTAAAGCATCCTCATATTCTGTGTCCGGTACAGGCTTATCCATCTGATCGACCAAATGACGCTCATCCGACCAGTAAAACGCCTTACCGCCAAAGTAGCCTAAGGCATAGGGAATATCTGTAGGCTGCAGAAGATTGCGGCCCATGAATTTTTCCGGCACATCAATGCCCAGCAGATACAAAAGCGTCGGCGCCAGATCAATCTGCGAAGCATATTCATTGGTGCGCAGATTATTGAGCGGTGCCAGGTTATTCGACACAAAAATCAGCGGAATCGGTGCAATGCTCTGCTTATCATCAGCCTTGGTAACGAGCTTTGTGTACTCGCCGCCGCTGTGCGGATTATGGTCACTCGTAATGATGAACAGCGTTCTGTCATCCATCAGTCCGCGCTTCTGTGCTTCCTTAAAGAAATGCTCCAACGTTTTATCAACCCAGTAGACGCCGCGCACTGTAATAAACTGATTGCTGCGCACATTGTCCGGCATTTCGTTCCAGCTGAAGCCCGTGTAAGGATAAGGCTGATGCATATCCAGCGTTTTGGTGACCATCACCAGACGGTCATTCTTTGCCTTGGCTTTTTCCAACAGCTTCAGTGTTTCCTCATACATTACGTCATTATGGAAGCCCCAGCCGCTGGCACCTGTATAGCCCTGCTTTTCCAAGTATTCCTTGGCATAATATTCGTTCATGCCAAACTGCGTCGGATATTCGCGCAGCTCGTTGGCATAATACTGGCTGGAAGCATTCATGAAAATGCCGCGCATTCCCGCTACCTGCACACTGCGGAACAGCGAGGGCGTATTTTGGCCGGGAATATCCTTATCCATAATCAGATGTGAACGGAAGGTAGCATTCAGCCCCTGCGTTGTCGGCACGGCAGAGGAATAATACCTGTTCATATGCGGATAACGGATAACAAGACTATTTAAAAATGGGGTAGCTTCTTCGGGAATATCATGGTTATAGTAGTTGATGTAATCACGGTGCATGGATTCCAGAATCAGCAGCACAACTCTGTCATACTGCGGTTTGATTTTGGCAATCTTTGCTTTAGGCTCATCTATACCCATTTCCGTCAGACGTGTTTTATCCTTGGCAGTCAGCTCGCGCTGCTCCACATGCTTGCCGCCGGCAATTTTATCCGTATCAAAAATTGCCTTGCTGACGAAGTTCACGTTAACCGGTACGGAAAGCATATTGCGGTAGTTCATACGCGTCTTTTCGTTCTCTACCTCAGCGTACATACCGATAACATTTTCCACGCCGTACATGCCGGCATAGCCAAGCAATCTGTCTGTAAGGTTCAAGCCTAAGGTAAACATGGCCACGCACAGCAGCGACCAGGCAAAGTTCGGCTTACGCTTTTGCGGCTTCGGCACATAAAACAGCAGTAAAATAACAACTATGCTGATAACGATACCGGCAATCATCGTATTGCTCATCGTCGCAAAAATACCTTTAACAGCATAGATATTCAGGTTTTGGAAGAGAACGCTCTCCACATGCATGGAGGTCTGCCAAAAGTAAAAGCCGTCAAAAACCACTGCCAAAGCAGAAAATACATAAACAGCAAAATAGAGGATTTTCATCCCGATATTGGGCCATTTATGGTAGCACATTGCCATCAGCAGCACAATAAAAATGTTATTGTTAATACCGGCCAGCACGGAAAGGCTTGTCTGCAAACCTTTATCAAGACTAAGCTGGTTTACCATAAAAAAGGCTTCGCCCAGATAAAGAATACCGATAACAATAACGGGAAAATAGCGCTGCAATCTGTCCGGCACACGCTTACGCCGGTAATACAGTACATATGCTATCTCTGCCAAAACGCTGTCACGCAATACATGATCAAAAATCTGAAAGCCAAACTCATTCAGCGGAAAGGGGTGCGTCCCGCCGAAGCTTTGCCAGGCAAAAAATCCTTCTACTATGCAGGCCGCGATAATAAAAATCAGCCAGCCCATTTTTCTGCTTATCCTATTCACCTTACACCATTTCCTTGCTTACGCCAAAAACTTAATCGGCTCGGACTCCATCTCAATTAAAAGCGGAGCAGTTGTTACAGCATCTCCGTCAAGCTCTGCTGCAAAATTCTCTTCATTGCAGCGTATTTCCATTTTTTTCGCTGCACGGATAATAATATCATTATCCAGCGTCAGCGCCTCCATAGCAATGCAGGCCGCATAACGTATAAAATCCCCGCGCTTATCACCGGTAAACAGCGCCGCATGTAAAAGAGGTGACGAAAGCGACGCACCGTTAAAGAGGTTGTAACGTCCGGCATAATAACGGCTCTTGCCTACAATAACAGAGGTTGCATCATACCACTGTTCTTCATCATCAAAACGCACCTGAAAGCGGTAACGCCAGTTATTAAACAGAAATTCCTTACGCATAATCTCTGTTCCCTGCCAAACATAAGCAAGCTTGTTGAGCAGCTTTTTCTCCTTTTCGGTCACCTTGTCTACTACAAGGGAATCAAAGCCTATACCGGCAACCGTCAAAAAGACGTTGCCGTTGGCGCGTCCCAGATAAACAGGTACCTCTATACCTTTGGATACTCTTTTAAACCACTTATGCGGATCCGCCTTCAGCAGCAGCTCCTTAGCCACCAGATTTACCGTACCGGCAGGAAAAACGCTGATATAAGGCACATACTTGCGATTAGCCAGCTGTTCAATCATAGCCCTGATTGTACCGTCACCGCCGGCAATTATCACCCAGTCAACCTTTTCCTCAACTATTTCCGCAGCAATCTGCGGTATCTGGTCAAAGAAGCGAATATCTCGCATTTCTGCATTTTTAGGTCCTACTAATTCCTTCACCAGCTTATAGGTTTCATTCACCTTAGCCATCATGCTGGCAAAAAGCTGCTTACCGGAATTACGGTTATACAAAAGCACAACCTTTTTAAATTTTTTTACGTCTACATATTCTACAGGCATATCTAACTCCTAAAAATCCATTTTTTTCGTGAGAGATAGTTCCATACAACAACAATACAGCTTGTCAGCACCTTAGACAGCATCGGCTGCCAGTCAAGCAGGCTGACAAAAATATACATCAGCAGCAGGTTGAACGCCAAGCCTATGCAGCTTACCAAAAACACCAGGCTAAGCTCCTTGCCGCGTTTGTAACGGCTGCCGCTGTCAAAAACCAGAACATTGCCCAAGAAATAATGATACAGTGTTGCCAGACAAAAGGATAAGGCCGTTGCCAGCATCGTCAGCAGTGTAAGGCTCAGGCCACTTAAAATATAGTGGAAGAAAATGTAGAACAAGGCCCACTCCACCAAGGCCGCCGTGCCGCCGACAAACAGATATAGCAAGAGCTTAATCAGCTCGCTGTCTGTATAATCAACACCAAATAATATTTTTCTGCGCATAGCGTACTCCAGTCATAGTATAATAGCTTATTATATCATCTTTAAGCGAAGTTTTCAAAGCCTTCCGGTAGGAGATGCTGATGGTGCCAGATTTATATATTTATAAAATTGTTGAAAAAAGATACACTTCCCGCTCCTTTTGTATAGCAGCATGACGCAGTTAAGAGCGTAACCATCATCGAATTCAAAGATGGCAAACAGGCTTACCGCACAACCGTAAAACCCTGATTCCCCTCTCAATATCGGTTCTCCCAGCCGATTTGTGAAAAAAAGTGAGGCTATCACATACTCTTAGTAATAGCCTCACTTTTATTTCAGATACTTCATACAGAAAATTTCTATTTTATCAAAGTGAAATGCATCCATCTTGTAGTACAAATCCGACGCACAGCACCGGAAATAATTAGCAGCTCCTTATTATTGCCTTGTAGCTTTTTAATGGCATCTGAATTTAACTCAAAATCAAGAATATAAATTACAAAAACAGAGCGATGCTTTCGCACCGCTCTAAAAAATTTATAAAAATTTATTCTTAAAAGCTGTATTTTACCTCTTTTTCCAGCACTACACCAGTTTCCGGATTAATATTCATCTCACCACGCAAACCAGATGCACTGAATTTCACTTCATATTCATATAATCCATGTTCTCTGTCCAATTTCAGTTCATAAATCGACACGTCACCAACTTCTTTAGCAACAATTGCTTTTACATCATCTTTGGACAAGATTACATTAGCGCTGCCGCCCAACGCTTTTCTTTCCATATTGTATTCTTTGATTTTACCATTTACTTGATATATATCAATTTCATATTTTGTCTGAGTAGCAGTATCAAAAAACTCCACTTCATAATATGGGTACAGTTTTTGCAGTTCTGCTTCAGTATGCAGGTAAGTACTACCTGTTGGAACTTGCTTTTGCGCAATTGCACGAGCTTCGTCCGCACTAATCAGATTAGCAGCAAATGCTGTAGCAGAAATTGCCAAAACAGTCAGTGCGCCAGTAATAATAGCTGTTAATTTTTTCATGAGATAAACCTCCTTCAATGTGAAAAGTTAAACCATATTTAAAGTATACTAAATTTCTAGGATTTATATTGTGAAGTCTTTGTGACTTTTTTAGAAGCTCCAACGTACGCCAGCGTTCCAATCCCAGTTCTTATTGTTTCAAGGCAAGAATATATAAAACAAGTGCTGCCCCGTTTTTGTAGTATGATTGGGAGTTAACATTCACCACTAAACTTTCATTTTTCTCTTGACTTAGAGTATACTTCAGGTATTAAAATATAAGTAACAAATTATAGAAAGAATACAACCAAAAGCCCGACGCTCCTGCAGTACTCGGCTAACGGCATCAAGCTTTTAGCTGACGCTATCAAACGCACAGGATCTGTCGAACCGGCTAAGGTTGCCAAGGCGCTGGCTGAAACAAAATCATTCAGTGCTGTTACCGGCTCTCTCGGCCTAAACGAAAAGCATGACGCAGTAAAGAGCGTAACCATCATCGAATTCAAAGATGGCAAACAGGCTTACCGCACAACTGTAAAACCCTGATTTCTCTCTCATATCGGTTCTCCCGGCAGATTCATAAAAAAGTGAGGCTATCACACACTCTAGTGTGATAGCCTCACTTTTTTATTTCAGATACTTCATATAGAAAGCTTCTATTTTATCAAAAGGAATTACGTCCATCTTGTAATATAAATCTGTATGTACTGCCCCCGGAATAATCAAAAGCTCTTTATTATTTCCTTGCAGCTTTTTAAAAGCATCTTCGCTAAAATAACGCGAATGTGCCTTTTCGCCATGAATCATCAGAACTGCGTTTTCAATCTCGTCACTGTAGGAGAGCAACGGCATATTCATAAACGCAGTGAGCGAACTCAGCGTCGCGCCTGTCGTCGAACCAAAGGAACGCGGGCTGTAACCAAGTTTTTCCTGATAATAATCGTGATAATCCTTCACAAACGCAGGCGTCTTTTCGTCAACTTCCGTCGGTACACCGCCAGCCATTTTATAAGTGCCTGTTTTATAGTCGATGGTACGCTGCTCGTTGACCTGCTTACGCAAAGCCTTACGTTCTTTTTTCAGCGCTGATGCATCCTTTTCATAATCAAAATAACCATTGGCAATCACGCGGCTCATATCATACATCGTCGAAGTCACAGTTGCCTTAATGCGCGTATCCATTGCTGCAGCGTTCAACGCAAAACCTCCCCAGCCGCAGATACCAAGAATACCAATTTTTTCCGCATTAACATTTTCCTGTACAGAAAGAAAATCTACTGCTGCAGAAAAATCTTCCGTATTAATATCCGGTGAAGTAGTATTACGCGGTGCGCCTGCGCTTTCACCTGTAAAAGAAGGGTCAAAGGCGATAGTCAAAAAGCCACGTGCCGCCAACTCCTGCGCATAACGGCCGCTCACCTGCTCCTTAACAGCGCCATAAGGCCCTGCTACAGCAATGGCAGCCAGCTTATCGCCTTTTTTCATTGTTTTTGGCGTATACATATCGGCCACGAGCGTAATGCCATAACGGTTATGGAATGTTACTTTATGGTGGTTGACATTTTTGTTTTCCGCAAAGGTTTTATCCCAGACATTAGAAAGCTTCTCTGCTTTAATCGTTTCAGCAGGTGCCTTGCTCGGCGCGTTCACATCTTGCGCTGCTAAAGCAGTGCTTCCACAAGTCATAACAGCTCCACAAGCCATAAGCAGCAAAGTATTTTTAAATCGTTTACTTATTTTCATAGGTCTATTCCTCCTTATCTTTCACTGAAAATAATATACTATTGGGAGTTAACTCTAAGTCAAGAACAAAATTTTCGAACTGCAATTTTTTCTTGACTTAGACCCTGCTCGAAGTATTAAACTAAAAAAAGCTTAATTTCTTGTATTATCCAAAGAAGCTTTTTCTCTTGCTGGATTTACAGTTACCTTAATTAGTGCTCTATACTAAAATTTACTTTAAAATCGCTTTGCTGCGTACTCAAAATATCTAGTCCCTGTTCAACGTGTCCCAGATAAACCAAATCATCCGTATATCTGAAATCCTCATAAAACACACTTATATTACCCCATGGAACATAAATACACACATCTCCGGCCTTCGGAGCATGCCCTCGTGGCGCTCCGTCCCCGGTAAGCTTATTTTTAAAATAGCCAATCTTTTCGGTATTATTAAAATCACTCAGGGTTATCTCTGCGGGAAGCATATCAATTAAACGCTTCGCTGCCGCATTATCCGCAAGTGCTACAACAATATTTTTTCCATCAACCTGCAGCTTCAGCTTGGTTCCTTGCGCTGCAGACTGTGACTGCTGCGTTTTATTTTGAGCAGTCTGCACTTTCGGTGCATGATTCTGCGCTGCTTTACTGTCAGGTGCATCCGCACCGGCGCAGACGCTCATAAGCAATGTTACAGCTAAAGCTGTAGAAGCCAAAATTTTTTTCATAGTAAACCTCCTTGCAGACATCATTATGTAAAACAGGATTTACCCTTCACCGATAATTATACTAACAGTCTAAATACGCGTCCAATACCTATAATAATTGCCGTTGCATGCTTTTTTTGCATAATCAGCAAGGCTACGTTATAATAATGCCAAAAATTACAAGCATATCGATAGAAAGGAGCCGACGCTATGAACTTTCGTATTCTCAACTATTTTCTGACTGTCGCGCACGAAAAAAATATCACTAAAGCAGCTGAAATCCTGCACATCACGCAGCCTACTTTAAGCAGGCAGCTCATGCAGCTGGAAACAGCGCTGGGCGTCAAGCTTTTCGACCGTGACAAGCATAAATTTGCGCTCACGCCATCGGGGCAATTCCTCGTTGAACGCGCCCGCGAAATCCTGAATATGGTGGAAAAAACTACGCTCGACATTCAGGAACAGGAACACAACCTCGCTGGCAGCATTGCTATGGGCGCAGGCGAATACCAGGCCACAGAGGTACTCGCCAAGCTTATCGGCGGTTTTCAAAAGCAGTACGCTGCTGTAAGCTTTGAGCTTTTCACAAGCTCTTCTGACCTTTTGCACGATAAGCTTGACAAAGGCCTTTTAGACGTCGCCATCCTGCAGGCTCCTGTCGATACGACGAACTACGACTACCTGCGCCTGCCCATCAGAGAAACCTGGTGCGTACTCATGCGCAGTGATGCGCCTCTCGCCAGCAAGAACGCCATCACTGCCAGCGATTTAAGCGGTCTACCCATAATTTTGCCTGCACGCCTACAGGCACGCAGCGAAATTTTCAACTGACTCAGCGGTGACATTACTAAGATGCGCTTTATTGGCAACAGTAATCTTTTAGCCAATACTGCCGTCTTTGTTGAGCAGTGCGGTTATTATGGCATCTCCGTCCAAATGCCTCTGCTCGACGAGAAGCGTTTTACCTATCGCCCACTTACCCCTGCACTGCATAGCGATATTCTGCTTGTTTGGCGTCGTGACAGACAGCAAAGCCTCGCACTGCAAAAATTTCTTCAGTTCGCAAAATGCTTTCTTTTTAAGCATAGAATAAGCGCCAATATAAGTATTAGACATTTTCCCTGCAAGCTATATAATTTTAGGCAGATAACAGAGCGTTATCTGCCTTTTCTTTTTATGTTTTTGTGAGGAGGAACTTACTATGAACCGACGAGATTTTATCAAGGTTGCCGTAGCAGGCTTCGGCACTGTACTCTCCAGCGGTGCCGCTATCAATATGCTGAATACAAAGTCTGTACCAGAAACTGCTCCTATAGCAGAGGCAGCTCCGCAGGCTGCTGACGGCAAGCAGAACGTTGTTGTTATCACCGGCAGTCCGCATAGAGCAGGTACCTCTGCCCTGCTGGCTGATAAATTTATTGAAGGAGTGCAGCAAAACGGTCATCATGTCTTCCGTTTCAATGCTGCCTTTGAGGATATTCATCCCTGCCGCGCCTGCAATGCCTGCAACCGTAACGGCAAATGTATTTTAAACGATGCTATTGAGCAAAAGCTCATGCCAGAGCTGCTCAAGGCAGACATCATCGTACTCATCACGCCGCTTTATTATTACGGCATGTCCACGCAGCTCAAAACAGTACTCGACCGCTTCTATTCCCACGTGCGCAGCTTCGACGGCAAAAAGTCTTTGCTGCTCACGACGGCGTACAACAGCGCAGGCTGGACTTTTGAAGCCCTCGTCGAACATTACCAAACGCTTGTAAAGTATATGAAGTGGCAAGACCTCGGCATGGTACTTGGCTACGGCTGCGGTTCACGTTAAAGCATTGAGCGCAGCGATTTTCCCAACCAAGCCTTAAAGCTTGGTCAGAGCATCAAATAGGAGGCAGAATATGAATATCGTAGTTTTAACCGGCAGTCCGCATAGAAACGGCACCACCTCTGTTCTTACAGAAGAGTTTATCAAGGGCGCAGAAAGCAAGGGACACAATGTATTCCGCTTCGACGCCGCCTTTCATGACATTCATCCCTGTCAGGGCTGTGACGCCTGCGGCATGAATGGTCCCTGCGTACAGAAGGACGACATCGAAAATGATTTGATTATGCGCCTCGTCAACGCAGATTTAATCGCGCTCATTACGCCCGTTTATTACTGGCACGTCAGCGCGCAGCTCAAGACCTGCATTGATAGATTTTACGCACGGACAGGACGTATCAGCGGCAAGCAGAGCGTGCTGCTTGCCGCAGCAGGCAGCAATCTGGATTGGACGATGGAGTGCCTGAATAAATATTACGCCACTCTCTCGAGCTATATGCGTTGGCAAAACCGTGGCACTGTGCTCGCCACTAACTGCAAAACCCGCAAGGATATTTTGAAAACCACCTATCCGCAGGCTGCCTATGATTTAGGTCAAAGCTTATAAAAAACTCTTGATCGATAGCAACAATCGCAAGCTATACTTTTCTTTAGAAGGGCACTTGAATCGGAGTCAGCTCTAGGAAATATAATTCTACTATAAGCATTATCATTCAAGGAGGTTGTCACATGTTTGGTTTAGGTTTACCAGAATTACTTCTCATTCTCGTTATTGGTTTAATTTTCTTCGGTCCAGGCAAACTGCCGGATATCGGTAAGGCCTTAGGCAAAAGTATGCGTGAGTTCAAGCAGGCCGTAAACGAAGCTGACCCCAGCAAGGAAGCGCTCCCCGCAGCCAAGGCAGAAGAACAACATGATGCCGGACAAGCAAAATAATTATCTGCCTGTCGAAGCGTTGCTCGATAAAGACATGACGCTCACAGAACATCTGGCGGAGCTGCGCAGCTGCCTGCTCAAGGCTCTTGCTGCCCTAGTTATTGGCACTGCTAGCAGCGTCTATTTTTTGCAGGACATCATGGACGTGCTCACAAGCGCTGCGAAGGAGCTGTATTATATGCGCCCTGCCGAAGCCTTCATGATTTATATGAAGGTAGCACTGCTCAGCGGTCTATTGCTTGCTTCTCCCTTCATGCTTTATGAGCTCTACGCCTTCGTCCGCCCGGCGCTGACATGGCGTGAGCGCAAATTCACGCTCATCTGCCTTCCGCTAGCGCTACTGCTCTTTATCGCAGGCATGTTATTTTCTTACAGCTTCGTCTTTCCGCGCGGCCTGGAATTTTTTCTCGGCTTTGCCGCAGGCAAGGTCAATCCGCTGATTTCTATGGAAAGCTACCTGGACTTTCTGCTTATGCTGGTTGTTCCCTTCGGCTTTGCCTTCACCGTGCCTGTGATTCTCACGCTGCTAGCTTATCTGGGCCTCATCAGCTCCAGGCTCTTGATGAAATTCCAGCGCCACGTTATCCTGGTCGCCTTCATAATCGCCGGAGTTATCACGCCCACGCCTGATATTATCACGCAGACTCTGCTCGCCGTGCCGATGATTCTGCTCTATGAGGTGAGCATTGTCATTATCCGCTATCTGCTTAAGCGCTAAGCCTATAGCAGACGTAAGCTATAGTTTTCTAAAACAAGCTTATTGACTTAGAGTTATCTCTAAGTATTACACTAACAAAGGAGCAATCACCAATGCAGAATCCGGCTTATAACCTACGGCGCGTCGCTAGTTATCTTCTCGGCTTTGTGCTCTTTTACGAGCCCTTCATGCTGTTCAACCAGCTTGCAAGCACCTTCTTCGTCGATACAAGCTTCAGCTCTATACACGTGCCCTGCGCCCGCATACCACTGGCAAACATCGTCACCGGCGAATGGCAGTACGCAAGCCCCATTTCGCTTTTCTTCTGTCTGCTGTTGGCTATAAGCTCGCTGTGGTTCGGCCCGCTGTTCTGCGGCAGGCTCTGTCCTGCTGGCGCCTTCAGCGAATTTTTAGGCAGCCTGCTGCCAGACAAATATAAAATTGACTGGCCAACGCTCGTGCCTATTCTGCCACTGCGCTACGGCTTTTTTGTCGGCTTTCTCTTTTCTATCTGGCTCGGCTTCGGCCTGCCCTGCATCTACTGTAATTACTATTCCCTGGAAATTTTCGTCAACCTGTTTATCACAGGGCAGCTGCTCAATAGCCTTGCGTCCCTCTTTGCCACCTTCTTTCTGGCAAACATATTCTTCGGCTTATTCACAAAAGGCGGCCGCGGCTATTGTTTGTTGCTCTGCCCTGTTGGTACATATAATTCTTTCTTCCACCTTTTAGGACGATTCATTCCTGGCGCCTTCAATATGCAGGTACGCAAAGCAGCCTGCGTTGGCTGCACAAAATGTGAGCATGGCTGCCCCATGCGTGCCATTACTATGGTTGAGCGCAAGGCGCAAATTAAACGCAGCCTGTGCATCGTCTGCGGCAAATGCGCCCATAACTGTCCAAAAAAGGCCATCTGCTATCAAAGCAATCTGGGAAAGGAGACTGATGAGTATGGCAAAACAAACTACTAAAGCACTTCCAAGCGACAAGCTGAGCAGACTTGCTCTTGGTGGCAGCGCAGCTGCAGTCATCCTCCTGCCCCAGGCTATTACAAAAGCTGTACCGCAGCTCTTCACCAGGGTTGCGCCATATACAGCGCAGGCCCTGCCTTACTGCACGGGCGTCTGTCTTGGCAGCTTAACCGTCATCGCTTTTTTAGCAATGCTAGCTAAAATTAACGGTAAACACAAGGAGGAACAACCATGAAACGTCGCGACTTTTTAAAACAATCTGCATTTGCTCTGGCAGGCCTTGCCATGCTGTCCTTAGGCTGCGGCTCTGACAAATCAGCCAAGGCTGACGCACCTCAGCCAGAGGTAAAACTATCTACAAACGAAGGAGCATCTCAAGTAATGAATAATAACGGTAAAAAAATTCTCGTAGCATATTTTTCCTGGAGCGGCAACACCAAAGCTGTTGCTGAAGAAATCCATAAGCAGGTCGGCGGCAACATCGTAGAAATCGTCCCGGCAACGCCGTATTCCGAAACCTACAGCGTTACTGTTGCCAAAGCCAAAGCTGAGCAGGCAGCCGGTGCACGTCCTGCCATCAGCACCAAAATCGCTGACTTCGAGCAATATGACACCATCTATCTTGGCTATCCGAACTGGTGGGGCAGCATGCCGATGCCTGTGGCAACCTTTATTGACACCTATAAAATGAGCGGTAAAAAGGTTGTGCCCTTCTTCACCCACGGCGGCGGCGGCGTACAACGCTGCATGAGCGACCTCGAAGCAAGAGCACAGGGCGCTAAATTCACCGATTATCTGTGTCTGTCCGGCAGCAGCGCGAAAAACTCCCAAGGTGAAATCACCAGCTGGGTAAAGAAAACGCAAAACTAATAGTTATTAAAGGAGGCACACATGAAACGACGCGACCTCTTTAAAGCAGCCGCTATGACTGCTACAGGCGTAGCCTTAGGCAGCCTGTCCGATATCAATACTACATTTGCAAAGGAAGTAACAAAAATGACAAAAGAACAGTTTTCTACCGTCTTCCCCATGGGCGCAAAAAATGACGCCTATGCAAAATATTTCGTAGGACAAAGCTATCTTAACATGCTTTCTCTCGACCAGGTTGTCATTGGCAACGTAACTTTCGAACCCGGCTGCCGCAACAATTGGCATATTCACCACGCAGACAAAGGTGGTGGCCAGATTCTGCTCGTTACCGGAGGCCGTGGCTACTATCAGGAATGGGGCAAGCCTGCCCGCGAGCTGCATGCTGGTGATGTAGTCAACATCCCCGCCGGAGTTAAGCATTGGCACGGCGCCGCCCCCACCAGCTGGTTTGCGCACCTTGCTATTGAAGTTCCGGGTGAAAACACCAAAAGCGAATGGTGTGAGCCTGTCGACGCAGAAGAATATAACAAGCTGAAATAAACCAGCTGCCATCTTCAGTGATATCTTCCCTCATAGACGGACAAGTAGCTCCAAACTAATTTACTGCAAGGAGAATCACCAATGAAAGACTTCTCAAAAATTATCCTCACTGCATTTATTTCATTCACTTTACTTTTAGGAGGCACCACCGCTATGGCACAAACACGTGAAGCAGCAGCAAACACTGTTGCTCAAAGCTTATTCACTAAAAACGATCCTACTGATATTAAAAACGAACCGGAGCTTTCCGCTATCAGCAAAAAGTTTATCTATAACGATATCAATAAACAAATTAAACTCAGCACCGCCAAGCAAGAGCTTTTGACGCTTGTCGTGCTAACAGCGAACAACACGCCTGAAGATATTCCGGCACACGTTGAAGGCGCTCTCAAAGCAGGCGCAACGCCGGAGCAGGTACACGAAAGCATCTTCCATTGTACGCCATACGTTGGTCTGCCAAAGGTAAAGGCAGCATTGGAACGCGTTGACCAAGTTATGGAAATGCTCAAACTCAAGCCCTGCGCTCCCGCCGGAACAACTACTGATGAAACACGCCACGAAGCAGGCCTCGCCGTACAGCGCGCCATCTTCGGCGCTGAAAACATCGACAAAATGAATGCCGGTGCTCCCGCTGACCAAAAACACATTAATGACTATCTCAGCGCCAACTGCTTCGGTGATTACTACACCAGAAAAATTTTGGACGTTAAAGAGCGTGAG
>ENA-ORNI01001192-ORNI01001192.1-human-gut-metagenome-genome-assembly--contig:-NODE-1192-length-15286-cov-4.22933_pt1 | contig 15286 bp, 6 predicted proteins | sample MGYA00242118_ERZ509028 | MGnify/ENA primary metagenome ERZ509028 (study PRJEB26280, sample SAMEA2338755) | human gut metagenome | biome: human gut; feature: human-associated habitat; material: faeces...
CCATGCCTGTACAGCGGCGTAGTTGGTGGTATTAGCCTGCGTGCTCACGTGCAGCGGCATATCAGGCACAACCTGACGGGCAGTGCTCCATACGCCCAAATCACTGATCAGCAGTGCGTCAACCTTAGCCTGCTGCAGTCCGCGCAGATAATCAGGCAGTCTGTCGATATCCTCGTTATGCGCAAAAATATTTACCGTTACATAAACCTTTTTGCCGAGGCTGTGTGCATACTCTGCCATCTCCGCAATTTCCTCTAAAGAGAAATTGTTGGCAAAGGCACGCAGACCGAACAGCTTGCCGCCCAGATAAATAGCATCAGCACCATACAGCAGGGCCATTTTTCCTTTTTCCATATTACCGGCAGGAGCCAGTAATTCGGGTTTAACTAAGTTTCTGCTCATTAATTCTCCTTAAAACACTTCTCTGCTCCGCCACACTGACAGCGCAGAAATATGTAATAAACTGTTGTTAACCTATTTCCTCAATCGCCTTCAGATGCTCGGCGTAGGTTTTGGTAAAACGATGGTGTCCGTCCTTTTCTGCAACAAAATACAGATAATCTGTCTGCTCCGGCTGCAGCACCGCCTTAATCGCGGTCAGTCCCGGACTGCCAATCGGTCCCGGAGGCAAGCCGGGATTTTGGTAGGTATTATACGGACTTTGGATTTTGGTGTCGGCAAAGGTAACTACTTCCTTCTGCGTTCCCAAAAGATACTGAATCGTCGTATCTGACTGAATCGGCATGCCGATTGCCACACGCTTGAGGAAAACGCCGGCGATTTTCGGCTGCTCTTCGGCAAATACTGCCTCCAGCTCCACCATCGAAGCCATATTTACTACATCACGCAGTGGCAGGTTACGTTCTGCCACAGTTTTGGCAATGCCGCTGCTCTGCATTTCCTTATCAAACTGTGCAACCATCATTTTGAGCATCTCCTGCTCGCTGATTCCCACCGGGAAATCATAGGTTGCCGGGTAGATAAAGCCCTCGGCTTTAAACAGCACATTGCTGTTATCGGTCTGCATATACGGATAAGGTGCATAATCCTTCGCCGCCGCCATAAACTTGTCAGCACTGCCAAGGCCCTCGGCCTCCAGTTTTTTCGCAGTTTTCGCCACACTATAGCCTTCCGGTACAGTAAATCGCACCTGTTTGATGCGTCCCTTAACCATAACATCAACAATCTGCTGATTGCTCATGCCGCCGTCGATCTGGTAGGCACCGGCCTGCAGCTTGGTAGCCAGTCCCTTCCAGCGCGCCTCCATTTTGAAGGCAGCGGGATTTTTTACCAGCTTTTTTTCATGCAGCAGCTCGGCGATATCCGCCGTAGTCATGCCGTCCTTGACAACAATAAGGCGTGAGCCTTCTACGGCAAAGCCCTTATTATTGCCCTGTCCGTTAAGATAAATTGTAAATGCTACCACGCCGGCAACCAGCAGCACCGCCAAAGCACCTGCTGCAGCCTGCACCGGATTGTCGCGTACCAGCTTTTTCAGCTTTTCTATATCCATCAGAAAACATCGTCACATCGCATAAAAATACCGGACCGAAGTCCGGTAAAATTATTGACTGTGAATTACTCCTCGTCCTCAAACATTTCGTCATACTTAGCAGCAACTGCTTCGTATTCTTCGTCAGTCGGAGCGGTGTAAACAGCTTCGCCGTTTTCGTCAAAGTCCATGCGTGCGATAACGCAGGTATCTTCTTCTTCGTCATGCTCGTGGCAATCGCAGTCGTCATCCTCGCAGCAGCAGTCTTCCATCGGAACCAGTACTGCAAATTGCTTGTCATCAACAGTGATAACCATATCCTGATAGAACTCGTGCTCGTTGCCTTGCTCGTCAGTCAGAACAACGCAGATAACTTCTTCTTCACCTTCAGCTTGCATAGCTGCTAATTCTTCATCTCTAATGTCTTTTTCCATAAAGGCACCTCTTTCGTCATAGCTCAATAAATAAAAAGCTCAATTTTAATCTAAACATATTGTATAATAGGGACGCTAATCTGTCAAATTTTAAAGCTCTTGCTGTCCAGATAATTTTGCAGAATAACTACTGCCGCCATCATATCAATAACCTTCTTACGCTTTTTGCGACGCAAGTCCGCATCAACCAGCACCTTTTCGGCAGCCACTGTGCTCAGGCGTTCATCCCACAGCACAACCTGCACCTTCGGGAACATGGTGCGGAGCTTTTCGGCCATTGCTTCACAGGCCTGCGCGCGTTCACCGATAGTGCCGTTCATGTTTTTGGGATAGCCCACAACCAATGTATCTACCTCATGCTCGGCAATCAGCTCGGCAATGCGGGCGTAGTCGCGTTCTTCCGTAGTACGGTGGATGGTTTCCACGCCGTTGGCAATCATGCCCAGCAAATCGCTCACAGCGATACCGATAGTTCTTGTTCCTACATCAAGGGACATTTTACGCATTAAGTTACGTTCTCCTTTTACTTGTTAATCTGCTGCAGATAATTCTTTACCAGCTCTTCAATCAGCTCATAGCGCTCGTGACGGCGCAGCTTGGTACGCGCATCCTCAAAGCTGGTGATATAAGTGGGGTCACCGCTCAGCAGGTAGCCTGCTAATTGGTCCACAGGGTTATAGCCCTTCTTTTCCAGGGCAGCATATACTTCTTTTATAGTTTCGGCAACGTTCAGCTTTTCCGGCTCACGTTTGAACATCATAGTTTCTTGAGATACTTCAGACATACGAAACACTCCTTTCGTTTTTCGTAAATATATTGTAGCACATTTTGAGCGAAAAAGCTGTGTTTTTCTGGTTAACTTGCAAAAAAGAGTGCTTACATTAAGCTTTACTTTACTTTAGGTAATGCTGCAGCAAAGCGTCCTGACAAAAGCCCCGGCACAGACGCATCGTTTACGATGCGGCAAATGCCGGGGCTTTGCTTTAGCTGCACTTCTATCAGGATTGTACAATCCATAAAAGTGCTTTAACCGTCAATATTTAATTTTGCTTAGAGGCTCATACCGCCATCTACATAATGGAATTCAGCCTTGCGCTCACGCAGGTTACGTTCCTTATCCCAGGGAGCAGTGCCGAACCAGTAATCGTCTGCCGGATTAAAGCTTGCCAAAACGGTCAGGGTACCCGGGTCAATTTCCACTTTGTAGTTTTTGAGCAGGCCGTAGCCACCTGTCAGATGCAAGCTGCCATTAATCAGGACGCCGATTTTGTCTTCGTAAACGCCGACGATTAACGGATTTACCGAGCTGTCCAGTTCATAACCGCCTACGCCGATACCAGCCAGAGTGTCGCCATTGGTCAGGCCGTTGGCTTTACCAGTGTATTCTGCCGGTACACCTTGAGTAATGGTTTTGTCATCTACTGCAAAGCTCAGCTTAGCAGGTGTTACCGTAATATCGCCTGTTGCTTCGTTTACCAGCTCGTAGTTGCCAAGCTCATTGCCTGCCAGCTCCGCTCCTGTTACAGCCACATTCCCCCTGTACTCGCCTACGTCCGCAGTGTCGCGCCCGCCCTTGTTAGCCGCATACTCTCCATCAGCTTTGTAGCTTACGCTTGCGCCGTCCTTCAGGCTTACCTGATCGCCGTAGACGATGCTGTTATCCTGCAGGCTCACATTGCCATCTGCTTTCAGACCTTCCTTGCTGCCGTAGGTCGTGCTGGCGTTGATGTTGTTCAGGTAAATCTTCTTCGGATTTACTTTCGAGTTACCTGCGGTTACTTTGATATCGTAGTTCTTGGCGAAGTTTGCTACATTCTCTGCAACGATACCGTTTTCCCCTACGGTCCACTTGTAATCGTCTTTGTTGTTGGTCTTGCTATTGTTGTCTACAAGACCGCCATCGGTAATTGCACCTTCTTTGATGCTTAAAGTTCCTTCATCACCGTTGACAAGTGCGTCATGATTCTTGATACCATAGCTTGTACCATCAGTGAAGCTAGTATTACCATAGGTACGTACTACGTCGTTCAGGCTTACGTTCAATGTTGCCTTGTCTACATACGAATTGCCATTGCCATTAACTACCAAATCATAGTTATTATTCAAGCCTGCATTTGCAACTTCTACAGTACCACTCCAGGTATAGTCGCCATGGTCATTCGTTACCCTGTCGCCTGTTACGCCAGCAATTGCGCCATCACTATTAACTGTTACCTTAAAGTCACTGGCATCATAGTTATCGCCGTTTACCAGACCGGTGATGTTGCCTGCGCTGTAACTTCCACTGGTAATCTTTGCATTGCCATAGGTGCGGTATACGTCACTCAGGCCAACATTCAGCTTTGCCTTGCCTACAACAGACTTGCCATCGCCTTTCAATTCCAGCTTATAGTTGTTCTTCAGTGTTGCATTGTCTGTTGTTAAATCACCGCTCCAGGTATAACCGCCAGCATCGTTCGTTACCTTGCTGCCGCTTACGCCATCAATTGCGCCGTCACTAGTTTTGTTTACTGTGATTGCGCTTGCGTCATAGTTGTCACCGTTTACCAGACCAGTGATATTGCTTGCACTGTAACCGCCGCTGGTAATCGCTGCATTACCGTAGGTGCGTACAACATCGTTCAAGCTTACCTTCAAGGTTGCCGGCTTAACCACGGAAGCACCACCATCAACAACCAGCTTGTAGTTTTGCTGAAGCTTATCGTTCGCTGCATCTACATTAGCATTCCACTTATAAGTATCACCAGCATCATTGGTTACCTTGCCAGTGCTCGCGTCAGTCAACGCGCCATCGCCGGTAACAGCACCCAAAGTTACATCGCCGGCAGCATAATTATCGCCATTGACATTACCAGTCAATCCGTTAACGCCGTAGCTTGTACTATTAATCAACGCTGTATTACCATAGGTGCGCTCAACACCGTTCAGCTTAACGTGCATTTCTGCCTGATTAACGGTAATGCTGCCAGTAGCGTTATTTACAAGCTCATAGTTACCCAACTTATTTGCATCGCCGGTAAGTGCTGCATGATCAATTTTCAGGCTGTCAGCATATGTATCAGCGTCCGCAGTATTGCGCCCGCCCTTATTAGTCGCATAGCTGCTGCCATCCTTCACATTAACAACAGCACCAGCAGCCAGCTTGACATCATCACCATAAACAATAGCATTTGCCAAATCCTTAATGCTTACCACGCCATTGATATGGTTATTAATAGCATCCTTACTGCCGTAGGTCAGCTTAGCATTAATATTATTCAGGTAAACCTTGCGCGCCAAAACATTAGATTTGCCATGAACTGTCGTTGTTGTGCTGCTTACACCATCATTTTGGAATTCATAATTGCCTGTAAGGCTGCCATCAAGCTTAACGCCTGCCTGCCACTCATAGGTTCCCTTATTCTTAGTACGCTTTTCATCCCCAACAGTAATAATACCTGTATCATTGCTGTTTTGGATTGTATCCTGCGAATCAATGATAGTTACCTTGCCATCCAGCTCTGCCTTCATAGCGTCGTTGAAGCCGTCAAATCCATTAATGCTCAATGCATAGTCATGGTTTTTCAGCAAATCGCCATACGTTCTGTTAACAGTATTACCGGTAACATTCAGCACCTTTTTGGTAACAGTAATATCACCCACGGTAAAGTCATAGCCCAAATTGTTGGGACCTACGTCGCCGCCGCTGGCAATCTGCCCGGACCACAGCCAGCTGCTGTAATCACCGACATTCTTCAGAGGTTCGCCCTGCAGCAGGCTGTTGTTGTTCTTATAAGCTGCAAAGGCATCGTTGTCCGCATCATTTGTTTTAAGCTTGCCGTTTTCAATCCAGCCGTTGATATCAAGATGATTTGTCGCATCATAAACCCAACCTTTCTGCAGGTCGCCATCTACCGTAACCTTAGTCAGGAACACCTTCAGCAGCGGGTTAGTGCGTTTATCATAAAGCTTCCAGGTTGTATCCTTATCATCAAAAGCATAGCTGTCCAGCTTCTTGGCATCGTTACCGTTTTGCAGTGTTCCGTCTTCCTTAATGATATAGCTATTTCTGACAGTGCCACCATTTACGTTTGTTACGTTGGTGTTGCGATTTGCTGCATAGCCATAAATATTGCTTACCTGGCCTGCATTGCTGCCCACAATGTTTGCCACATTGCTATTGCCTGCTACCGCAGTAGTGCTATAAGCGTTGCTCAGTTGGCCTTCAGCCGTATTACTGCCAACGATACCGCCGACATTGCTAGCGCCGCTGATTGCACCGCCATCGGTATAAGTATAATTATAAAGCTTTCTGCCATTAGCATCAGTTGCGCCTGTTTCGGTCTTGGTTACTGTTACTACGCTGTTGAACACCTGGTCCAGCGTGCCGCTGTTAGTACCGGCAATGCCGCCGACGTTGTTGCTTTGCTCTGCCTTGACCACACCGGTGTTATAGCCTGCCGTCAGCGTGCCGCTGTTATTGCCAAGCAGACCGCCGATGTTTTCTCCTGCAAACGCTGTAATAGTACCGTTTGTTGCATCATAGGAGCCTGCCTGAATCGTACCATTATTGTAAATCTGATACTTATAATAATTTTTGTTATCATCGCGACCACCGGTGATAATACCATGGTTGATGCCAATGATGCCACCGACATTTGCTACACCGCTGACATTACCATTTACTCTGTTCATCAGGGAGGAATTGCTGATATTCGCGCCAGCGCCATCTGCCTTATAGCCATTTACACCGATAATACCGCCGGTGCCGTTTTCTTCCGTACTTCCTTCAATAGAAGCATTGCCATGCACTTCGCCCTCATTTTTCATGATGACATGGGTAATATCCGCACTGTTTTCACCGATGATGCCGCCAGCACCACCAGCCAACGCAATAACGGTACCGGAGTTGACAATGCCTACGCTTTGTTCGGCAGTACCGGTAATATCCACTTCATTTTTGCCGATAACACCACCGACATAGTTTTTGCCGATAACAAAGCCTTCATTGCTGTTGCCCATGCCCAAGAGCTGGCCTACCTTATCGCCGTCTTTTGTGTTTTTACCGACAATGCCGCCGACATAGGAAGCCTGCGCAGCATCCACTCTAGCTCTGTTGGTCGCATTGGTGATGATGCCCACGTTTTCACCGGTAACGCCGCCGAAGAACTGGGCGTTAGCATCAATTTCCGCAGTGCCCTTTAAAGCATTTCTGGTCGTTTCATCAATCACATACAGGTTGATATTGGAGTTGACATTATCAATTTTACCGCTGTTTTTGCCGGCAATGCCGCCGACGTTTTTCCAGCCGTAGATTTTACCGCTATTCACCAGGTTCAGCTGGTTATCTGCGGAAATTTCGCCCTCGTTGACACCGGCAATACCGCCGACATTAGTAATACCGGTAATTGTAGCCTGCGGAGAATTTTCCAGGTTTTTGAGGTAGGAGTCTGCTGTATTATAGCCTACCATGCCGCCGACATTGGTGCAGCCGGTGATTGCGCCGGTATTGCGTCCCTGGTTTGTAGTAGCATGGTCCTGCATACCTACCAGACCACCGACATTTTGGCTGCCTGCGTCACCAATAATCTCTACAGCGTTGGCAACATCGTTCAGCTCCGCCAGCTTGGAATTTAACGCCTGCGTTACATTTTTGCCCGCAACACCGCCGATATTTTCTGAACCATGGATAATACTTTCATTATAAGCATTACTGATTCTGCCTTCATTTGTACCAACAATACCACCGGATGTTTTGGTGTTGCCGGTTTTACCGGTAACACCATGAGCAGAAACATTGTTAATATTGTATTTATTCAACAACATCTCATTCTTGCCCACGATACCGCCCAGATTAGATGCATATTGATCTTTAGCTAGGACACCAGTAGTCACAGCACTGTTGCTTTGGACGTTGTCGATTGTGCCACCTTTACCTGCATTTGTACCATTAACGCCCGCAATACCGCCTGCTACAGTACCTGCACCGGCGATAACGGTGCTCTGGTCATTGCTTTTGCTGATGCCACCGTAGTTTTTGCCTACAAGGCCACCGATATAACCGCCGCTGCCTTTTATGGTATTACCATAGCCAGAAATGCCGCTGATGCTGCCGCCGTTATTTTCTGCTGCTACAGCGCCAACACCGTCACTAGTATTAATACCGGTGAATACGGAAGAAGCAATGTTGATGTTTTTAACTACCGCGCCACTGCCCAGCTTGCCAAAAATACCGCCTTTAGCCTGCAAGCCGACAATTGTGTGACCATCACCATCAAACGTGCCTGTAAAAGCTTTAGTGCCGCTGCCAATAGTATTATAGGTACTATTGCCTGTTGCATCCACCAGACCGCTGGCATCGATATCATTTTTCAGGACAAAATTATAGCTTAAAGCATCTCTATCATTCATGTTTTCAGCCACACGCTGCAGGGAATTCAGCTCCTCGGCATTGCTTATCCAGGCATAAATAACATTGCGGATATTGTCTCCTTTATAAGTAGTACCGGCTGATTCCACATACAGATTTTTCAGCTTATCTATCAAAGTGGTAGTTGGCAGGTCATACTTTGCATAGTTCAGATTTCCCTTGATGTTGTCAACAGTACAATCATCATCCCAAATATCGAAGGTGATTTTCATTGGTCGCTTGCCAGCAGTGTTGCCATAAATACCGGTTGCTTCTGTCGCATGCGCATCAATAAAAGCATGTATCGCCTTTATCTTTTCATTTTCCTTCAGCTCGCCACCGATATTGGAAAGGTCCAAAGTAATATTGCTGCCGGAGCCATTACCGCTCAGGTTAATGCTGCCTGCGATATCAAGGTCGCTGTCAACTAAAATATTGCCACTACTGCTGACAGTCAGGTTGCCCTTGGTTTCAATCTTGCCCTTTTTATAGTTACCGTACAGCAGGTTGGCGCTACCGCTCATGTGCGTGCCATCAGTCAGTGTTTTTTCCATGGTGCTGATGGTGATGTTACCGGTTTTGGCAGTTGCAGTCTGCAGCCGATAAGCATGCGTCATGCCCTGAGAGGTCATTGCCTTAGTTTTGTCTGACACATTATTCTTATCAGGTGCCTGGGAATCAACATAGCCATAGTTAATACCAGGAACAATAACATTGGTGCTTTCTCCCTCTTTGCCCAAGGTAATCAGCTTGCCATAGACAGTTAAATCAGCGGCGTTGATGTTAATGCCATGCTGAAGCGATTCATTCGGATTAAACTGGGAAAGCTCATTATGGTTGCCGGTAGATATAACGCTGCCGCTCAGCTCCAAGGAGCTGTTGGTATTTAACACAACATCACTGCCGTAAAGCATGCTGTCCATACCAAAGCGCAAGCCACCCTGCAGGTTATCCTTGGCGTTGAGCTTCAGCAAGCCATCGCTGTAAATGGTGCCGCCAAAAATATGCGTGCTGTTGGTAATTTCTACATTGTTCAGCGTCAGACCAGGTGTATAACGAAGGGCATTATCAGCATTGGGCAAGCCAAAAACTGCCAGGGAGCCATTGTTCTTCAGGTCCATATCGCTCCAGTTGAAGGTTAAATCCTTTTTGGTGTTGATAATCGTCAGCAGCGGATCATAGGCCGTGCCATACTGCACATTCGCACCTTTATTATCCTTAATGAACTCCTGCCAGTTGCTTTCCTGGCTGAAGTAATTATGCGAGCCTGACAGGAAGGCGTTCAGTATCGGCAAGCTGCCATCGCTCATGCGCCAGTTATCATCCGTTGCTCCTTCTATTTTGCCATCCGTCTGTTTGGAAAAGCTAAATTTGCTCCACGCGTTCGGGTCATTTAGCTTATCGTAGTCAATGACCGTGGCATTTTTTTGCAGGTACCCAGAATTAGGCGCTGATGCTAAATCAAAATAACCATTGTCAGCCTGCGGACGTATGTAATAAACATTTTCAAAATCAACAAAGGATCTATTCGTGCCACGATCAAACGCACCTACTATATCCCCTACAAACCCACCTGCGGCATACAATTTATCGACATAAATATTGCCCATGGTATAAGCGTTACTTATCTTCAACCTGTTGCTAGTGCCACTGTAATTAAAAGTACCACCCAAAATACCGCCAACTTCGTTGTACTTGCCACCACCCATAAAGGAACGTAAAGAGCCAAGGTTATAAGCATTGCTAATACTTAAAGCAGCATTAGAACCGCTGCTCAGATTGCCGCCGCTCAGGTCTACGGAGCCAACAATACCACCTACCTGGCTAGGCGCATTATTCTTGTTATATACCGTAATATTACCGGTGTTGAAGACATTTTTCAGATAACCACTATACCAATAGCCGGCAATGCCGCCGACAACATTGAAGCCATTGTAAATATCGCCATTGTTATAGCTTTTTTCAACAATACCGCTCAAACGGCCGACTATGCCGCCGACATGGCGACCATACGTGGTGTAGCTGCTGTCGCCAATCGTACCCTTGTTATAGGTATCGTAAATGATCACACGTCCAATAGCCATTTCAGTACTTTCACCCAGGATGCCGCCCATATTAATTGGTGTAACACCGGTTGATGCCGCATCATGGCGTGTTGTCTTAATATCGCCTACATTATAGGAGGCAGCAATACTGCCATTGTAGGCAAAGCCGCCAATACCGCCAATATTAGTATAACCAGTAACATTACCTGTATTATAGCTGCTGGAAACTGCCGCGCTGGCATAACCGCTTTTACCGGCAGCATCAGTAGCATTACCCTTGATGATTGCCAGTCGATTATCATCAGTCAGACGGTTCCCATCGCTATCCGTTTTCTTCGGCATGTCAATTTTACCGACGATGCCGCCAACATTGACAGCCTGTGACGTCCGCTTCGACGTATCTGCCGCAGTATGCACATCGCCACGGTTGCCGCCGGCTTCAATACGCACCGGCACACCGTACAGATAGCCTGCTATGCCGCCAATATTACCAGTAATATAAGTTTCCTTATGGGTGATTTCTTGCGTAAAGCTACCATCCTTTTTGATGCCGCCGGTAGCCATAATATCGCCGCCGTTGTTAATAGCGTTCAGAATGCGGTAATCCTTTTTATTTTTATTGGTTGCATCTGTGGAACCAAAATAGCCGGCAATACCGCCTACGTTCATAGCACCGCGGATATTGCTTTCTACGTTATTGGCATTGGTGATATTGCTGTCCTCAGCACGGCCGACAATACCGCCGACGTTGCCTGCTGCATAATGGTCGAAGCCGCGAGGATCATTATTGTTATTAGCAGTTTTCTTTACCAACGCGGAGCTTACATCCGCTTTGTTGGTTACATCCTTCAGCTCGCTGCCAGCAATGCTGCCCACAATGCCGCCGACGTTGGCTGCACGTACCTCAGCCTTATGAGTGCCGGGAAGGGCTTCATTATTATTCTGCCAATTACTGCCAGTATAATCAGTATGATAAATATAGCTGTCAATAGTAAAGCCGTTGGCTTTGACAACGCCTTCGTTGGAAGCATTAGCAACGGTAGTATTATTGGAAATACTGCCGACGATACCGCCAACATTATAGCCACCCTCAACAGTATTATAGTTAATCAGCGTATTCTTCGTGCCACCAACTGTCGCATTTTCTGCTTTACCAATCATGCCGCCGATATTATACGAATAGTTGGAGCCATTATCTATACCGGTAATTTTACCAAGGTTATAGGAGCCCTTGTACTGGACACGGTTTTCCTCATCATTGGACAGCTTGCCGCCGTTCATATAGCCAACCAGGCCGCCAACGTTGCTAACACCGCTGACATTACCGGTATTGGTCAGGTTTGACAGCTCACTGCTGCGGCTGTCCGGTTGAACAGAACCAGCAGCATCAGCAAAATTATAGGTAAGCTTACGATCACCCTCAGCATAACCGATGATACCACCGACATTGTTTGTACCGCTGACCTTCAGCGTACTGTTGACGCCCTTGACCGTGGTGTTCACCGCATGACCGATAAAGGCACCGGTATCATTATCGCCGCCCTGTATAGATACGCCGTCATTACCGGCAATCAGCGTTACATTGCCCATGATGGCGCCGTCAGTAAAGCCAAAAAGGCCTGTGGCAGCGTATTTATTATCACTGTTATCAATGCTCAGGCCAAAGATAGAATTGTCAAGGCCATCAAACTTGCCCTTGAAGGCATTATCCTTCGTATTGCCGATAGGAGTCTGGTTACTGCCCGTCAGGTCAATAGAATAGCGCAGGGCATAATGATCCCCCATGCCCCAATCTTGCTTTTTGCCGATATTTTCTAATTCCTTGCCGTCCTTAATCCAACGGTAGGTAAAAAATTCCGTAACGGACTGGTTCGGTGCATCAGGATTGCCGGCTTGAACCGTGCCTTGCCATCTATCTCCGGTACCATTATCAGCAAACTCAATATATTCGCCCCATTTTTTGGCATTTTCCGGCGTACTGCTGCCAAGTACAACATCATACTTGCGGTTATCACCAAAACTCTTGTCATCATAAGGCTTGCTAACAATAGTCAAGGCATCTGCCTTAGTGGTATCAAGTCCGCTGAGGCGGTCCATATCAATAACTACACGCTCGCCCTCAAAGACCAGCTTATTGGCATTGATATAGCCCAAGCTCATCAGCTCGGCGTTGGTCATCGCCTTGTTCTGCTTCAGCGCGTTGGCGATATCAGTATTTTCGTTCCACCTGTTGATATTATCTATTTTTTTGTTGGCAATATGCAGGCTGCCGACATTAATTTCCGCACTGTTGCCAATCTGCACGCCGTTGGGGTTTACAAGATAGATATTGCCGCCCTGCTTATCACCGACATAGGAATTCAGCTTGCCGTAAATCTGCGAGCTTTCGCTACCAGTAACATAGTTCAGCATATTAAAGTTATCGTGGTCACCACGGATAGTTACGGTAGCATTGGCACCAATAGAAAAGCTGTCCCAGGTGACAATGGCATTTTGCGTCGTCTGGTGCAAATTCATCTGGTTGCCCTGCGTCCAGCTGTCTTTAAAACCACCTTCAATAGTACCGGCAATTACGTTACCTTTGTTCCCATTACCGGGAAGCATGTTGTTGGCAACAACGCTGTTGCCTGCGGCGCTGGCAACCCATGGCACTGAAAGCACAGAAAGCATTACAAGGCTGGCCAGACGCGTATTTAAACGTTTATTTAGACTATCCTTTTGTTTCATTTTTTTCTCCCTTCATTTAAGCTGCATATTCAATTATCAATTTATTTTATAAGCCTGCTTTTCCGCACCTTCTCCCTTAGGCACGGAAAAGCACCAGGCAAAATCACTTAAAACATTTTGTAAAGCTGGAACCACATATGGCCGCTATGGTCACGCGGTTCAACCTTGTCTCTTTGCGCATTGATTTTGCGGGCATAATCCAGTTGGGCATGCCAGGAATTATCCAAATTATAGCGCAGGCCCACGCCCCAACCAGAAAGATGCTGGATAAGAGCAGCATTATGCGATTTTACTGCGCCTGTATCAATAAAGGCTGCAGCCTCCAATCCCTTGATGCCCGTCTGACGGCGAACCTCGGCAGTAGCAGTAAAGCCAATATCGCCGCTGCCTTCACTGGCACCATAAGCACGCACGCCGTTCATACCGCCCAGGTAGAACATTTCGCTGCCGTCCAGGTTGCGGTTGGCAATTTGGCCGCTGAGCTGTACGCGGTAGTTTGTTTTACCATCATAAATAACGTGCAACAAGTCACTTGTCAGCTTATGGTAGTCGCCATCCAGGGATTTGCCACCGCCACTCAAATTACCATACCAGTAAATCAGGCTATACTGGCTGAAGCGGTTCGGCAGATACTTGCTGCCACTGATGCCTGCATGGTAAACATTGGCCATTTTCTCCGTGGTCAGCTCTATTCCTGCCAATCCTGCAGCCTTAAACTGCAGTCTATCCTTAATTTTGCGGTGGTCATAGCCATAAATCGCCGTTACACGGTTCATGCGGTCACGGTATACAGGCGTCAGACCGTAGAAGCTGAAGCCACGCGACTGACCGAGAGAATTATAGAAGCTGTTGGTATTGAGATCGTAGCTGCTTTGGCTCCAGCCAATGCCCCAGCGGGTGCCATCGCGTCCGACAGGCGCTTCATAGCGTGCACCATAGTTTTTTGTATCATGGTTGGTGAGCATGCCGTTCAAAATGATTTTGTCACCCTGATGACCGGGGTTATTGATTTCGGTATTAAAGCCGTAGCGATAACGGCCGCTGTAGTAGCCGCCGGCATTATCCGTAAATACGTAGTTGTTCCAGACGGGACGACGCAGCACCTGCACCTTTACCTTCGTGGTGCCAGGCTTGCTGCCCGGAGCTAAAATCGCTCTGGCAACAACACCCGGCAAATCGTTGATGTTGTTCATCGTCATTTCCAGCGGCTTATCCATGATATAAGCACCGCTTTGCAGATTCTTATGAATATAACCAGCCAGCACTCTGTCAGCTACGTCCGATTCATTGCTGATAATCTCAATATCATCGTATTTGGCAACGTAAACTGCAATTTCCAGCTCGCCCTGCTTTACCTCCTGCGGCGGCACAATAGCCTGCGCCACAGTATAGCCGCAGGTGCGCGCATATTCATTAATTCTGCTGATGAGCTGCTGCAGCTCTGCCATCTGCAGGCTGCGTCCTTCATACTCTTTGCAGATAGCTGCCAGCTTACCAGCCTTATCAGGCAGCGTGAAGCCCGTCAGCTTAACCTTGGCGACAAAAAACGCCGGATTAGCTTCTGTGCCTGTATTGCCAGGCTTATAAAGCTCTCCGGCACCTTGCATTTCTTTCACCGGTTGTTCCTGTTGACCTGTTCTGTTAAAAGGATGTGTCGTTACAGCCTCCTTATCAAAGGTAGGTATGGGGTTTGCAGCTAATGCCGTTGTGCTCATCAGTGAGCACATAACAGCTGCTGCCATCAGCTTTTTGTTCATCGCATTCAGCTCCATTCTCTTAATTTTCTTCAAAAAACTATATCACTCAAATTGATGATTTATAAATACTAAATTATTTACATGTACCATTCTTTTATGATTATGAATAAACTCGCCATTATAAATTACCTAACTTCTTAACAGAAATTATAGCACTATGCCCCCCCCAGTCAAACTCTTATCCATGAGCACGCTACATTCGGCGTAAAAAAATTTACAGAGTCTTAAATATGTTATATTTGTTACACTTAATTGAAGTTTTTCATTTAAGGTTAAAATAAGTTCCAATAAAGTAAAGAAAAGGTGTATCTTTAGCAAAGCTTACGCAAAAAAAGTCGTGAGCAATGATAAACTCAAAGCTCACGACTTTTTATTTTTTCAAACACACACTATGAAATTACAAATTCACTGCCTCATCAGAAGCTCCAGCCAACACCGGCGTT
>ENA-ORNI01001205-ORNI01001205.1-human-gut-metagenome-genome-assembly--contig:-NODE-1205-length-15122-cov-4.09929_pt1 | contig 15122 bp, 7 predicted proteins | sample MGYA00242118_ERZ509028 | MGnify/ENA primary metagenome ERZ509028 (study PRJEB26280, sample SAMEA2338755) | human gut metagenome | biome: human gut; feature: human-associated habitat; material: faeces...
GCCGCCGCTATAGTAGTTAAAGTAAGCGGTAAAGACAGCGTCAGCGCTGTAGCTTGCTGCTGAAATTTCATCTGCGTTTGCAAAATTAGTTGTTCCGTCAGACCAGCGTTCAAATCTGTATCTGCCGTTTGCGGATACGGTTACCTCTGCAAATGGATTTACAGATTTGGTTTCAAGAACCTGGTATCTGTTCTCGCCCTCTACAACCTACTGTTCCGCTTACGGTTCCGTAGCTTGGATTCTCAGATACATAGCGGAAGGTGATCTGGCGGTTATCCGGGATTCCATCCGGATTCTGAGGATCTGTTTCACCGATCTTATCTTCTGAGAAGTGAGCGGTAAATGTAGTATCCTCAAGGTAGGTCTGAGATTTCATATTCTGCATATCTGCAGTGTAATCTCTTCCCTCGGTATCTGCCCAGTAATCAAAGGCAAATCCTCCAAGGGCATGTGCAGTTGCTCCGTTGGGGCTGATTTCTTTTTTGTCAACATAATTTCCGGCGTCATCCGTAAAAGTATGAACCTCTGCCTCTGTTACACTGACTGTTCCCATTGCTTCATCAGCACTCACATACCGGAAAATAATCTGGTACTTGTCGGGATGTCCGTCTGGCTTGTCTGGGTTAGTTGGATCGGTTGGATCGGTTCCGCCCTTTTCATCCAGAACGTAATAAATGTCTACACGATTCTGGGTTTCATCATTTGTAATCAGCTTATCCGCTCCATCTACCTTTGTAAGAACATATGTATGTTCCTTATATGTCTCATGCTGTAAAACATCTACATTAGACATCTCCAGAATACCTGTTCCATATGGTGCTGTACCCTTGGTAGATTCAACTGCAGTTTCATTTAAACCTTCATAGTGTTTCACTACTTCATAGTTATAATTCTTCTGCTGATAAATGATTTCGACGTGGTTGGCCTGAATATCATTGCTGATCAGAAGGTCTGCTCCCTCCACCTTCACTAACTCGTAAAGGTTTCCATCATGAAGCTCTTCCTGCAGCACTGTTACATCAGATGCCTCCAGTATGTTGGTTCCGTATGCTGCGGTTCCCAGCTTAGTTACTGCGTCTACTTCCTCTCCTGCTGCATTCAGGAATCTCTTTACTACGTCGTAGCTATATTCCTTCTGCTGGTAAATTACTTCTACATGGTTGGCCTGAATATCATTGCTGATCAGAAGGTCTGCTCCCTCCACCTTCACTAACTCGTAAAGGTTTCCATTATGAAGCTCTTCCTGCAGTACTGTTACATCAGATGCCTCCAGTATGTTGGTTCCGTATGCTGCGGTTCCTAACTTGGTTACTGTGTCTACTTCTTCTCCTGCTGCATTCAGGAATCTCTTCACTACATCGTAGCCGTATTCCTTCTGCTGGTAAATCACTTCTACATGGTTGGCCTGGATATCATTAGTGATCAGCAGATCAGCTCCCTTAATCTCTACTAATTCATAAATATTGTCCTTGTAAAGTTCTTCCTGCTCTGTTGTTACTTTTGACACTTCCAGAATATTATCACCATATAAAGCAGTTCCCAGCTTAGTTACAGCATCTACCTCTTCTCCTGCCGCATTCAGGAATCTCTTCACTACGTCATAGCCATATTCTTTTTGCTGGTAGACTATTTCTACATGATTTGCTTCCAGATCACTTGTAATCAAACGATCAGCTCCGTCTACGCTCACTAACTCGTAGAACTCGTCTCTGAAAACCTCTTCCTGCAATACAGTTACACCAGATACTTCCAGAATGTTCTCACCATAAAGTGCAGTTGCACTGGTAACTATTTCATCTACCAGATTTCCATTAACATCCAGATATCTCTTTACCACATCATACACATATCCGTTCTTTCCAAAAGTAACTACATATTTCGTATTTTCGGTAATCTGTGTTTCTGTGGTTGGCTTTTCAGCTACTTTGTCATTTGCTTTCCATTGCTCAGTAGACGGATCAAATCCATCTAACGGACTTGCATCAGCAATCTGATCTGCTTCGAGCTTACCTGCTCCACCCTCTTCCGGTGTCGCATAATGCCCATCTTTGTAAAGAGTTACATAAACAGGTTCTGTAATTGTTACCGTACCATTCACAGCTTCATAGCTAACGATTACCTGATACTTATCCGGTATACGATCTCCATTACCGTCCGTATCAAAGTGCACTACAAATGTTGTATCCTGATTGTACTTCTGTGACTTCAAAGCAACCATTTCAGAAGAATAATCCTTCTGGCTTTCATCAATTGTCCAGTAGTCAAATGCATACTTATCTGCTGGTGTTACACTTACCTCAGCCTTAGGAGATACCGGCATCTTAGATGCTTCTGTATACTTCCCATTCTCTTTAAAAGTATGCACTTCATATGTAGTTCCGGTAACGCTTCCATTTCCAGCGCTTACATACTTAAATACTGTCTGATACTTATCAGCCACGCCATCCGGCCTATTCGGATTTGTTGGATCAGTCGGGTCTGTTCCACCCTTTTCATCCAGTACATAGTAAATGTCAACCCGGTTTGAATCAACATTTGCTGTGATAACTGAACCTGTTCCATCTACTTTTTCCAGGATGTAATGGTGACCATTGTAATCCTCTGCGTCAGCCAGAACAATTCCTGAAACACTCAGGATATTCTCTTCGAATGTTCCTGTTCCTTCCTTAGCAACTACCGTTTCAGCCTTTTCATAATGCTTGTATACTTTATATGCAAATTCATCTTTGGTAAAGTGAGCGGTAAAGGTTTCATCTTTCACCGCATACTGTGCCGCTTTTAACGCATCTGTTGTATTATAAGTATTGTTGTTGCTATCTGTCCAACTGTCAAACTTATATCCAGTGGATGGGGTAATTGTAACGTTAACCTCTGGGTTAATCATTCCTTCTACCGGAATCGGATTACCGTCTGAACCCAGTTCAAGCGTTCCATCTGCTTTTACCTTGTACTTATTATGATACTCGCTTGTAATTCCTTCAAGTGTTCCATTATTATCTGCCACATAAGTAAAAACAATCTGAAGATCATCCGGAATGTTATCCTTATTCTTGTCCTCGCCAAAAACTGCCACATACCCGGATTCTACATAAAGATCATTTGCATCCTTGCTGTTTGCATCGATTACTTCTTTGCTAAGGTTTCTATCCCAGCTTACGATCTCTCCGTCCTTCGTCCAGTGCTTGAATGCCCAGCCGTCTTTCGCTGTTGCTGTGGAGCCAACAGGTGTTCCTGTTGCAGGTTTTACCTCTTCTCCCTCAGGGCTTACACTTCCATGTTCTGCATCATCCGGGCTGTAGCTGATCCGTACTGCTGCATTCTCCGTGAAGGTGATTACATAATTGGTTGCTGTTGTAATCTTAGTTACTCCTGCTTCCGGTTTCTCAGGCTTCCAGCTTTCGCTTGCCTGATTGTAACCAGCATTTGCAGTTGCTTCTGCAATCTGATCTTCTGTAAGGTATCCGACTCCGCCTTCTGCTTTTGTTGCATAATGACCGTCTTTATAAAGGGTTACATACGTTTCAGCAATACTTACACTTCCGTTTACTGCCTCATATGTTACCTTTACCTGGTACTCATCCGGGATCTTGTCCCTGTTTTCGTCCTCTCCAAATACTGCTACATAATCAGTTGTTATATACAGGCCGTCAACCTTGCTGTTTGCATCGATTACTTCTTTGCTGAGGGTCTTATCCCAGCTTACGATCTGGTCTCCCTTCGTCCAGTACTTGAATGCCCAGCCTTCCTTCTCACTTGCTGTGGAGCCAGCAGGATTTCCAGTTGCAGGTGCTACATCTTCTCCCTCTAAGGTTACGCTTCCGTGCTCTGCATCATCTGGTCTGTAGCTAATCCGTACTGCTGCATTCTCGGTCAAGCTTCCCTTAAGAACAACGTCTTTATCAGGCATTACAAACTTATTATTATTCACCTGAACATCTTCCGTTGTCCATCCACTAAATGTATATCCCGGAACATTCAAAGGAACTTCAACGTCTATCTGAGTCTTATACTTATGTGTACTCTCTACCGGCGGCACAACTCCATAAGGAATATCTCCTGTAATCTCATATTTAACCTGATGCTGATTTCTTGTATAGTACAGCTTCATAGTTAAAATATTCTGGATATCGGTTGTTCCGCTTGCTACTGTTCCAGCATGATTGGAATCATATGTGAATCCTTCATAAGTCGCTGGTATTGCCTGTACAGTATTTCCTGCTGCCACATCAGAAACAGTATCTATAGAATAAAGTCCAAACTCTCCGGTCAATCCCTCACGCCAATGCTGTGTATGATAAATAGCCTTCTGAGTTGTGTAATAGAATACCGCTTCCGCCGAATCCTTTGTTACAGTCACCACAGGATCGGATACCAAAGTATATCCGTCAATGTGTTTAAAATTAACTGCTACTGCATGATTACTGGTTTCAAATGTTTCTTCATCTGCAACAGGTATACTGTCATCTTTTAAAAGATATTTTACAGTATACTGCCATGTCTGAACCGGATCATATTCAAAGGTAATAACCATACCTGGCTTTGAAATATTTCTGGTCAGGAACATGGATCTGGGATAATAGCCTTCAACAGCAACTGCCTCTTCCGTCACAGACGTACCTAACTTAGCAGTTCCTTCCTTTGAATCCCAAATATCTTTCTGCTCTCCATTTACTTCTGTAACATATCGTACCGTATAAGTAACTGTTTCAGAGCTTTCCCACTTAGCATAAAGTGTAATATCTTCTACAATCTTTGACTCGGAGATAAACTTCTTAACGAAGTCAGCATCTGTATACCATCCCAGGAAAGTATCTCCTTCCTTTTCAGGATCCCGCGGAAGTTCAATCTGATCTCCCTTCGTCACTGTAATAGGGTCAATAAAATTACCACCATTTGTTTCAAAAGATACTGTGTATTCAGGAGCCTGCCATTTAGCATAAATCCTTATGTTGTCTGCAGGCATAGCAGCATTCCAGTCAACCGGATTTTCAAATGCAGGATCAAGATACCAGCCAGCAAATTCGTAATCATCATCTACATTTGCCGGACGTCCTGGTTCACGCAATGGTTTTCCTGTTGACAGCAAAGCCTCAAATTTGATGGATGCTGGATCCATTTCGCAGTTTTCAAAGTAGAGTTCGTAGGAATTTCGGGTATAATAAAGCCAAAGATCAGCCGGTTTCTCCCACGGCAATGAATTACTTTCTTTCTTCCATTCGCTAAATGTAAATCCAGTAATAGGCTGCTTGTCTTCCTCTGACAAAGAAACGCCTCTCCCTACTTTAAACCTAGCATATACCTCTTTGTTTCCCTCTAAGCCTTCTACATAATAGTAAATCATCTTTTCAGAACCAGTTGGATCTTTCTCATACATTGTCAGATGATCAGCAGGCATATTAGCTATTAAAGTATATTGGATAATAGATTCACCCCAACTTTCATCCTTATTGGGTCCCCATCCATCTTTTTCACAGGCTTTCTCCCACTGTTTGGAAACATCTTCGCCATAGCGGGCTGTGATTCTTAGGTTTGTATCCTCATACCATTTCCTGCTCTTTTTTCTCATAAACTTAATGGTATACGTCTCGCGGTCATAATATACATTCTTTACCGCCATACCATCAGGTGTGATTTCTACATTCCCTTCCGACTTAGTCTCATTCAGCTTGAAGCCCTCATAGTTCTTTTGTGTAGAATATGGGATATTGTTTCCAACGAATCCGCCTTTACCATAGGTAATCTCACCTACTGCATACTCACCCTTTGTCAGAGTTTCCTTCCAGTAGATAACCTTGTAGTCTGCTTTTTGAGCAGGATTCCACTTGGCTGTCACTACTGTATCCTGCGCAGGCATTGTTGCAGGCAGATTCTCCCAGCCTGCAAAATCATATCCTAATCTGCTCGGATCTTTTGCAGGTGTTTCAACTGCTGCACCATATACGATTTCAGACGGTGCGATATAACTTCCACCCTCTCCGGTATTCCAGGTCAAAGTATAGCTATTTCGCTCATACAGAACCTCTACAACCGTATTGCCGTCAGAGCCAATCTTCACCTGAGAAATCTCTCTTGCAGTAAAGCCCTCATACTCCTTAGATACAGCCTGAGTATAGTTTCCTACCTCACCAACTGCTGTCTCTGTCTCTGCCGGCTCTCCGGTTTTATTTCCCTGAACATCTAATAACCAATGCTCAATATGATATCTGCCCTCAGCACCCGTATATGTTACTGTTACTGTCTGGTCTGTATCATATGCATCCTTAAATACGACTTCTTTCTGATCTGGCTCAAATCCATCAATTGACGGTGATTCTACGGTATAATCACATTTTACACCTGCCTGAACCTCTGCAACCCACGGCTGTGCTGCAGATGAACCATCCTTATACTGGTAGTTAACTGTCAAATGGATCTGTTCAGCATTTTCTGCATACTGAGCATAAAAGTTTGTGTCTTCTGTGATCGGGCCCAATTCCGGCTCCCATCCCACAAAATTCTTTCCTTCCTGTTCAGGAGCATCCGGTACGATTGCCATTTCACCTTCTTTTACATACTGAACGCCAGAGATAAGTACATCTTCCTGTCCATTGTTGTAATAGAAGTTTACTTCATAATAATAGGTTTCCTCAGCTTCAATCTTAGCATACGTGGAACCTTCATTTATATGGTATACAGTCGAAGAACCACCGTCTATTCCGGTTCCCTCAAATGTAACCTTTACATTTCCGTCCGGCCAAATCTCATTGCCGTCTGCGTCATAAAGCATAACATCAGCTGCAAAGATATCTACTGCAGCCAAATTTTTCTTCATAAGCTTTTTATCAGCTTCCTTCTTCATCAAATTCAGCTGATCTTCATCTGTAATCGCCTCTGCCTCAACATAACTTCCTTCCGGAACTACTCCAGGCATTGCGCTCAGTGTAACCGTAACATTTTCAGCACCGGCTACATCTGCTGTAAGCTCAATCTGACTTTCAAATACCTTTAAAGCCTTTAAAGTTGTCGTATACGCCTTCGCCGTACTGCACCATCCCATACCAACCAGGTCGGTATCTGTGGCAGCGGGCTTGCTTCCCTCTTCCGGTTCAGCTGGAGTTGCCGACTGAACGGGTGCCTGAGTCTCTGTCTCAGCAGGCGCTGTCGTCTCCGTCTCGGCAGGAACTTCGGTCTCAGCTTCTGTAGTTTCCTCTGTCTCCTGAGTTTCAGGAGCAGTTGTAGCTTCCTCAGACTCTGTAGCCTCTTCACTACTTTCAGCCTCTGTGGAGGTTTCCTCTGTTGCTTCTGTGCTTTCCTCCGGCGCTGCGGTTGTTTCTTTGGAAGTGGTTTCCTCAGCGGCCGTTGTCTCTTTTTCAGGAGCAGCTGTAGTTTCCTTCTCGGTTTCTTCAGCCTCAGTTTCCTCGGTCTCTGCCTCGGTCTCCTTTTCTGTTTCTTCCTCAGCTTCAGTCTCGGAAACTTCCTCTGTTTCGATCAGCTCTGCATCTTCCTTCACAGCTACCACAGGTACCTGATGACGGGAAATGGAGGAAAGGGTTACTGCGGAATCATCCTGAGATTTTTCCTCATCAGTCTCTGTCTCCGGCTCTTCAGTCTCCTCAACAGCCTCCGTTTCCTCTTTCTCTGCCTCTGTGGCTTCTGTTTCAGCCTCTGTAACCTCTTCCTTTGTTTCTTCGGAGGTTTCTGTTTCCTGAGCCTCTGTGCTCTCCGGCGCTTCGGTTGTTTCTTCTGTCTCGGAAGATTCTTCTGTCGCATCGGGAGCTTCCGTTTCCTCAGGGATGGTGGTCTCCTCAGGAGCTGTTGTCTCAGCCGGGTTCAGTGTTTCGGCCGGGGTTTCCTCCGGCTGACTTTCCGGAGCACTTGTTTCAGGCACAGCCGGCAATGTTTCTTCCGGCTTTGAAATGATATTGCTCTCTTCTTCACCAAATTTGTCTTCATAGCTCTTGACTGTGATCCGCTTGGTGCTCTTGACCTTTTCTTCCCCATCTACCGTGCGGATGATCTTTGTGGAACAGCTAATGGTGTCTTCTCCGTTATTTATGTATAAGAAGATGACTTCCTCATCGCCTGTGACCATATACATATCATCGGCATCCTCAGGAAGACGAACGAACACTCTTACTTCTGCGTCCATATCTCCGCCTTCCACCGGGGGAAATACTTCGTAGACCTTGCCCTCGCCAAAGAACAGGGCATCGAACTTTTCAATGGCTCCATTGGTAAAGTTCAGATCATCCGCTGTCACCGGGCTTTGGGTTTCTACTGCATCATTGATGGCTTCCACCAGATCTGCTCCGTAGATCTCGAAGTCGACTCTGTTTCCTTCTGCTGCATAGGCCACGTTCAGATCTGTACCCACACTGGTAAAGATCATCGCGAACGCCAGCATCAGCGCCAGGAAACGCTTTTGGGTGTTATAGCGCTTCTGCAGAAACACCCTTGGTCTTTTCTGTCCTTCCATACTTTTTCTCCTCTCTCTTAAGATTTTTACGGCCTCCCCGGTCCGTATAAGCAAATCATACCATACAGGAGTTACAATCTGGTTACAAATTAAGGTTTCATTAAAAAAAGATTAATTTATTTCCATTTTCCTTCTAAAATTTGCTTAACCCTATCATAACAGATACCGCGTTATACCAGGCGTTATATTTCTATTTTTTACCATTGAATTTTTTCTCATTATATTTTCTCTATCTTATCTTATATTCAACGCTGCAGATAGGAATAACCCATTCGTTTCATTCCCTCCCTGGCGGAATTTTTGTGAGATTTTTTCTCATTTATTGCATTTGTTTCTGCTGTGTTAATATAAAATCAGCTGTATTTTATGAGTTTTTTTCTCATGTTTTTGGAGGGTTACTGCTATGCTGAATCAGTTTATTTTTCAAAATTACCGTATTTTTCAAAATGAAACGCTTCTTGATTTTTTCCCTGCCCCCATCAATGAACACAAACGCTCTCTTCTGACCGCTCCGGGGGATCAGGAAACCTTCCTCCCCGTGATCGCTCTGTATGGGCCAAATGGCTGTGGGAAGTCCTCTGTCCTGGAAGCTCTTTGGGGACTGTGCCGATTTATGGACAAGGACTGCTCTCTCATTCTCTCCAGCTCCCGCAGCAGCTGCCGTCTGGATCCGGAAGCAGCAAAAAAGCCAATTTCCTTTGACCTGCTTTTCAGAAATGGAAGCTTCCTTTTCCGATACCAGCTTCAGATTTTAAAGGGAGACATTAAAGAGGAGCATATGTTTTACGGAAAACCCGGTACGGAGGATGCAGGCGTGCTCTTTAGCCGCACAGGAAACGATATCCATCTGGGAACTGCCGCCGGCGGACTGGTTCTTACAGGAGTTCCCTCTGCCGCTCCCCTTCTTCCGATTTTGTCAGGACGTTCTGGCACTCCCTGTATCCAGGCTGCCGCAGGATGGTTCTCCCAGGCTGACTTTTTCCGTTCAAACAGAACGAACGACGTCCCTCTGCTGCCGGAAAAAGAAGAAAAAAAAGGACGGCTGTGCCGTCTTTTACAAAATATGGATATTGATATACTGGACTATTCCTACCGAAAAGAATCGGGCTTTTCTCAGTCCTCCCTCTTTCTCACCCACGGCCGTCCGGGCCATCCCACCTTTGCGGTGTCCTATGAAGAAGAATCTGAGGGGATCAGAAAGCTCCTCTGCCTTCTTCCACCGGTTCTTAAAAGCCTAGACTGCGGAGGGCTTTTGCTGGCTGATGATCTGGATCAGGCCCTTCACCCCCACCTGCTGCGTTATCTCATATCTCTGTATAAAAACCGTGAAAAAAATCCTCACAATGCGCAGCTTGTTTTCACTGCCCACAATACGGCGATCCTCACTCCCGGAGTGATGCGCAGGGACGAGATTTATCTGTGCTGCCGTCCTGAGGGAAAAGATGCCGTCCTCTACCCGCTCTCCTCCTATAAAAAGGAAAACGGCCTCATCCCAAGAAATGACGAGGCCTATGGAAAACAGTATCTGGAAGGCCGCTATGGAGCAGCCCCAAAACTTACAGAGGCAGATGCCTGAATTCAGACCTGACTCAAAACTTCATATTTCAAGCGGATTCTGCGCCAGTCTTCCCAACAGCGCAGATTCTGCTCGATCCGTTGAAAAATGTTCTGACACTCCTCCTGATCTGCTCCGCTTAACAGGATCAGATACTGACTTGGACTGTAGCAGGTAAACAGATCTCCCTTGCGCAAGGAGATTCCCACAGCCTTTCTCAGCTGACTGGAGGCTTCCTTTAGAAGATCATTTCCATCATCTAACGCTTTTCCCCTTATATCTACAAAAAATATACAGATAAGCACCTTTTCAAAAGAAATCCGCTCGGAAAGCCGGTTTAAAAGACGGTAGCTGTCAATAAAAGAGGGATAGGAGCAGTAATAGGGACCGTTGACTGCATCCCGTTCCTTTAAGCTTTCCCGCACATCCTTCAGCATATCTGTCGTATAACGGATCTGGCTGCTCATAGTGCGGAAACGTTCCAGCATCTTTTCTGAAGGTGGAAGTCCCTGTTCTTCAAAATACTGACGCACCACCCATTTATACACCTGCATTGCCTCCCTGAAACGCTTCATGGCGATCAGACAATCCATTTTCATGATCTGACATTCTTCATAGGGATAAAGCTGGCAGGCATTATTGACAATATTCAAAAGGGACTGGTACTCTCTGTTTTCCTGCATCTGACGGCTGAGGCTGCGCAGGCAGCGGAAATAAAGTTCCTGGCAGCGGACACTTACAATTGTAACCCACTTTTCTCCGGCCAGCTGTGCCAGAAATTCCCCCTGATAAAGTCCGCAGGCACGGAGGAGTTCTTCCTCATTTTCTTTCTCCAGTCCTTTCTCGGCTGTTGCCTGAAAGTCTCTGGCGTCTACATATACGCTAACGCTTTTGCTGACCCAGCGGTAAACGCCTCCCTCCGTCTGGATATGCTCTCCGGCAGGAAGACATTCCTCCATAATACGGCGGAGACGGAATACAAGCGCTCTGAGACTCCCCGCCGGATTGGCATATTCCCCACTCCCGTACATCATATCAAGGAGTTCCTCCCGGCTGATGCCGCTGTCGTGATAATACAGCAGGATCAAAAACAACTGCAGGACACGCCCTGAAAGGGCTGTGCCTACGGGAAGGGATTTCCCATTGTACTCTGCAGAAATTTTTCCCATCATATGTATCTTTAACTGTGCCTCTTCGCTCATATCTCATTTCCCCTCTGTAAATCCGGCCGTCTGCAGATTAAAAACTTCGGAGGGTGTCCTCCTCGGCCTCTGCCGTCTTATCTATGGCCCGTATCTCAGCCTCATATCCAAAGTCCGAATTTACCTTTATATAAACCCGCTCCCCCACTCTATGGCCGCGGATGGCCTTTCCCAGCGGAGAATCAATGCTGATCAGTCCCTTTAGGGAATTTCCCCGAACCGTTGTAACCAGCTTGTAGGTTTCTGTTTCATCATCCTCCGGGATGTACAGCTCCACCCGGTCTCCCAGTCCTACCTCGTCCTCCTTTGATTCATCGGAAATGATCCTGGCCGTCTTTATCATCTTTTCCAGATAACGGATACGGCTTTCATTGCGGTTCTTATCCTGCTTTGCTGCTTTGTATTCAAAATTTTCACTCAGATCCCCGTGTGCTCTCGCTTCCTTTACCGCCTCTAAGGCCTCCTTGCGGACAACCAGCTTACGGTACTCGATTTCCTCCTGCATCTTTTCTATATCGCTTTTTGTAAGATTATCAAACATGGTATTTACTCCTTTTATATGTCCTTTGGCTGACATATCTATTCTACCACAAAATTGCTTAAGATTCTCTTCATTTTCCCTTTAATAATTTTATGATTTATTTAGCCTCTGATCAAACTTTGTCCACATTTATCCTGTATATTATGATTGTAAGGTTGATGAGACCTTTTACCATACAGGAAGACACTTTTTCATACCTAAGCCGGCAGATTCCCCCCTTTTTCTGCCGGCTCCCTCCATTTTATAGGAAAGCCTAAAGTGCTGCTTTCCTTTCTCTGAACATCTGACCGGTTATGATCTTATACTCTCCCAGACGCTGTGCCTTGCGGATTTTCTTTATATAAGGCTCCCATTCCGGATCAAAATGGATCAAATGAGCCCACAGTTCCTTCATTTTAAAGAGTACATTCTTATCCCCTGACATCGTTTGGCAGTATCCTTCCAAAATCTGCTGATGGAATGCACTCAGACGTTCTATCTGCGTTCTCCTTCTCTCTGTGCCTGCCTGCCCCGACAGTGTTTCGATGAGAAATGGATCTGCTAAAAGGCCTCTGCCGATCATTACTGCATCCAGCGCAGGATACGCGGCTGTAAGTCGTTCATAGGACTCCCGGTCAACAATATCGCCATTATAACACACTGGAGCCGCACTGTTTGCAAAGGCATTTCTAAACGCCTCCATTCTGGGCGTATATTTATAAAAATCCTTCAAAACCCTTGGATGGATGATCAGCTCTTTTAAGGGGAACCGATTATAAATAGAAAGAAGTCTGTCAAATTCCTCCGGTTCTTCGATTCCCAGTCTTGTTTTCACCGAAAGCTCCAGCCCCAGACGCTCCATCCCCTCGCAGACCTGCTCTAAAAACAGCTCCAGTCCCTCAGGGTCTCTTAAAAATCCTGCTCCCTTTCCCTTGGCAGCTACCGTACCGGAGGGACAGCCCAGATTTAAATTCACTTCCTTATAGCCGTATTCCTTCAATTCCCGCGCTGCCCGCAGAAAATCCTCACTGTTTCCAGTCAGAAGCTGAGGCACCGTATCCATTCCCTCATTATGCTCCGGCAAAATATCATTTATCTCTCTATGGCTGAACCCGCCATTGTGTTTGGGTGCCAGAAAGGGGGTAAAGTATTTATCCATGGGACGGAAATGGGCATGGTAAGCATTTCTGTATATATATCCCGTCACGCCTTCCATAGGAGCAAGGTAAAATTTCATACTGTGTTCTCCTTCTCTTTTTATGCTCTCAGTATCTTAAATCACGCCAGATAAAAAGTCAAGAATATCCAGGCCTGTCCGCTGCGCAGGATAGACAGACACAGAAAATGCCGCCAGCCAAAACAGCAGAAGCCAGTTTCAGCAGGCGGCATAACGTTATGGTTTATTTCCGGAAATTTTTCCGGAATGCACTGGGCATCCAGGGATATTTTTCCTCGTTAGCATGATTATAAGTTTCCAGGGAACGCATCTGCTCTGCAATGTGAGGCAGATCCATACGGTTTACCAGGGTCTCGATCAACTCCTGGCCTTCGTCGGCAAGACGTTTGCGGGTTTCCTTATCCGGAATGGCAGTGGTGCTCATGTGGTCTTCCGGAGTTCCAAAGCAGTAGCCAATGGCAGCGCTCTGATAAGCCAGTCCGAAAATATCATCAAAAGGCTTGCAGGTCTGAGGATTCTGATGGTAATATCCGGTGGTCAGCGGCACATCTTCCAGACGGTTCATAATCTGGTAGGCGCCTACAGTAATGGCGTGGAAGCTGTCCATGCTTTTAAATAAATCTTTCGCGTTCTTTAACATCTGCATGGTCAGATCCATGTAAAGAATGGGGACTCCGGTTTCATCAAAGAAATCTCTTACCATAGGACTGCAGGTCATATGGGCAGGGCCATGAAAGCTGATGTAAATCTGGCGTTTAAAGCCCTGACGCAGCAGGCTGTGGGCAATTGCGCTTAAATAATCGATACCCTGACGGATAGACACCTGTACCGTGCCGCGGCCGGAAGCAGTTGCGCCGGCATAGAAATAAGGCAGTCCAGTCAGAACTAATCCGTTGCAGGCTTCCGCCATTTTTAAGGCATAAGCCTCGCTGATTACAGTTTCACTGTCTAAAGGCATTCCACCGTGCATTTCAACAGTGCCTACAGGGACGATAATAATGTCGTTTTCTTTTAAATACGCTTCTACTTCACTGTTTAACATACGTGGAAGAATCCGTGTGCGAAGTTCCATATGTTTCTCCTTTCATTTAACAACAGGTTTTCTTACAGTCCAAAGACTGCCTGGGCATTTTTAAAGCAGATTTTTTCATAGGCCCGGCGGCTTAAGGCGCCGTTTGCTGCCTGTTCGTCCAGCCATTGTCCCAGGGGAAAGACCATTTCGGTATTTACCATATCTGTGGCAAAGAACAGCCGGTCTGCATAAGTTTCTAAGAATTCCAGGCCAAAGGCAGGATCCCGCATAATGGCGCATCCGGCGCTGTTGGCGCTTAGGTCTCCGTATAGGTTGGGATATTTTTTAAATAGTTCCGGAACCCGTCCGCCTGGGATAACGGGGCCTTTTCCCCACTGATTCCGGCTTTCTTTGTCCGTAGGTGCATCTGCGCTCATTTCAATCCAGAAAGTCTGGCTGTGACCAAGAAATTGCGTGTGAGGGTGGCGTTTCAGGCAGGCTTCCAAAAGAGGAAGACCAGGGTCGTCTACAACGCCGTAACTGTAGCCAGTTTCCGGACTCATATGAAAAGTAACCGGAAGATTTAATTTTCCAGCCGCTTCAAATACGGCGTTTAAAAAGGGATCATCCAGCCTTCGGTTTATCATCAGTTCCCCGATGCCGACAGCGCCTTTTTCTTTGCAGACAGACAGCCGGTCATAAACAGTTTTGGGATCTCCGTCATAATCCAGATTGCACATCCAGGCATAATGCTCCGGATCCGCTGCAGCAATCCGGCAGTTTTCTTCATTGGACCCCATAGGCATGGAGAAATTCCGTTCTCCGCTGGACATGAGCACGCCTTTTCCGATCCCCAGTTCTTCTAAATGAGGCAGCATTTCTTTGTAGGTACTTACTAGAAGAGTATCGCTTTTGGGAACAGGATCAAAGCTTAAATGCAGATGCAGATCAATTTTTTTCATAGATTTTATTCCTCCGGTTTCGGGTACGCACAAATGGTTCTTGATCAGTTCTGGGAATTCCGGCGTTCCGCCAGGGCTGCATACATTTCAGCGGTCTTTTTCTGATTCAGGTTGAAGATCAGACCGATTCCGATGAGTTCTAAGATACAGGTAATAACCGGAACTGCATTTACCAGGTAGTAAATGTTATTGATCGTTGCCGCGCTCTGTACAGCGCCTACGCCGGAAACGTAGCCGAT
>ENA-ORNI01001239-ORNI01001239.1-human-gut-metagenome-genome-assembly--contig:-NODE-1239-length-14730-cov-4.32504_pt1 | contig 14730 bp, 3 predicted proteins | sample MGYA00242118_ERZ509028 | MGnify/ENA primary metagenome ERZ509028 (study PRJEB26280, sample SAMEA2338755) | human gut metagenome | biome: human gut; feature: human-associated habitat; material: faeces...
TTTGTCTATCGCAGCGATTCTGCGGATGACGGCGAAACCTGGGGCGGTGCTTATGCTTTGAGCCTGCCGAACAATAACAGCGGTCTTGACCTGGTGCGGACTGCCGCTGGCGTACTCTATCTGGTGTGCAATCCTGTTGCTGCCAACTGGGGTCAACGTTCTCCCTTAAGTCTGTTCCAATCTACAGATGATGGTGCGAGCTGGCAAAAGCTGTTTGACCTGGAAACAGAGCCTGAGGAATTTTCCTATCCGGCAATTATTGTCGATGGCGAGGGCCTTGTGATTACCTATACCTATAAGCGTTGCAATATTGCTTGTGTAAGGCTGAGCGCGGATGAACTTGTTACCCTTTAAATTTAAAATATAAGGAGATGTAAGACAATGAAGAAAATTTTAGTTGTGCTGATGGCTATGCTGACCATGGCTGTTATGCTTACCGGCTGCGGCGGCGACAGCAAAAAAGCAGCTTATCCTGCAGACGGAGATATTTCCGTAATTATTCCTAAGGCTCCGGGCGGCGGTACCGATATCTCTGCCAGAGGCCTGATCCAGTTCATGGAAAAAGAGCTGAAGGGCAGCAAGTTTGTTCCCGTAAACAAACCCGATGGCGGCGGTGTAACCGGCATGGTAGAGCTGGCTAATGCTAAACCCGACGGCCATACTCTGGGCATGGTTACCGTAGAGCTGGCTATGTTCCCGCATCAGGGCAAATGCAAAAACACCTATAAGGATTATGCAGCTATCTGCGCTCCGATTGCAGCTCCGGCAGCTTTGATTGTGCCGAAGGATGCTCCTTATAACAGTGTAGACGAATTCGTAGCCTTCGCTAAGGCAAACCCCGGCAAGGTGAAGATGGGTAACTCCGGTATCGGCGCTATCTGGCATATTGCCGCACTTTCCTTTGAAGAGGAATTCGGCGTACAATTCAAGCACGTACCGTATCCGAAAGGATCCGCTGACATTGCTGCCGCTCTGGCAGGCAAGCACATCGATGCAACTTTGGCTGACCCGTCTGTATTCAAGAGCCAGGTAGACGCAGGCAACCTGAAGATTCTGGCTGTTATGGCTGACACCCGCAGCGTAATCTATCCGGATGTTCCGACCTTCAAAGAGCTGGGCCACAACATGACCGTTCGCGCTTGGGCAGCACTGGTTGCTCCTAAGGATACTCCGAAAGAAAAGCTGGAAGCTCTGCGCGCTGCTGCTAAAAAGGTTTGTGAATCCAAGGAATTCAAGGATTATTTCATGAAACAGGGTATTGACCCGACCTGCATTATCGGTGCCGATGCTGATAAGATGATGGCTGAAGACCATGCAATGTATGAAAAATTCCTGAAGAAAGCAAAATAAAATCGCTGTAAGGCGTAAATGAAAATGCCGACGCTGTAACCCAGAAGGTTGCGGACGTCGGCGTTTTTGTTGGTTGACGTACATTATGGAAAATAGTAAAGTAAATATATTGTTTTGCAAAAAAAATAAGTTTTCTGATAATGATTCTTGACGAAATTTTATATCAGTGCTAAACTGAAATTAGTACTAAAACAAGATATGGTGCAAATGAAGTATCTTTAATAAAGTACACATTTTTTGATAAATGAAGTGATTTTTTACTTCTGACTATCTTGATTACAATAGAATATAATCCTAGTCTGGAGGCTTTGTCCCACGCGGATGAATGCTTTGCAGGGAAGTTTGATGAGATTTCAACGCTGTTCCGCAACTGTAAAAAAGAGTCGATGCATTATTAGGAAAAAAACTAACCTCTTACAAAGGAATGCAGAGACGATGACTTTAAGCCAGGGTACTGACAGATTGGTATTTAGTAAAGGTCTACGAGAACGGACTTTATTAATTATTGGTAGTGGTTTGACTATAATAATAAATTAAGAGTCCTTTTTGCTTGATCTTGTGCTGAACAGAAACGGATATAGCACAGCTTAAGTAAAATTAAGCTGTGTTTTTTATTTTATAACTGTTAAGAATAAGCAAAAAGCTCTTCAGGCAGTGCTGCCGCAAAATCATTGCCGTGATGGCAGCGTCTGCATATTTTTGTTATGAAGTCACAAACTGTATTGATGAGTAGCAGTTTGCGGGGTTTTCATATATATTTGTACGGAGCTTTTCTCTGTACAAAGGAGTCAGCAGAAACAGTGGTTGTTTCTGTTCGTTCCTTGCTTTTTTATAAGGGGGAATATATCATGAAGCTGAGTCAAAAAAAGTGGAAGTCACTTATTTCAGGTGTTCTTCTCGCAGCCAGTGCATCGAGCTTTCTCATAGCACCGGTTTATGCTGCTGATTATAGCAAGCCTCTCATAGGCACGCTAAAAAAGGACAGCGAGATACTGAGTCCCGATGGTAATACCGTAACAGAAAATGACGGTAAACTTATCTATGATTTCCAAGGAAAGGACCATACCTTTACTATTACCAATAAGGATGGTATTACTGCCCGCAAAGACAGCGTTTATAATAACGTAGGCGCAGACGGCAGCTATGGCACTATTCACATTAATCAGACTAACACTAAGAGAAATGCTTATGTAGGTGTGAATGGCTTTATTGCTAATAAAGGCACTGTTATTGTCAACAGTAATCTGGATATCACTGCAGTCTCGGAATATTCTTCTGTTGGTATTGCGGCAGCCAATAAGGGCAACCTGATTATCAACGGCAACGTAAAGATGCGTAAGGATGATGCAGAAAATCCTTGGGGCATAATTACCAAGAATGTTCACGGTAACGTAGGCCCCGGCGGTGCAACCAGCATGGGTGGCGATGAAAACTATACGGGCGCCCGTTGGCAGCCTGCAGGTATTTCCGTTGACTATACCCGCGGTGATGTCACTGTCAACGGTAATGTGGATCTTGCTGTACGCGGTACAGCTGTAAGAACCGATGTTTATCAGGCTGACGGTGATGTACCGGCTTATGATTTGGGAACTATTTCTTTGCTGGGTAATTCTATCCGTATCGACACACCGTACAGAGAAGAAAACTTTGTTGAAGGCTTCGGCAAATTTATCGAACCGTATTATGCTCTGGCAAGCTACGGCGGCACGATTAACGTCAATGTAAAGAATCAGGAAGCACAAAACGGCAAGGTAGAAATGGTCGGCAACGTGCTGGCAATGAAGTCCTCTGATGAGGCTGGAAAGGCTATGGTTTATCAAAACGGTCGCCTTAACATCGGCCTGACCACGCAGGATTCCTCCTGGAAGGGTGTAATTGACAATGCTGGTACAGCAAAAGCCGGTGAAGTAAATCTGTGGCTGCAGAACGGCGCGCAATGGATTTACGAAAACGCATCCCGTAAGGACGGCCTTGATGCAAGTAATCTTGCTGATTACAGCAGACCGTACTATGAAAAATATGACGGCATTTCTCATCTGAGCAGTCTTGTCGGCGGTAAGGATAAAGCATCTGCCGGTATTATTAAGGTAAATGATAGCGATCCTATCCATATTGCTAATGCCGAAGGTGTTACCAAGGTATGGTATGAGCATGATGATGCTACACCGGGTAACATTATCGGCGGTGATGTTAAGGTTCTTAATGCCAAGACCGGCACAGAAATGATGCTTTACACCGGTAACAACGGCATCAGCAAGGGCTTTGCCGAAGGTGATACAGCTGCAGAGAAAAATAATGTCAGCGAAGTATTGAATTCTCTGGCACACAAGCTGTGGTATATGGCAGGCGACAGCAACCTTACAGGCAGCGTATCCATTGCTGAAGGCCTGACAGCTTCCTCTGTAACTATGAAGACCGGCAACATTACCTTTGCCGAGGGTGGGCAGGGCTTCTATGACTATACTCCTGAGAAGGACGATAAGACCTATGCAACCGGCCCGATTGTAAAATCCGAAAATATCGGTGAAACACGCGAAAGCGATATCAACGGAGTAGTTTCCGTTAATGTTACCGAAGCTCAGGATGGGGTGTCCGGTAATGCTCCCAGTGCTATGTATGCAGCAGGCGACGCAGTAAGTCCGCTTGTTGTTGATTTACAGGGCCACACCTTGAAGCTCAATGCCAACAATCAAACTGCTAATTATGTGTCTGCGGTTTATGTTGATGAAAACAAGAGCATGGAGATTAAGGATTCCAAAGGGAATGGCGTGCTGAAGGTTTCCGCCGGTCTTGGTGCTGATGGCAATGCTGATACTAAGGCTAAGTATGTCTATGGCATTCGCGTAGGCGAGGGTGGCAGCTTTACTGCAGACACTGATGTTGTGGTAGATGGAGTTAAATCTAGTGCTACTCAGCGTGCTTATGGTGTATATGTAAGTACCAAAGGCAATGTTGTATTCGAAAAAGACCTGAGCATCAAGAATGTTCAGACCGGCAACAAGGTTGGACCGAACACTGCCGGTATTTATGCAGACAGTTCTTCAAGTGCAGATGCGCCTATTAATATAACTGTTAAGGGCAATCTTAATATTGAAAACGTATTGGGCAGTGCAATCCGTGCATTGAATACTTCAACTATATCTACTGGCGGCGCAACTATTAAAGCTGCGGATATGTCTAACGGTACGGATTATAGCCAATATTATGCTTTGCAGGCCAACAAGGGTACCATTAACCTAAATACAGGTGAAGGCATTACTGCCGGAATTCTGGACGTTACCGGTGACATGAAGGTAACTGACAATAAAGCTTCTGTTATCAATGTCAACATGACCAAGGGTTCTCAATGGACAGGCGCAGTAAGCAATATTCCAAGCAGTACTTATAATGCCCCGGCCGGACAGTTTAATCTGACAATGGACGAAGGTTCTGTATGGAATCATGAAACCGGTCGTTCGGTAGATACACTGAAGACAACTTTTGCCGGCAGCAATGTTTCTAAGCTGGACGGCTCTGGTGTAATCTGTCAGAATTCCGACAAGGGTATTACCGTATATGATTATAGCGGTGATACAACAGTTGTTTATGGCCATGATGCTGATAATCCGCTTACCATCAATGGTGGCAATTTCACTGTTAAGACGGCGGCTGCAGGTTCCAAGATTACTTTGGTAACTGATAGTCAGGGCATTAATGCTGGCTTTGAGGCTAGTGATACTGCGGCAGAAAAGAATAATGTTAAGGAGATACTGAACAAGCTGGCTAATAAGCTGTTCTACACTGGTTATAAAGATGCCAATCTGGCTGGTGTAGTTAAAATCGCTGATGGCTTGACGGCATCTAGTGTAAGCGCTACTGTAAAAGCTTCCGACGATGTTACCTTCTCTGATGGCAGCAACGGAACAAAAACAGCAGGCCAGGGCTTCTATGATTATACTCCTGAACAGGAGAAACCTAATTATAAAACAGGTGCTATTACCAGTTCGGAAAATATCAGTCTGAACCGCGAGGTAGACGATAAGGGTGTTGCACATATTAATGTAACTGAATCGAATGCCGGTAATAATAAATTTGCCAGCGCAATTTATGCAGGTGAGGAAACATCTCCGTCCAAACCGATGACTGTAAATATGTCCGGTAAAGGTCTGGCTTTGAATGTTGCGCAATCGAGCGGACAGGCAGCGGCTATTTACGCAGGCGCTAATACTTATATCAAGGTTATTAATCCGTCCGCAGAGCAAAAGCTTTCTATTACAGCTAATAATACGGATACCAGAGGCTCTCATGGCGTTTACGCTGACGGTAATGCACATCTGAATATTTCCGGTCCGGTAGAAATTACCGATATTGTTACGAAGGGTGATTCCGCAACCGGTATTAATATCCAGGGGCAGAAGAGCGAGATTAATATTGATGGCCCGCTGACAATCAGCAATGTCAAGGGCATTAGAGAACGTGGCGCAGGTATGAATGCTTCCGGTATTCAGGTAACAGGTGACACTTCCACTGTAACTGTCAGCGGTCCGGTAGATATTTCCGGTGTACGCGGCAGCGGCATTAGGCTGACTGGTAAGGATACCAAGGTATCTGTCGGCGGCGGCACCATTACTGCAGCTGAAGACAGCGATAAGTCGCATAATTTCTATGCAGTCCGCGTAGATAAAGGCACGCTGGACATCAACATGAAGGACGGCGCTGCAGGCGATACGACCACCAAGATTACCGGTGATATGTACGCAACCGGCCAATATGGCAAGAAGGTTGTAGAATACACCGGTGGCGAGCTGATTAACTGGAATGATGCAGGCGTCCTCAACGTGGCTTTGACCGATAAGGATTCCTTCTGGAAGGGTGTTGCAGCCTATGATATGTATAATTCCGACTATGGCAGCGGCGGCAACACTATGCATGATATCGGCCAGTTCAACCTGTATCTGCAAAACGGTGCAACTTGGACCAACGAACAGCAATCGCATGTGACAACTACAACCATAGCGTCCAAAAATCCTGTATGGACAGGCAGCACGCTGGCAACACTGCATGGCGGCAAGGATGCAGATAACGCAGGCCTGATTTACCAAAAGGATAACAATCCTATTTCTGTTGTAAATTATAGCGGTCATACCACTGTATTCTATGATCATGATGCTGCTGATCCGACCAAGATTATTGGCGGCAGCTTCAATATTACCAATGCAGCAGAAGGTTCTGCTATCACCTTTATCACAGATAATAAGGGCATTACCTCCGGCTTTGCAGATGGCGATTCCGGCGATGCTAAGGATAAAGTAGCCAACGTACTGAACAACCTGGCAGGCAAGCTGTTCTACAAGAATTATACTGATGGTCATCTGGCCGGCGTAGTGAAGATTGCCGATGGTCTGACAGCTTCTTCCGCAGCACTGAAGACCGGCGATATTTCCTTCTCTACCGAAGAAACAGGTACCTTTACACCTGGCCAGGGCTACTATGATTATAAGACTAGCAAGCCAGGCAGCCAGATAGCCAAAGAATTTACTACGGCAATTACCGGCGACGCAGCTGCTGATACGGTTTACATAGAAAAAGGCGTATTGAAGGACGATGGTACCTATGTATTTACTGCAGACAGCACGAACATCACACCTGAAAAGCATTTGATTGCCGGTGGTGCATGGCTTCCGCAGATTAGTGCAGCTATTTCCGGTTCTGACGAAAACCATAATGTTACCATTGATATGAATGGTAACAAGCTGACTGTAGATACAACAACCGATACCCATACAACCGGTATCGCAGCTGTTGGCAAGGGTGTAGTCAACATCAATAATGCCGGTGCAATGTCTATCAGTGCTACAAGCACTACGAACGGACAGACAGGTGCGCTGTTCGTTAATGCCGGAGGAACGATTAATATTCACAATGCCGGTGCTGATAATGTACTTACCTTGCGTGCTAACAGCGTTGCTTCTGCAAATGCTGCAGTTATCAAGAGCATGAACGGTGTAAGCGGCGTTATGTCTGCTATCACTGTTGACGGTCTTGTTGATATTTTGGCTGATAAGAGCAATGCTTCCGGTGCCAACGAAGCAATCAGTGCAGTTGCTTCCAAGGTTGAGATTGGCGGTGGCGTCATCAAGGCTATTAATGGGGCTGAATATGCTATCAGTGCCTATGGCGAATTCGCTTCCAAGAACCGTGGACAGGTTAATGTGAATGTTAAGAAGGATGCCGAAGGCGCTATCATTGGTGCAGGCAACAATAATGTACAGATGGAAGGCAATGTAAATCTCGGCGGCGGCATGGATAGTGCCGGTGCAAGTGCAGATGTAAGCATTGGCCTGAATACTAAGGATTCCTTCTGGAAGGGCAATGTAAGCAATGCTAACGGCAGCAGTGCAGGTATCGTTAACCTTTACATGGGCAATGGCGCAACCTGGACCGGCAATAACCTTTCCGGCAACACCGTAAACGCTAATCTGGATAATGCAACCTGGACCGGCTATAGCAACGGTAATGCTATGCACCTGAAGCTGAATAACTCTATCTGGAATGTAAATGGTGCCAGCAAGCTTGCTTCCTTCTCCGGTAATAATGGCAGCATTATTGTGGCAAACAATGCAGGCGATATCAATGTAGCTGAGTACAGCGGCAATACCAATGTTATTTATAACCATGATGCTGACAATCCGACGAATATTCTCGGCGGCAACTTTAATATCGGTCAGGCTGATGCCGGATCCGCTATTACGCTCATTACTGATAACCGGGGCATCAATAAAGGCTTTAACGCATATGATAAGGCAGAAGACCAGAATACAGTTAATGAAGTTCTTAACAAGCTGGCACAGAAGCTCTTCTACACCGCTAATGATGGCAAGTTGGCAGGTACTGTCAAGATTGCTTCCGGCCTGACTGCTTCTTCCGCAGCTTTGAAGACCGGCGATATCAGCTTCTCTACTGATGCAACCGGCACGAAGACACTTGGTCAGGGCTTCTATGAATATATTGTAACAGACGATACGGTTATTACTGATCCGATTACCGGTAATCTTGATAAGAAGTATGTAAATATGGGCATCGAAACCGAAAAAGGCATTTACAACTTCACTAAGGATACAGTTATTAATGTAACCAAGGGTGATTACAGCTCCAACCTGAGTGCTATTGAATCCAGCGGCGGACCGATTACGATTAATGCCGACGGACACAGTTTGGACGTAGCCTACCATGTTCTTAAGGGCAGCAATGTTGCACGTGCGGTAGCTACCGGCCTCAGCTATGGAAAGTCCAAGGATATTACTATTAAAGCTGACAGCCTGAAGCTCAGCACTGATACCACCGGCTTCAGGGCCCAGGGTGTTTATGCAACAGGCGGTAAGATTACCATTGATGCAGACACCACTATTTCTACATCTGCGCAGACAGAAAGCAATGGCATTTACAGTGGCAGCGGTGGAACTGTTACCATGAACGGCAATCTGGATATTCAAAAGGATAGCAAGGCAGCTAATTACATTGCGCTGAATTCTGACGATAATGGCATTATCAACGTCAATGTTAAGGATGGCAAGGCAGGTGCAGGCATTGTCAAGATTGATGGCGATGTCTACACCAAGTCTGCAGAAACCTATGATTATTGGGAGGATGAAACAACTTCTACATCTTCTACCGTTAATCTGGCATTGCAGGGCAAAGACAGCACCTGGAACGGCCGCAGCCTCTACGAAGTTACTTCCGGTGATGACTCAACCAGCTATGGTACCTTTAATCTGTGGCTGACAGATGGTGCAACTTGGACAAACGAGAAGAACGGCAAAGAGGTTCCGAGCGGCTTTACCGGCAGCCATGTAACCAACTTTACCGGCGGTGCTGATGCAGCACATGCAGGCAACATCTTCCAAAAGGACAGCAAGAATCTGACTGTTGACAACTACAGCGGCAATACCAACATTTTCTACGCTCATACCGGCAACGGTGAAGCAGCTAGCGACTACGCAGCAGGCGACACTGTTATCAAGCATGCGGCAGAAGGCTCTGTAGTATCCATGATTACCGATAACAGCGGCATTGCAATGGATAACGAATACAGCATAGCTAACGTACTGAACGCATTGGCAGGCAAGCTGACCTACAGCAACTATGTAACAGGTGAAAAGAACCTGACAGGCTATGTGAAGATTGCCGACGGTCTGACAGCAAGCAGCAAGGCTATGCAGACCGGCGATATCTCCTTCAGCAGCGAGGACGGCAAGGGCAGCCTGAAGGATGGAACTATTACTCCGGGCATCACCTATCCGGAAACCCAGACTCCTGAAAGCAGCAAGCTCAACAACGCTATTACCGGTGATGCCAAGGCTGATTACAACTATAAGAAGAATGGCATTTTGAAGGCTGACGGTAAATACATCTTTACTCAGAATCCTTCCGCAATCGAAGTTAGCGAAGGTGCTGCAGTAGATGTAAACGGTAAAGATATTGAAATTGATACCACCAATGCTTTGCTGGAGCTGAAGGGCGCAGTTGCAGGCATCAATGCAGTTAACGCAAACGTAAATATCAAGGGTGACACCAACATCAGCGGTGAAACCGGTATTATTGCGGACAATAGTAATGTAACCATGACCGGCGGCAGCAAAATTATCGGCAGAGGCGGTAAAGCAATTTCCGCACTCGGCGGCGGTAAGGTGCGCATCGAAAGCAATCTCCCGTTGTACATCAGAGGTCTCATTTATGCTAGAAGCGGCCAGATTTATCTGAAGGGCGGCAACGGCAGCAATATTGAAGGCGACCTGGAAGCAAGCGACGGCGGCGAAGTTGATGTTAATCTGAGTGGCGACGGAAATGTTATGAGTGGTGCTTACAGGACTGACGAAAACAGCTACGTTAAAGTGTATATTGATGAGGGCGCAACCTGGAATCTTACCGATGGTGAGGATGAAACAAAGGCTGAGGGCAAATCACTGCTGAGAATGGCCAAGAGTGCGCTAGCTCCTGAAACCGGCCTGATTGTTAAGGGCGGTGCAACCGATAAGCAGAGCGGCTTCCTTAATATGGCTAATAGAAGCAAGACTTTGGATATCGCTCATTACAGCGGTTGGGAAACCGTTATCTATAACCATGAGGGTGCAGGCGACAAGGTTACCGACTACAAGGCCGGCAATACTATTATCAGCAAGGCTGACAAGGATTCCGGCGTAATCCTGTCCACCGACAACAGCGGCATTACCATGAATGATAAGAGTGCTGTTGAAGCAACCCTGGCAGCATTGGCACAAAAGGTTACCTACAAGGACCACGCAGTAAACGGCGAAAATCTGACCGGTAAGGTACAGATTGCCGAAGGCCTGACCTCCTCCAGCGCAAGCCGGTATATCGGCAAGCTGCACTGGGATGCAAACGGTGTAGGCCAGTATGATAAGGACAGCGTTAACTGGAAGGAAATTTATAACGGCGATTACGAAACCCTGGTAATGAAGGGCGTAAGAAGCGCTGCCACTACCTCCATGCACAGCTGGCGCGATAACATGCAGGATACCTACACAGGTGCGGACCTGGCGGATGCAGACGGCATCTTCGCTAAGGCACTGGGCGGCAAGACCAGCTCCGATGTTAAGGGGGTTAAAGCTGACAACACCTACCGCGGAGTACAGGTTGGCTATGACAAGGCTCTGGCAAACGGCTGGCATGCAGGCGTAGCCTTTGATTACCGTGACGGTGATTCCAACTATCTGTTGGGCGGCAAGGGCGACAACCAGCTTTACAGCCTGGGCGTATACGGCGTGAAGCGCTTTGATGACCAGTCCTACCTGCGCGTAGCAGCCAAAGCGGGCCGTGTTGAAAACGAATACGACGTTTACAACGAAATCCGCACTCTTAAGCTGCATGGTGATTATAAAGCCAACGCATATGGCCTGACCATGGAATACGGCAAGACTTTCGGCACTGAGGCAAGCTACTTCACCCCGAAGGCACAGCTGACCTGGTCTCAGGTAGGCAGCAAGGATTATACTGCCCATACTCCTAATGACAGCATGAGAATCGGCCAGGACGCTTACAGCAGCCTGGTAGCACGCTTCGGTGTTGAAGCAGGTGCTAAGAGTGAAAAAGGCCGCGTATACGTTGGCCTGTACGGTGCACATGAATTCAACGGCGACATCAGCGCAAGCTACTTCGCTAAGGACGGCGGCACCAAGCACACCAGCTTTGACGGCAAGGATACCTGGATGGAAATGAGCATTGGCGGCAGCTATGATCTGAGCGACAACTGCCATATCTATGCAGACTTTGCTAAGGACTTTGGCGGCGACTTTGAGCGTAAGTGGAAGGCAAGTGCCGGCCTGCGCTTCGAGTTCTAAGAGCTTAAACAGATTATTTCCCCTTCTTTTATAAACGGGCTGCGGCGCTTCAAGACAGCGCCGCGGTAAAAGAAAAAATCATCAGAAAAGCGAAGCAGTTATCCGTTGTAAGGCGGATGGCTGCTTTGCTTTTAAATATAATCAATAGAAGCAGTTTACAGATAATTTGCTTGAGGTGTTACTGCGAGTTGATGTTTATGGCGTTATGCTTCTTGCAGTGATTTAATTCACAATATCTTCAAATTTCACTTGACGCAATAGATTGAGTATGGTAAACTCTATATGATAAAAAATACCAATAACGGAAAAATGTAAGTAATACACCCCTAAGAAAAAATATTCTTTACAAAAGGAAAAAATTACTACTGCTTTGTTATTAAATTATATAATTATAGACGATCAGGTGAGGATGTTTTGCCGGATATCTTCTTAACAGGGAAGTCTGATGTGATTTCGACGCTGTTCCGCAACTGTGAAAGAGAGCTGCTTTGTCGTTAAGCTGTTGCTTAAACCTCTTACCAAGGGATGAAGCTGCAATGATCTTAAGCCAGGGTACTGACTGATTGTACATATTAAGGGTCTACGAGATTAGACGCGCTTAATGAGAGGGAATTTTTTGGCATTTGAATTGCAAAATTTTCCTTTCGTTATTAGTATGTGCTAATCTTTTTTTGTTTTTTATAGATGAAAAATTATATTTTAAGCAATTATATTGCAAGGAGTGATTGAGAGTATGAGGAGTTATCAACAAAAAAAATGGCAGTTGTTGGCTGCCGGCGTTTTGATGTCAGTATGCACATCTTGCTTTACCGTATCACCTGTCTGGGCTGCGGAATACACCAAGGGTCTTACCGGTAATGCTGAAAATGATATGGCAATTATCGGCGGTGACGGTAATACAGTTGTACAAAATGGCAACACCGTTACTTATGATTTTCAGGGTAAGGACCACACCTTTACCGTAAAAAATAAGGATGCCATTATGACCGATAAGGATAATGATGGCTATGATTACGTTTTGAATAACGTTGACAGTGATGGCAATAAGGGTACGCTGCACTTATACCAGACCAACACCAGAAAAAATGATTTTGCAGGTGTAACCGGCCTGGCAGCAGGCGGCGGTAAGGTTGTAGTAAACAGTAATCTGGATATTACTGCTTATTCTGCCTATGCTTCTGTAGGTGTCGGCGCAGCAGGCGGCACTGAGCTGACTATCAACGGCAACGTGAAGATGCGCAAGGATGATCCCAACAGTCCTTGGGGTATTATTACTAAAAACGTTCACGGCAATATTGGTCCTGGCGGTGTAACCTCCATGGACCCGACGGACGTTAACTATACCGGTGCACGTTGGCAGCCTAGCGCTTTCAGCGTCGGCGGCCTTGATGCCAGCATTACTGTAAACGGTAATGTGGATGTTGCTGTACGTGGTACTGCGGTACAGACGAATACCTATTCAAAAACTGATGACAAAATGCTTGGCTGCAAGCTGTCAACAATCAGTCTGCTGGGCGACTCTATCAAAATAGAAACTCCGTCTGACGAAAGAAATGAAGATGGCAGCTTTAAGGAAGCATATTATGCTATGGCCAGCTACGGCGGTACCATTAACATCAACGTTGTTGATACCAATAACAGCAAGGATAAATATTCCCTTGAAAACGAAAATCTCGTAGCAGCTGAAGGCAAAACAACAAATATTATCGGCAACGTTATCGCTATGAAGCGTTCTGAGCGTACCGATAAGCCTGACGTATATCAGGATGGCCGCGTTAATATCGGTTTGACCACTAAGGATTCTACCTGGAAGGGTGTTATTGATAACGCAGGCACCGACCATGCAGGCGAAGTCAATGTATGGCTGAGCAATGGCGCACAATGGACTCACGAGGCGACCTCCAGAGTAGATGGTCTGGATTATAGCCATATGCCTGCTTACAGCAAGCCGAGCTATGATAATTTTGACGGCGTATCTTATGTTAATAAGCTTGTCGGCGGGCAAAAGTCTGCTAACAGCGGCTTTATTTATCAGAACAGTGATGTAAAGCTGAATATTGCAAATTACAGCGGCTACAATACCATCGTTTATAAGCACAATAATAAAGGCATGGAAAAGGCTGACTTTATCGGCGGTGATGTGACTATTCAGCATGCTAATGCCGGTGCTAATGTTACCATGGCAACCGATAATAAAAATATCGACCTTAAAAACGGTGATGAGGTCGAAGCAGTACTCAATGCTTTGGCAAGCAAGCTGACCTATAGCGGTTATGTGAATAACGAAAGAGATCTTTCCGGTACTGTTATGATTGCTTCCGGCCTGACTGCCTCTAGCATTACTGCCGAAGCTAAGGGTATGATTAAATTTAACGAAGCAACCGGTGAAGGCGGTTACACCAAGCCGCAGGAGGGCGAGCAGAATACTGCGGAAATCACCAGCGGCATGACCGGTACTTCTGCAGACAGCGATTATACCTCTGCCAATATCCGTCAGGAGGACGGCTCCTATAAATTTACCCAATCTACCAAAATTGACGTAGAGAACGGTAATGCTATCGATGCAGCTGCTGATATTACTGTTAAGGCAGCAGATACTGCATTGACTCTGGATGCTAAACAGGGCATTGTTACCAACGGCAATACTGTAGATATTACTTCCCGTACTTTGCATCTGATCACAAAAGAGGATGCTATCGTTGCTGACGGCGGTAAGGTTATCAGCATGGGTATTACCAATATCAACAAGGGTGCTGCTGGCGATAAGCCTGCGGCAGAGAATGCTGTTAAGGCAGCAAACGGCGCTGAGGTTACCTTGGGCAATGGTGTTATCAAGGGTAATATTATCAGTGACGCTTCCGTAGTTAACATCAATAAGGATAACATGTATGCCGACGGCAAATATAAAGAGGGCTCTTTAGAGGGCAATCTTACTGTTGCTAACGGCGGCAAAATCGACCTGACTGTTGCCGATGGCAAATTCCTTGGCAGCATTGTGAAGCCGGGTGCGGTAGCAGCGGCTGTCGGTGACGACGGCACTGTT
>ENA-ORNI01001282-ORNI01001282.1-human-gut-metagenome-genome-assembly--contig:-NODE-1282-length-14401-cov-3.06141_pt1 | contig 14401 bp, 37 predicted proteins | sample MGYA00242118_ERZ509028 | MGnify/ENA primary metagenome ERZ509028 (study PRJEB26280, sample SAMEA2338755) | human gut metagenome | biome: human gut; feature: human-associated habitat; material: faeces...
CTTCATCTGCTACAGGAAATTGTGGAGCTTCATCTGCTACAGGATATAAGGGAGCTTCATCTGCTACAGGAGATTATGGAGCTTCATCTGCTACAGGAAATTGTGGAGCTTCATCTGCTACAGGATATAAGGGAGCAGCTGAAGCTGGAGATCCAGAGAGTATTGCTGTTGCATGGGGTTATAAAGGAAAAGCAAAGGGAGTAATCGGTTCATATCTTGTGCTTGCAGATTGGGAAGGAAATGAAAATGAATACTGGACGCAAGAAGAATGGAATTTGAAAGGCGCAAAAATGATTCGTGTAGATGGTGTCAATATTAAGGAAAACACATATTACACTATGTTGAACGGTGAAGTTGTAGAGACTAAATAGAAATCAATAAATCAGGCGAGGGGTACACCTTTGCCTGATTATGAACTCATTGAGTAAGTTTTGAAAGGATGAATGTTTTATGATGACAACATATCAATGTGCAAAAGTGTGGAAAGAAGTAGTGATGATTTACAATGAAACAAGAGAAACCAATCCAAAAACAACAATGGATCGGATCATTGAGTGGTTAGGTACTGACAATACAAAAGAGGTATTCGCCACCATTGCAGCCATTAAGAAACGCGATGGAAGAATTTCTCACATAAATAGGGAATATGTGAATTGTATTCCTGTAAATCCAAGATGTATGGAATATAATTGCAATAACCCAATTCTATATGCTGGATTAGATGATATTCATATGGCACATATTGACCAATTAATTACTGAATTGCGGAAGATTGATAAATAAAACAATTATTTTATGTGAAGAAAGAGGTAAATATGAAAAGTCCTTTGAGCAGTAATTTAATCATTTTGATCGAAAGAGCAATAAACAATTGTTATTATGATGGTGATGCGAGTGTTGATGATGGAAACGGGATCGCCGTATTTGCGGAGTGGGTCGATAGTAAAAGAGACGGATATTCTGTAATTCATTTAACTATTACGGAAAATGGTGTTGTGAAGTTTTCGTATGATGATTATGGAACAGAGTGTGCGAATTGAAATCGGACTTTCAAGGAGAATTGATTATGGAAGAAAAAATGGGTTTGTACTGATCTGGATTCATCACAGTATAGAAAAATCAATGCAGACAGTACATATATTTTTATTGAGAAGGTATGGTTAGATATTTGCGAAGGAGACGAGGGATACCCTGATAAAGAATATACTGTGAAATCCGCATTGATTGACTTAAATGATTATAGTGAGTATGAAAAAGAGTGTGCTATTTCTGGTTACTATGAATCAATGAATGATATTTATGAGCAGCATGATGTAAATATGGAGGATATAATTGCAGAGTGTATTTTTGAAGAAATGAATGATGGTTCAGCTACCACATATGGAATGATGACGGAAAAGGAAGCTGATGAGTTTATTCAGAAATACATTACAAGATAGGGAGAGAGAATGACAGAAACAGAATTATTATATGCAACAATAGCCTCACGCCACAATGAGAAAATCATTAATGATGCATTGAATGTTTTAAAGCAGTTTTCAAAAGATGGATTTATTTATCTTTATAATGATAATGGAAAGGCTTTTAAAATTACAAAGGATACTAAAGTTTGCGTATATCAGAATATGTGAGGGATAAAATGAATAAAGAAATTTCAAGAATTATTAAAGAATGGAAGGATGAGGCTGGGCTTATACATAATGATATCATATTGATTAATGCTTATCCTACTATTAGAAATGTTTTAACTATATATACAAATAAACCAGGTTTTATGATCGGAAAAGGTGGAGAATTACATGCTAAATATGAAGAAAAGTTAAAAGAAATTCTTCCAAATTTAGAACGTGTTACATTTGTGGAAACCGATCATTGGTATATTAGATAAGGAGAAGCAACGCACAATGTTAAGAAAAGTAAAATTAAGGGACGGACGAATTGGTTGGATAGAAAGGTATATCAATCATGATATAGTTATTGTACGTTTTGCAGATGGTTGGGGATGGATAAATAAATCATCAATTTTAGAATACGTTGGTTGAAGGAGATAAAAGAATGGATGATTATAGATATATGGTTGAAAATATGATTCTTGAGGCTGCTAATATTATAAGAGAAAACAGATATTTGCGAAAAGAAAATGAAAGACTGAAAAAAGTAGAAGAAGAATATCATCAGATTATTACCGATAGATGTCGAGAGGCTGATGAACATTCGTACAATTTGTTAAGAGCCGCTTGCACAGGATTATCACTTGGAAAAATGTAGATAAAAGCAATCTTTTATCTGAATTAACCACATAAAAATATAGGAAGGAAAATAAACATATGAACGAAACATTAAATGTAAACTTAAATAATCTTACAGAGGAAGAAAGAAACACTCTTCTTGCGTTAGTTGAGAAGTCTGTAAAAGAACCTAAAGTCTGGAAACCTGAAATAAATGAAAAATATTATTATGTTAGATCTGATGGAGGCATTGATTACAGTATTTGGAACAATGATAAGTGTGATAATAATTCTTACACCATTGGAAATTGCTTTAAAGACAAGGAAGATGCAGAGTTTGTAACAGAAAAACTTAAAGTTATTGCAGAATTAAAGCGATTTGCGCAAGAGCATAACACATTAGAAATTAACTGGAATGATATTGATCAGGAGAAGTATTATTTTTATTATAATTGCACATATAAAAGATTTGATATTAATCTTGTATATGGTACGAAAGGAAATGCTATCTATTTCTCATCAAAAGAAATTGCTGAACAAGCTGTTAAAGAAATTGGTGAAGAGAGAATCAAAAAGTATTATTTTGAAGTTGAGTAAGCTCACATATGGGAAGTTGAAGCAGATGGAGAATTAAAATCCATCTGCTTTATTTATTTTGAGAAAGGAATAGTGAGAGATATGAAGCTTAAAAAAGAATGGAATAATGTAGAAGAGACAACAAAGAAATTATTACGGTTGTTTGACTCCTGGAGAATTTCAAACTTACAAATCACAAGAGGTAAAGATAGAGGCTTGGAAGATACATTTGGATTTCCATATACATCCAGTAGTGAGTATGCAGCTATTTGGAACTGCCAGGCAGAAGCAGAATACAGATGGAATCCTGAATGGAAATTTGAGGCATTAGCAGTAAGCGAAAATAATGATGCAGTTGCAGTATTTGAGCATGAAAATGGAACAGTTGAAAAGCTTGACAGAATGTATGTGGTTATTGGAAAGGTCTGTGATTAGTATGACAAGAAAAGAATTTGAATCAAAATCATTTGAAGAGGTAATGGAACAGTTAAATGAAGAATGTGATGACGTTACTACGATTGATATTTTAAAAGAATTTATTAAGGAAAAGGTCGATAGTGATGATTTTTACCTTGTAATTCATTTGTGTGATGCAATTTGGAATGTTCCTGATTCTGGTAATTCAGATTGGTATTTATACGATTACAGTATGGGGACGCTTAATAGTCCTATATGTGTAAGCTGCAAGGAAGATGTAGAACATTTGATTTATGATTGAGAGGATATACATATTATGACTATTACTGATATTGAATCTTTAACATACGAACAAGCAAAAGAAATAGCTATAGAGATGATTATGATAAAAGATCATGATTGTTTTTTTGCTGATCTTGGTGAGAATTTTGGTTATTCCGTTTTAGTATTTAAAAATGGAAGACATATCTATTTTGCAAATGATTATGAATTACATCATGGTTACATGGTTAAAACAGAAGGGAAGGAATCATTAAAAGAATGGTATATTGAAATACTCAGTCGTAAATTGTTTACCGATAAGGAATTACTTGAACCTGTTTTATCTTATGGTGATTATGAAAGGAAAGATTATTTTCTGCGTAATTATTGGATTATGAGATATGACTATATTTCTATTTTTTCAATTGGTGCAGAAGAACAAATGAAAGTTGAAGAAGGAAAGAAAACACATCCGTTTTTTAATCCAGTGTGTTTTTGTTATGTAGCAAATGAGAATATTGTAAATGAAGCAAATAAGTATAATTTTCATTTGCAAAATAGTTTTAAAAAATTAAAGGAAAACGATGAAGCATTTAGGAAAATGGTAAGATGTGAACTTGATAATCATGAAGCCTGTGTAAGTTATGATTATGAAGCAGCACTTGACAGTCTTGGATTGAGATTTGAGGAATTACCAAAAGATAAACAAAAAATTGTCAAAGAAGAATTAAATAAACAGATTAAAAGAAATATAGGATGGTGAAATTGAGAGATGGGTGTTATTTATAACAAAGAAGCAAAAGAAGAAAAACTTTATGAAGCTTATGGGATGACAGTATATGGAGTGGCAAATAAATATAGATGGTTTATATACGAAGATAAACCAGATGAAGAATGTATTACATCCATTAGAATAACTAATGGGAATGAAGAATTAATAAATCTTGGATTTGGAAATAATTGTATTATGATGGAAAATTTCAAAAATACAATTGATAATTTTCTTTATTGGATTGATAAGGAACATCCAGATAACTATGGAATTGAGAAGGTAATACATAGTTCTTTGTGTCAGACTAATTCTTTGTTTAATTATATGATAAATAATCAGAAGAATAAGGAAATTAAAAATAGGGAAGTTGCAGAAAAGTAAAGGAAGATTCGAGAGAATCAGGACAAGAAAAATGAACAGCTGCGAGAATTATGCTCTAAGAAAAATATGTTTTGTTACATTGACAGATTTGACGAATGTGTAATTTTTAAACCATTAACTGAAAAAGCAATAGAAATGTTAAATGATTCAGATGAAGAAAAATTAAAAATATACATTGATTTTGCTTGTAAGTATCCAGATAATACTGATTTAAAATTTGTATTTAAAGGTTTAGTTAACGATTATATGGAGGGGTGAATGGTATGTTTAAATTAGAAATTGAAACGGATAACGCAGCATTTTGTGATCCTGATACGGGAAGTGAAGATAAATTTTGGGAAGGAATTGAAATTAATCGGCTTCTTGCTAAGGTTCAATTATCAATTGAAGAAGGGTGTACCTCTGGCACGATTATAGATATTAACGGGAACAAGGTAGGAAAGTGGAGTAGATAGAGGAGCGATTGATTATGGCATATTATAGTAGTCCTAAACAATATGAAAATCGAACAGGGAAAAAATTTACAACGAATTGTTCATGTATTCATGTAACCGGGAGTATTAAAGGAATGGTGAAATTGGGATTTTGGAAAAAAGATAGTGATAAGGTAAGACATGGAAATTGGATTTATCAGCAGCCATGAAAATCAAGGGTGTATAAGAAAGAGGATATCTGATATGAAAAATATTAAACGTTGGTTTGAAAATAATTATAGAAATTACGATTCTCAAGAGTATAAAGGACACTTAGAAGTAAGAACAAACACAGTTTTATTTTTGATTGTAGAACCTCATAGTGGAACAGAAGGTAAATGGATGCTTCGTGTTACAACGCTAAGTGCGTTTGATAGATGGGTAAATTCAACAGCTGTAGAGAAATTTTTTGATACAAGTTTTGAATTATGTAATTATTTGAATGAGCATCAACTGGATATTTATAAAGAATTGCTTGAATATTTATCGGAAGAGTACGATGAAGTAAAATGAAACCGGAAAATTAAGACAGAAATGAGGGGGCATAATAATGAATGAAACGGAATTAACTTTAAAAGAGATTATCAAAAGACTTGAATACATGTATGGTATGAATGTTGAATCTGATGAAAAATATTCAGAATATGCTATGAGAAGTTTTCTTAATGATATTTATACAGCAGATATTTTTAATAAATAAAATCGTAATATTTGTTTTATAAAAAATAATGTATTTAAAATATGTAGAAATAAATAGAAGAAAAGCATTTGAGCATTTAGTAGAATTGAAAAGGCAAGACAAGAATACATTTACGGTTGATGGAAATGTATTCTCTTATGTAACAAAGCGAGGTGTAACAAAAAAAATATAAAGCGATTAATGGATTTAAAGAATACACAGAAACAGAATTGTTTCATAATCATTTAGAACGGGTAAATGGTTTCTTATTTGTCGAACTGTGAAATTGTGTATTTTATATAGAGAATTTAACAATATGATAAGTTTGAAAATTCATAAGAAAGTGAGCGATTGTTATGGTGAAAATGAGTAAAGAAATTTTAGACGTTGTAAATGCAGTATTGACGTATAAACGGTTTATCTGTAGTCATAATCATCTATGTCCAAAAGAAAATTTTGATTGGTATTATGAAACTAAAAAATATTATCATTCTTTAACTCTACCAGAAGGGATGAAGAAAAATAGAAATGATTTTGAAAGAATTTTGAGTTGTGAAAACTCAGAAGATTTAAAAATGCTAAACAACGCAGATCCTAGTGATTTGCATTATTTTATTTGGAAGGTATAATAAAATTTAACAAGGAGAAAAGCAAAATGAACGGATTAGAATTCAAAAGAGAAATTGAACGGATCTTTAAAGTGGCACGAAAAATGTGTCCAAATATTACAAATGATATGCTTTATAATAATGGGGCAATCTATTATATGAATGGAAATGACGGTACAGAATTTGATTGGAATATGAACAATAGATTATGTGAATTTTTAGTATTCCATAAAAATGAAATGGGATTTATAAAAGCATTTGTAAATATGGATAATTCAATTGATATGTACATCTTTGAAGATGGAGGAATGAAACCCACATACAAATTTACAGAAGAAATGGAAGGTTTAAAATCAAGCAGTTTTGCCAATCTAATGAACTACATTGCAGATGATGAAGATTTATGGGACAGACCTATTGATGAATTGGATTGGGATATTGATACAATGGAATGTTATGATATTTCTGATGAAGATGAAGAGGAATATTATTAGGAGGTGCGTTATGACAAAAGGTGAACTGAAGAAATGTGAAGGTCTTATGTATGATGCAATAAGAAAGGCAAATAATTCCAAAGAGGATTACACTGCGTATGAAAGACTTTTGAAAGACGGGGAAAATGTTGACGCAGAATGTAAATTACGGTTAGCCGATCAGAAAATTGGATATGCAGAAGGGATTTATCAGGCATTGGCAGTTTTAGGATTTAAACATGATGATATGAAAACATTGGGGGATTTGTTATGAAGGTAAATTGGAATATTATACATGAATGTGACGATGAGGAAAGGAATCCTACTTGTTGGTGTGCTGAAATAAATCATCCCAAGTATGGAAAGTATGTATGGATTAATGATATGGGAGATCATTATAATGTAGAGGTTATTTGTGATGGTTTTACTAATGGTTTTACTGAACTTGTAAGATGTAAGTCATTGACAAGTGCAAAGAGATGGGTGACAAGATATTTGCGGTGATGGTAATTATTATGATGATAAAGGTAATATAATGTGTGATTGATGATTTTCCAGAAGATAAAACGACTTGTCATAATAGTTCTAGTGTGATAATTTAATTAATGATAATTAGTTGTATGGAACGGACGGATTTTCCACTGTTCCAGCTAAATAAAACAAGGCAGAAGGGAGAAAAATAAATGAAAATTAATGGAATCGGAACAGTAACAAAGGAGAAGGCAATGGAGATTTTGACACAGGAAGGTCAGGACGCTGTAAAGTCTGGAGAAATCACAACAGAAGAATTGGGTGAGATGTACAAACTACATCTCGTAAAAAAGGCAAGCCGGATCGGAAGCAATGGCAATTTATTCCGTGCTAATTATAGCCGGATCCCGGAAGCGGTAGCGGACAAATTAAACCCAGAAGAAGTCGCTTCATTGGTGGATGCTTTTTACAAGTGTTACGGGGACGGGAAGAATGCAAAAGCAAAAGAGGCGGAATAAATCCGCCCCTTTTTTTTTCTTAAAAAGAAAATAAATGTTTCAATCCGTGTCCACCGGGTTTGCTAGTGGAACCAGAACAGCAACGCATCCGCTACGTCTGACACTATAATGATAAGATTTTAAAATATATATGTCAAGATAACAAGTATACTTATTGATAATATAAAAAATCAAATAGAGAATAACTTAGCAGATAATCGAAAGGTTATCTGTTTTTATTTACGGAAAATTGGAGGAATATAAAGTGAAAGTGTTTAATTTCAGAATCATTTATGGAACAAACGGAACAGATGTTATTGATCAGAGCTTATCTACCCCGTATAACAGTTTAACGACGAAACAGATGCAAGATTATATTGAGGTAGACAATCAGCTGGCAGCAATGACTGCAATTAAAAGAATTGAACATAGAAATGATAGAAACAGATCTGGGATTTTGCGGAAGATGGCTACAGCAATTGGAGTGATATAAAATTACGGGAGATGAATGAAATGAGAGAATATAAGGTAAGAACTGTATTTAATAACTATAATCTGTGGGATGATTATAAAGAGGATGCAGTCGAAATTTTAAAGGAAAATGGCATTGAAAATCCAACAGAGGATCAGATTTGGGATGAAATTATATTTCAGAGTGATGGGAATTGGGAAGGTGCAAAATGGGAGTTAAGAAAATATTTTGATGGTAAAACCTGCATCCTTATGGGAGAAAATGAAATCTGGAATGGTAAAAGGAAAGCTGGAACAATTTTCACAGACTTTATGGAAATGTATTATAAGGCAATGAAGGATTGTGACTATGTACACATCTATGATATTAATGGACATTTATACTTTAAGTGTTCACATCATGATGGAACTAACTTCTATGAAATTAAAATTTTAACAGATAGGGGAATCGAGTATTTGGAGAATTGGGACTATGGGCCAAGCTCAGATAAGAGAAGTGAACAGTATGTACATGAACATATTTTTAAAAGATATTCTAAGCTTCCTCATTTTGCACATAATGTTTATGGATGTCCCAAGGTTGAATATGAAAAGCAAATTTCATAAGGAGATATAAACTATGAATGAGATATCTTTAATGAAAATACCACAAGGATTCAAGATTAAAAGTAAATCTGATATTGAAAGATTTATGAATGAATGTATGCAAGTAAATAATGCATATGAAGTTAAAATTAGTGGAGTAGAGAAAATCATTATTGAAAAAACAAAGAATCATATGTCATTTATGATTAAGTTGGGTGACATTAGAGATCCATTTATTCCAGATATGGAAGTTGCCAAAACTAATGCCCCACAGTATAAACATGATGTTCAGTATTGGATTTGGAAGTACAGAAAGTATATTAATGCTAGATGGTTTAATGGAAAGAAGATTAAGAAATTTAAGAAATATGAATGGATAAATTTAAAAAATAGAAAATAGAAAGAGGATTGAATATGGTAATTAAACAAGATAAATATATGTTAGGAACTATCAAAGAAATTGCCAAAGAATTATATGACCTAAATAAAAAAGATTTTGTGGATTGTGATTTTGCTTTAATAGACAATCAAGATATTGATTTAAACAATAAAGATATTGACTTGGATGAAATATATCATAACTCTACAGGTTGGTATGGAATCAAGAAAATTAATACTGGATTTGATGCAAAAGCTAATAATGATTGGAATTTATTTGCCGATTATTATGGTGGTGGTTGTGGAGTATATAGATTCATCTTTAATAATGATGATACATCTGATATTATTAGTAATATTGAGGAAATGATTATGGAAACATTATCATACCAAGAGGGAACTATTACAAGAAATATGATAATTATTTGTGAAGTAAAGATGATTGAATTTTAAAAGGAGATTTGATTATGAATTGGCTACGGAAGAAAATTGTTAATTGGTTATTTGGTGTAGATTATGTAAAATATGTTGATGCACTTAAAAATTATGCAAAAGCAGTTAATGATAATTTTAATCTTAGAAATGAAATAATTAAAATAATTAACAAAGAAATAGAAGTAAGGGAAGATTATGTAAGACTTTCAAAATTAATGCAACAAATTAATAATGATAATCAGAAAATTGTTAAAGTAAACAAAGAGTTATTTGCAGATAATGAAAAACTTATTAAAATCATTAAAGAACTGGAGGATAAATACAATGATTAAAATTATTTCAGAACGGCATAGAGAATCACATACAGAATATAGTTTACAGTTTGATTTAATTGGAGAACGTAAGGGAAATGGTTATGGCTTCCCATTGTTATCAAAAGATGCAGCTATTATACCATTAAAGGAATCTGAAACAGAATCAAACAAATATGTACCTTGTTCTGAAGAAGATTGTACTTGGTGGAAGAGTTATCTGTCTGTCAAAGAAGACAGAGAACATTATAAAGAACCATATGTTGATAAAAACGCATGGTATTGGACAGAACCAGCTCATGCGCTTTGTAAATGTGGTACAGAAATTCTTCTTGAAAATGATTATTATGGATGTTGTCAATGTCCTAAATGTGGACAGTGGTACAATTTGTTTGGCGAAGAAGTTAAAGATCCTGATAAGTGGGAAGATGATTCGGACGATGAATATTAAGCTTAAAGAAAGGAAGTATAAGATTATGAAATATGTAGGAAAGATTTATTACACAATAGACGAAGATCATCCAGATATAGATTATATAAATGATTGGACAGAAGATAAAGAATATTCATTTACGGATGAATATGATTTTGATGAAATCTATGATGAAGAAGATTCAAAATGCATTGTAAATTATATTAAAAAGGATTTGAAGCTTATTGCAGGTGGTGGATACAATTCAGATCATATTCATAATGTAAAATTCGATATACATAAAGTGTAATATGAAAATGGAAGGGAAGACAGAATTATATAAAAGGTTCTGTCTTTTATTATGATTAAAATTGGAGGTAAAATTATGACGTTATTAGAACAGTTTAAGGATAAAGTTTTAAACACAGAAGGTTCATTCAGGTTAGAGTGGAATGGGTGGTTTTATAGTTTTATGAGATGTACCAATGGAAATGCCGAATATATTTATCGAGAATATAAATTCAAAAATAAGGATTTTTCAGAGATAAATCTCAATTATAAATTGGCTGCAATTGTGGATAAAAATACTAAGGTAATTTATGTTATTGATGAATACATATTTAATAGAAATTTCAATAAAGAATTTGTTTATCCGAATGGGTGTGTTAATTTTAATGACTATGTAGTAGAGAAAAATAAATATTTCCAGAATGTGTTATTTAGAAATTATTATGACAGCATTGAAGTAGATATCAATTCTGTAACCGATGAGGAATGTATCAATACTCAAAAGAAACAAGCAAGGTTCATTATTTTATCAGGAAATGAAATGGTTTTGCCAAAATTTAACAATGATTTTACATCCAATGATATCGCAAAAATGATTTGTGGATATATGAATATTGAAGACGAAGCAAACGAAAGATTTAAATATAATAGAGAGTGGTTAATTAAGGCAAAGCTAGGAAATGAATTGGTTAAAAAATATATCACTGAAAAGTCTGTTGTAAAAGATTGGGAGATTGAGTTGGCTAGGTCTATTAACAATCTTAAGGCCAATTATGTTAATGTTGAATTTAATTTCAATGGAAATGTTGGAACCGAAAAAATTGACCCAAAGTATATTATTAGAACATTGATTAATAATGACTATTTTGCTGGTTGCTATTTCGCAACATCTAAGGGTGGAGATAAATTATTAAAAAATCTTGGAGCTGCTAATATCTACAACAAAAGAGACACTTGGCTTACCTGTAAGCACATTACAAAAATCACATACGGAAGGAAAACATTATATGAAAGAAAGCAGAATAGATAAGGTGATTAAGCAGCTTGATAAATTAAAGAAAGAAAGTCCAGATACAGAAATCATTCTGGAAACTCCAAGAAAAACTTTGACTGTAAAAATCAAGGACGTATTGATCTATGAAGGGTTAAATGGAGAATTAATATTGGATGCAGAATAGGAGAATTGATATGAAAAATGATATGAATTTGAATACAAATAAAAAATATGTGATGATTCTTACTGATGATATTAAGGGTAGAAAAGTATTGGTTGATATTGTTTTTGCTAATACTTCCAATGAACTCATCGAAAACTTTACTCCAATAACAATTTTTCAAGAGACATATAATAGTGAGACAGGTGAATTGATTTCTTCTGGTATTACATTAGATACAAAACTCAAAAATGATATTGAAAAATTTGAGCAGAAAAACAATTTAAATATGATTAAGAAAATTAGACAGTCAAAAGAGAAGGTTGAATTTGATGGTATTGATAAAGACACGATTTTAGTGGATGCAATTGAAGCTTGTGACTTTGAATTTTCTGGTATAGCAGAAGATATTTTCAATATTTATGAAAAGTCAACAGATAAAAAATCGCTAGAGCGGTTGTTTTTTGAATTCACTGATATGGAATTTAGTGATTATTTGGAAAAATGTATTAAAAGGATTGATAAGGATGACTAATAGGGAAATGAAAGAGATTGTAGAGCATTATAAAAATGGAAATATTTCATATTTAGAACTTGTAGCACAGGTTGGTTCTGTACTTGCAGAAATTGTTGTAGCGATTGCAAGAAATGAAACGAGCAAATAGTGATATAAGGAGACAAACATATGAAAAATTTACAGTTAACTTTTTGGCAGATGTAAAATATATTTATGATTCAAATGATTAGGAGGAAAATAAAATGATTGCATATGGTGGAGGAATGGCAACAAGCGATAGAGGAATTCAAACATTACATTGCTCATGTTGTGGCAAAAACTTAGGCACACAAGGTTGGGAAGGAAAAAATGAATTCAATGATGTAGAAGAAAAAGGATGGAAATATTGTCCTTATTGTGGAGAAAAATTATAAATTGAAAATTAAAAAGATGGAGAAAACGATATGAAAAGGGAATGGACGGAATCAGAAGAACGGGCATTGCGTAATAGATATCAGTATCAGACTGTTCAGAAAACTGCTCAGATGTTAAACAGATCCATATATTCAGTAAAACGAAAGGCAGCAAAAATGGGTCTATCTCATTATAATGACAAGCTTTCTGCAAAAACTGTAGCGCAATCTTTTAATACAGAAATAAGATCTGTAAAGCGTTGGATAGAAAAATTTGGATTACCATCAAAGAAAGTAAATCATGGTACACATTATACATATTACATTGATGCAGAAGATTTTTGGAAATGGGCTGAAAAACATAAAGACACAATTAATTGGTCTAAATATGAATTGAAATCATTGGTTCCTGAGCCTGAATGGGTAAATGAGATATTATCCAACTATACGACTGTTAGACATGGACAGAAATTTACACCAGACGAGCTTGCCAGGATTAAGTTTCTTATATGCAGAGGAAAAACATATTCGGAGATAGCAAAAGAAATGCAGCGTAGTTATTATTCGATTTCTCATATTGGGAGAAAAATTTTTATGTGAAAAGGAAATGTGAAAAATATGAAGAAATATTTAGTAGATTATTATGAAACTTATAGTAAAAGTTATGAGATTGAGGCGAACAGTAAAGAGGAAGCTGAAAAATATTTAAGGCGTGAAATTGAAGAAGGGAGATTAGATGGCCCAGAATATTGTGATAAATCATGGTGCGAAGTGAGCAAAATGGAGTGAATATGAAAACGGCAATATATGATACAAGTCCAGAAATTAATGGAAATGGGACATTTTTCTTTACAGAATGTAGGCATAAAATGTATTCAGTTAAAGATGATATGGCATATCATGGATGTTTATGTCCTGGTTGTTTAACTAAAGGAAAACAAACGATCCTTTATAAAATAGGATCAAAAGAAGCAATGACAAATAGAATCGTATAGGTTATAATAGTTGTAGTATTGATTAATTTGTTTGTTGTATTGAAAGAAACAGTTGTGGTATTAAACAAATAGTTGTTATATTGAGGTGATAAAAATATGGATGAAAATAAAAAGGTAGAAAAAACGAAATTTGGAGTAAGAACCACTCACCCAAGTTATGGAACCCTGTTATTCAGTAGAACATCAAGTGGTGGAAAGACACCCTTATTTGGCAGCAGTATTCAGCATAGAGACACCATTTGCATGACACTACATCATGCAAGCATTGAAAGAAGATTAAACAGAGACTGGATACACGGAGATAAAGTGATTGCAGAAGTGGAAATGAGTTATTCTCAATTTGCGGAAGCCATCACAAGCATGAATATCGGAACAGGCGTACCTGTTACAGTACAATGGACTGAAAAAGATGGAAAGATTCCTCCTTGCGATTTTGTGTCAAAGAGAGAACAGTTTGAAGATGAATTTAAAACACAAAGAAAAAATGCTACCCGTGTGTCAGAAGAGTTGATTCAAGAAGTAACTGAATTGTTTAATCAGAAGGGAACTTTAAAGAAAGCCGACAAGGAAGATATTCTGCGGAAGTTAAATAAATTAAAGATGGACATTGGAATCAATACGGACTTT
>ENA-ORNI01001291-ORNI01001291.1-human-gut-metagenome-genome-assembly--contig:-NODE-1291-length-14290-cov-4.80211_pt1 | contig 14290 bp, 8 predicted proteins | sample MGYA00242118_ERZ509028 | MGnify/ENA primary metagenome ERZ509028 (study PRJEB26280, sample SAMEA2338755) | human gut metagenome | biome: human gut; feature: human-associated habitat; material: faeces...
TTCGTAGAACAGGCAGTGCCCCAGACGGGCACCTACGAGGATGCCTACGAAACAATAGAAAAATAACGGGTCGAACAGTTTGTCGGCGATGTGCTGTTGCCGGTACAGGCGTTGCACCAATACGTAGGCTGCCAACAGGGCGAAGCACCAACATAGCGAATACCAACGCACGCCGAACGAGCCGAGGTGGAAAGCGAACAGGTCGGGATTCCACGTGATAAATAACAGGTTGTCCATAGCGGTCATACGTTGAAACGGAAGTGCATGATGTCGCCGTCCTGCACCACATAGTCTTTTCCTTCCACTCCCATCTTGCCTGCCTCGCGTACGGCGGCTTCCGAACCGTAACGGATGTAATCATCGTATTTGATGACTTCCGCGCGGATAAAGCCTTTTTCAAAGTCCGTGTGGATGACGCCGGCACACTGCGGGGCTTTCCATCCCTTGCGGAAGGTCCAGGCTTTCACTTCCATCTCTCCGGCCGTGATGAACGTCTGCAAGTCCAACAAATGGTAGATAGCTTTGATGAGTCGGTCGCATCCTGATTCCTTCAACCCCATGTCTTCCAGGAATATCTGTTTTTCCTCGTAGCTTTCCAGTTCGGCAATGTCGGCCTCCGTCTGGGCGGAGATGATGAGCAGTTCGGCATTTTCGTCCTTGATGGCTTCGCGTACGGCATCCACGTGTGCGTTACCGTGGGCGGCAGAGGTGTCGTCCACATTGCAGACGTAGAGCACCGGTTTGGCCGTGAGCAGGAAAAGGTTTTTGGCCGCCTGCTGTTCGTCTTCGCTTTCGAAGGTGACGGTGCGTGCCGATTTGCCTTGTTCCAAAGCTGTTTTGTATTGCAACAACACGTCGTATTCCAGTTTGGCTTGTTTGTCACCGCCCACCTTGGCCACTTTTTCCACGCGTTTGATGCGTTTTTCAATAGTTTCCAAATCCTTGAGCTGTAGTTCCGTGTCGATGATTTCCTTGTCGCGCACGGGGTCTACCGACCCGTCCACATGCACGATGTTGTCGTTGTCGAAGCAGCGCAATACGTGGATGATGGCGTCGGTCTCACGTATATTGCCGAGGAACTGGTTGCCCAGACCTTCTCCTTTGCTGGCTCCTTTCACCAGTCCGGCAATGTCCACGATGTCGCATGTGGCCGGAACGATGCGCCCGGGGTGGACCAATTCCGCCAGTTTGTTCAGACGTTCGTCCGGCACGGTGATTTGTCCCATTTGTGCGTCGATGGTACAGAACGGAAAGTTTGCAGCCTGTGCCTTGGCACTCGACAGACAGTTGAAAAGGGTAGACTTGCCCACGTTGGGCAAACCTACTATACCTGCTTTTAAAGCCATAGTTTATTTTGTTTTTATCAATTACCTTATTTAATTAGGTGCAAAAATAAGAATAAATCCGCTATGTGGGAAATCTTTTTCGTTCTGCGCCAAACGATTTTTCAATCTCAGCCGAATGATTTTTCAATCTCAGGCGAACGATTTTCCGTTCTGCGGCAAGTGATTTTCCGTTCTCTGTGCGGCGGTTTCCCGTTTTGCAGCGGACGGTTTTGGAACTTGCCGACAACGTTTTCCAGTTTCTCAATGTGCTTCCAACCAGTTTCTTCCCCAACCGTAATCGGCTTCGAGCGGGACTTGCATGCTGTAGGCGCGTTCCATTTCTTCGATGACGATTTGCTGCACGCGCTCTTTTTCTTCCGGATAGACACTGAAGTTCAATTCGTCGTGTACTTGTAAAATCATTTTAGAACGTATGTGCTCTTTTTGGAAGCGGTGGTAAATGGCTATCATGGCAATTTTGATGATGTCCGCCGCACTGCCCTGTATCGGGGCATTGATGGCGTTGCGTTCGGCATAACCGCGCACCACTGCGTTGTGGCTGTTGATGTCGCGCAGATAGCATTTACGATGGTAAATGGTTTCGGTATATCCCTTTTCACGCGCTGTTTCAATGCTCTTCTGCATGTATTCCTTCACTTTGGGATACGTGATGAAATAGCCGTCAATCAACTCTTTGGCTTCCGCGCGGCTGACGTTCATCCGTTCGGCCAATCCGAATACGGTGATACCGTATATGATGCCGAAATTGGCTGTTTTGGCCTTGCTTCGTTCTTCGCGGGTAACTTCTTCCAATGGCTTTTTGTAAATTTTTGCGGCGGTAGCGGCATGGATGTCGTACCCTTCGCGGAAAGCCTCTATCATGTGTGGGTCGCCGCTCAAGTGGGCCATGATACGCAGTTCGATTTGGGAATAGTCGGCTGAGAAGAATTCACAACCCGGTTCCGGGATAAAAGCCTTACGGATTTCTTTGCCTTCCTCGTTGCGTACAGGGATGTTTTGCAGGTTCGGGTTACTGCTGCTCAGTCGTCCGGTCGTGGTAATGGTTTGATTGAAGGAGGTGTGGATATGTCCGGTTTCGGGATTGATAAGCTTGGGCAAGGCATCGATGTATGTACCCAATAGTTTTTTCAGTCCGCGGTGTTCCAGGATTTTTTCCACGATGGGATGGCGCGTGCGTAATGTTTCCAATACTTCTTCCGAGGTGACATATTGTCCTGTTTTGGTTTTCTTGGGCTTTTCGCTTATTTTTAGTTTTTCAAACAAGACTTCGCCTACTTGTTTGGGAGAGGCTATGTTGAACGGTTCACCGGCCAAGGCGTGTATCTCTTCTTCCAAACGGTTCATTTCTTTGGTGTAGAGCGTAGAAGTTTCCTTCAACGCCTCGGTGTCGATGCACACTCCGTTGCGTTCCATCCAAGCCAATACCGGCATGAGCGGCATTTCTACTTCGCGGAACAGGTCATAACATCCTTCTTCCTTTAACTTCGGTTCAAACACGTTTTTCAGTTTCAAGGTAATGTCGGCATCTTCGCATGCGTATTCATATACTTGCGACGGAGGAAGGTCTGCCATGTTCTTCTGGTTCTTTCCTTTCGGTCCGATAAGTTCTTCGATATGGATGGTCTGGTAGTTCAGATAGACTTCGGCCAGATAGTCCATGCCATGACGTAATTCCGGTTGTAAAAGGTAATGGGCAATCATGGTGTCGAAGATTTCGCCTTTCAATGTAATACCGTAGTTTTGCAGTACCATCAAATCATATTTGATGTTTTGCCCGATTTTGAGTATCCGCTCGTCTTCGTAGACCGATTTAAATTCATTAACTATCTTTTGTGTTTCTTCAGGGTCTTGCGGAATCGGTACGTAAAAAGCCTGATTTTCCTCGACACTAAAGCTCAATCCCACCAATTTGGCACTGATGGGGTCGGTTCCGGTGGTCTCCGTGTCTAGACTGAGAAAATCTTTTGTAACGAATAAGTCAATAATCCGCTGTCTATCTTCTTTCGTTTCAATGAGTTGGTAGTCGAAATCCTCCTTTTTGTACTTGCTGAGATTTGAATATTTGCTTGCTTCCGGGGATTCGTCCGCAAATTCTGCAAAGAGAGAGCCTTGGAAAAAGCCCGGTTCTGCGGTGGGTTGCTTTTTGGAGAACTTTCGTTCCAGTAAAGTCCGGAACTCTAAATCTTCGAATAAACGTTGCAAGGTTTCTGCGTCCGGCTCTTTTGTGGTGAGTGCCTCCAGGTCGAGCGTAATGGGCACGTCCGTTTTGATGGTGGCCAGGAACTTAGAGAAAGCAATCGTGTCGCGGTGGGTTTCCACTTTGGTTTTTAAACTGCCTTTCAGTTCGTCCGTATGTTCCAACAGATTTTCGATACTGCCGAATTGGTTGACGAGTTTGGATGCGGTTTTTCCGCCCACACCGGGACAACCCGGAATATTGTCGGACGCGTCCCCCATCAGTCCGAGGATATCAATGACCTGCGTCGGAGAGGAGATGTCGAATTTCTCGGTGACCTCTTTTACCCCCATGATTTCAAAATCTTTGTCTCCGAATTTCGGACGGTACATCTTGACCCTCTCGTTGACTAATTGGCCGTAGTCTTTGTCGGGTGTCATCATGTAAGTTTCCAAGTTCCCGTGTGCGGCAGCCTGTGTGGCCAAAGTGCCGATTACGTCGTCAGCTTCAAATCCGGCGACTTCGAGGATGGGGATACGGTAAGCCCGTATAATATCTTTTATAATAGGTACGGCGGTGCGGATGGCTTCCGGTGTTTCTTCCCGTTGTGCTTTGTATTCGGGATAGGCTTCGTGGCGGAAAGTGGGACCTGCAGGGTCAAAAGCCACGCCGATATGCGAAGGATGCTCTTTGTTGAGCACCTCCTCCAATGTGTTGACAAAGCCCAAGATGGCTGATGTATTAAGCCCTTTCGAATTGATGCGGGGGCTTTTGATGAATGCGTAGTAAGCTCTGTAAATGAGCGCGTAGGCATCGAGTAAAAAAAGTCTGTCCATACGTTATGATGATTTTCTCCGTAAATTTACGTAAAAAATATGAGTGGCTTTTGATTTTTATGTAATTTTGTACTCCGAAATCATCTGATTATATGGACGTATTAACTCAAATCCGGAAACCGGTGGAGCGTGAAATGAAAGATTTCGAGTCGCTTTTCGGTATTACTCTGCAGCACCAGAATCCTCTTCTTATGATAGCTTTGCGGCATGTGTTGAGCCGTAAGGGGAAGTTGATGCGTCCGATTTTGACTTTGTTGGCTGCAAAAAAGTACGGTGAAATCAATGATTCCGTGTTGCATGCTGCCGTGAGTTTGGAGATGTTGCATACTGCCAGTCTGGTGCATGATGATGTGGTAGACGAGAGTGGCGTGCGTAGGGGACAATCCTCTGTGAATGCCCTTTTGGATAATAAGGCTGCCGTCTTGGTGGGCGATTATCTCTTGTCTACGGCTTTGAAGCATGCGGCCATGGCTGGTGACCTGAGGGTAGTAGATTTGGTCGCTCGTTTGGGGCAGACGCTTTCCGACGGGGAATTGCAGCAGTTGTCCAACGTGAAGTCCGATGAAATCAGCGAAAATCAGTATTTCGACGTGATTCGGCGTAAAACAGCTTCTTTGTTTGCCGTATGTGCCGAAGTCGGTGCTTTGTTATCAGGGGCATCGGAAGATGAAATCCGTCGTTTAGGTGAGTTCGGCACTTATGTAGGTATCTGTTTTCAGATTCGTGACGATGTATTCGACTATTATGATGCTGAAGTAGGTAAACCTACGGGTAATGACATGAAAGAAGGTAAGCTTACTCTTCCGGTGGTGCATGCCGTACTTCAGCCCGGCGCAGAGACGTGGCATGAGACGGCGTTGAAAGTACGTGCGGGTAGGGCCACAGAAGAAGAAATCTCAGCTTTAGTGGATTTTACCAAACAGTCGGGCGGTATAGAGTATGCCCGTCGTAAAATGGATGAATTTCGTGAGCAAGCAGTCGGTTTGATTGATTCTGATGGAAACGAAGCCGTAGGTGAAGCCTTACGTTTGTACTTGGATTTCGTATTGAAACGGGTGTCTTAATAGGGTTGGGAGGATGATTTGTTCCTCCAATCCGATTATAGACGATTGATTTCTTCCGTATCCAATCCTGTACAGGCTGCTATCGTATGGGTTGGTATGCCATTGGCTTTCATCTGTCTGGCTATGTTTAGCTTTTCTTCTTCTTTCCCTTTTTCCATACCTTCCTGCATCCCCTTTTCTATACCTTTTTCTATTCCTTTTTCTATTCCTTTTTGCATCCCTATTTGTATCCCTTTTTGTTCTCCTTCCTTTGTGGCTTTTTGAACGGCGAAGTCAATGGTGTTTCTCCAGTCGCGGTATACTTTCAGGCTCGTTTCGTAGTGGTGGTATTCCTCTACGGTGAACTTCGCGATTTCTGCTGCCTCGAAGAACCGGGTAAAGACGCGTTCCTGTAGCGTAGCGGGCTTTTCCATCAGCCGCGTGAGGTTGCGTAGTACGAAGAGCCATTTGTCGAACATACTGTCAAGTTCTTCTTCTTTCTTGTTGAACTTGGGCATTTCCAGATAGATGAACGTCAGCTTGTCGTAGAACACTTCCCGGGTCTTGCTGTCGGTCAACTGCACTTCGTGGTGGAAGTACCCGTCGTGGGTGTAGTCGAACACGAAATTCAGTATGGCGATGACGTACACGGCCTTGAGTTGGTAATCCCAATCGCCGCGCTTTCCCTGCTGCTGTATGGGGAAGGAAGCGTAGTACAAGCTCCTTTCCTTGAAGAACAGTTGCTGTCCGCGCTGCATTTCCACTAATATCTTTTCCCCGCTGTCGGTCTCGCAGTAGACGTCGAACACATCCTTGCGGTCTGCCTCGCTGATGCCGAGGTTTTCGGTGTTGAGGTAAGTGAGGTCGCGTATTTGCTCCTTACCGCTCAGCAAACTGTTGATAAAGCTGATAAGCAGCTCCTTGTTCATCTCTGTGCCGAAAAGCTTTTTGAATCCAAAGTCGGTATAGGGGTTTACGTAACGGTCTGTATATTCGTCTCTTTCCATGTTTTTCCTTGTTTGGTGATGAAGCAAAGGTAGTGTTTTCTTCGGTTCCGTGCAATCATTTTAAAAGAAAAAAGAGGCTTTAAACCTCCTTCTTATGATATGCATGGAATCATTTGAACGGTTCTATCTTCAGAAGCGAATAGTTGTCGTCATAAGCCACTGCATAGCAAATACTGTCCCCTTTGTTCGTCAGGCCCATTAGTTTCTTGCCTGTGTAGGTTTGTTTGACATCATGCCCGTTCCAATCGAATATGGATATCTTTTCCGTAAAAGGCGGGTTATTGATAGCATCTTTGGCTTTCAGGTTTTTACCCAATGTTCCGTTGAGTAGGGTATACAGGTATCGATCCGAGGCATCCATGGCCTCAAAACCGATAGGCGTTTCATCCCCCCACGTAATGGCATCCGGACTGTTTTTTACTTTGGCGTATACTGGTTTGTAGATACCGAGCGTCTTTACAGGGGAAATGCCGAGCGTATCATCTATTTGCAGGATGTCCAATACACCACCGATGTAAGTTCCGAAGGCAATACGGCTGTAGTCTCCTTTTATCGCCATCTTGGAGGCATAGCGGAAGATGGCCGCATCCTTTTCTGTTCCTTCACCCGATATGTTAGGATATGTTTTGTAAACGTTGTACGTTTTGCCGTTCACAGTCACAAGACGGTTCTCATCGAATGATTCAATGAGAAGGTATTTTCCTGATTTTGTCCTTACTGCATTATGGTAAAAACTGCTTTTTTGATAAACTTCTGCGGGGAGCGGATATTCTTTGATGTAGGATGTGGAATCCGAAAGATAGGCAAGTACGTCATATTCTATGATTTTCCCCAGAGAGTAGAAAGACACGAGACCTTCCTCTTTTTTGACGATAAAATCGTTGTAGTCGGTGATTTCTCCGAAACCACGGCCTTTCCGGACCATATTGCCGATAGCTTGTCCTTTTTCGTTATAGAGATGGATAAAGAAGTCCGACGCTTGGAAATCCACGATGCCGATGATACTGTCCATGGTGAACATTGAAGCCGGATAATGGATGGGCAAGCCTTTGGCTAATACCGTTGCCGGGGTGGTGTCACACCTCGTAAACACTTCATCGTTATACGTTATCGGCTTGTTGTCTTTCGGGGTACATCTAATAAATAGAATCAGCAACGCCACTAAATATCCCCCTAAAACGGCAATCCTTTTCATTTAGTGGATGAGCATTTATGTTCTACTTCCACTTCATCTCCTAAGGCATTAAGGCTTACGCTACAACTATTACAAAAGTAGGTCCATATTCCACTCACAGCACATAGAATAAGAGATAATGGAATGATAATTTTTTTCATATATATAATGTTTTAAGATTAAATACACGCAAATATAATTACTTTCTTAGTTCAAATAAAATAAAAAAATGGATTTTTCTCTGTTCTTTATTAATTATACTTTTTTGACTTTGTTTGTAGTCATAATATCAAATAGAATTATGAAATACATCCATTTATTGATAACAATGACATTTTGCTATTTTTTCCATGTTGGGCTATGGTAGAGGATAGATAAAATAGAGGAAAAAACATAAAAACGAGGTGGGATGAGGGATGAAGTCTTCAAGAATAAACGGCTATTCTTCTATTTGGAATGGAGAAATATATGAAATAAGGGATGGCGGATGATTCAAATAAGGGTGGTTTATTCGTCAAAATGAAGATGGTTGATTATTCCCATGTTTTTGGTTTGATTCACCACGTGCTTTCTTCTCGGGATTCTTTTTCTTTGCAGTAGTTAAAATATTAGTTCATTAAAACTCATTTTTAAGGCAATGAAAAAGACTTTCTTTACATGTTTCTTTTTGGGGATGTCGGTATTACCTACCTTATCAAAAACTTATGATAAGGTAGACGTGTTGGAGCGTCCTGTACCTATTTCTTCAATAAAAGATATCAAGGGTTTCTTTGGCTACCGGATGGAAGTAAACCGTAATTATTTGAAGGATTTCCCTATTGATAAATATGTGGATTTTGTCGTACAGCGGCAGCATACGGCATGGGATTGGACTAAGGCCGAACAACATGGAAAATGGATAGAGTCGGCCTATCTTTCTGGGATTCAACGTAATGACAAGGCTTTATTGGATAAAGCCCGAACAATGTTGAAACGTATTGTTGATTCGCAAGAAGAAAGCGGATATGTAGGTGCTACTTCCAAGGATTACCGTTCGGACGAACGTCCGGTCAGAGGTATGGATGCCTATGAATTATATTTTGTGTTTCATGCTTTCATTACGGTATATGAGGAAACCGGTGATAAAGCGTCATTGGCTGCTGCCGAGAAATTGGCTGATTATTATTTGAAATATTTCGGCCCGGGAAAGTTGGAGTTTTGGCCGTCGGACTTGAGGGATCCTGAAAACAGGCATAAATCGATAGATGCCTTGTCTCAATTTGCAGGACACGGTGTACACTATAGTTGGGAAGGTACTTTGCTTTGTGACCCTATTGCACGCTTATATGAAGTGACAGGGAAAAAGAAGTATTTGGACTGGAGCTTTTGGGTGGTTGGTAATATAGACAAATGGAGCGGTTGGGATGCCTTTTCACGTTTGGATTCCGTAGCAGACGGAACTTTGGGAGTAGATAAGCTCCAGCCTTACGTGCATTCACATACTTTTCAGATGAATTTTATGGGATTCCTGCGTTTGTATCGTATTACTGGTGATAAATCATTGTTCCGTAAAGTGGCAGGCGCATGGGATGATATTTGTAACAGGCAGATGTACATTACAGGAGGAGTCAGTGTGGCGGAACATTATGAACACGGCTATGTGAAACCCGTTTCGGGAAATGTGGTGGAAACCTGTGCCACGATGTCGTGGATGCAACTGACACAAATGTTGCTTGAACTGACTGGGGAATCAAAATATGCAGATGCGATGGAACGTCTGATGATGAACCATGTATTTGCAGCCCAAGATTGTGAGAGTGGGACTTGCCGTTATCATACGGCACCGAATGGGACGAAACCTCATGATTATTTCCATGGTCCGGATTGTTGTACAGCCAGCGGACATCGTATCATTTCTTTGTTGCCGACTTTCTTCTATGCCGAAAATGGAAAAGATTTTTATATCAACCAGTATTTGCCTTCACGATATGACGGCAAGGACTTCGCATTTGAAATATCGGGTAACTATCCCGAATCGGAAAGTATGGTACTGACTGTACTTTCTTCCCAAAATAAAAACAAGATATTGAACTTGCGCATACCTTCTTGGTGTAAGGCACCGGAAGTTTCAGTCAACGGTGAAAGCGTATCGGGAATAGAAGCTGGCAAGTATTTGGCTATCACTCGTAAATGGGAAAAAGGGGATAAAATAGGTATCACTTTTCCTATGGAGGGTAAGTGGATAAGGCGTGAACATCATAGTAAATATACGACTTATACACTTCCACGTGGGGAAATAATGTACAGGGAAGAACCTACGGATAAGATACCGTATGCCTTTATTCGCGGCCCTCTCGTATATTGTTTGGATATGGTCTGGAATAAACAGCTTTGCAATGATGATGTGAATATGGAGAAAGACATACGTATGGATACAAACAGCGAGCCTAAATGGATTCAGAAGCCTGATACCGAAATGTTAGGACCGGTCTATCAGACGCAAGCCTCTTATATGGGACGGAAAGTGGATGTATTGCTTACACCGTTTGCCAATATCGGCCAATGGTTCCGCCCGGGAGAGGAAAAGCCGTATAGGAATGCGGATGCGTTTACTTATGCTATTTGGTTGTATAAATGATAACTGTTTTTATGACCCATCATCCGGCTTTTACCTGTAAAGCCGGATGATGGCTTTTTCAGTTTTGTTTTTGTGACGGGGCACATTCTTTCTTTTGAAATTCGCTCGGAGTCATGCCGAAAGTGTCTTTGAATAAACTTGTGAAATGCTTATGGTCATTGTAACCTAAAGCTTCTACCACTTCCGCGATAGTCATTGTGGCGTTTTTCAGCATGTTGCAGGCATGTTGCATTTTGATGTCTTTAATGAACTCCAAAGGAGTCTGTCCGAGTAAGGCTTTCATTTTCCGGGATAATGTGGAACGCGACATGCCCAGTTCCGACGCCAATGCCAATACGTCGAAGTCCGGATCAGACAGATGGCTCTCTGTAATTTTAACGGCTTTTCTGACAAGCTGCTCATCTGCCGAAGTGAATTCCATAGGTGAGATTAAAGCCACCGGAGTATTTCTTTTTAATTCGTTTTGTATTGCTTTCCGTCGGTTGAACAGATTTTGTAATCTGACCTTCAACAGGCAGGGAGCGAATGGTTTGGATAAGTAGCCGTCAGCTCCTGTCTGGTAAGATTTGAGTTTGTATCCGGGATGGGTTCTTGCAGTGAGCAAGATAACGATGGGCAGTAAGATACCGCCAATAGCGAGCGCATAGAGCGTATAAGCCCACCACGTTTCATAGAAGGCCGGTGCTTTCCGGATGGTCAGTTCGGTGATGTGGTTGCTCCACTGCCCGTTTTCGTCGGTGGCTTTGACTTGAAATGTATGTGTACCTTTTTCCATATTGTTGTAATATGCGGAATTCTTGCCGTTATCCAGATAAATCCAATCTCTGTCTTCACCTTTCATACGATAGGCATAGCGGATTTGTTCTAAATGGTGAAAGTCGAGTGTGGAAAAGTGGATTTCTACATCTTGTTCTTCCGGTGAGAGTTGAAGGGTATAATGGGGGAAACTTCCGGCCGGGATATTTTTCCATTGACCTTGGGCATTCACTCGAATTTCGGTGATGTGTGCGGAGGTCTGTATGGGAATACTTTCTATTTTTTGGGAAGATGGAATGGAAATAATTCCCGACACACCGCCAAGGAAAATTTCTTTAGGGTCGTTTTTGTGCCTACAGACCGAGAGGAAACGGTTGAGCATAAGGTTGGGATTGTCGGTTTTATAATTTCGGTAAGCTCCATTGCGTGGATTATATTCTTTGAGGGATTGGTTGGATACGATCCACACGTGGTTGTATGAATCCACTACCAGTCCGTTTATGATGTCACCGCTCATGTTGCATGTGGCACTGTGGTTTGTTATTTTTTTAGTTTGTGTATCGAATGAGAGTATCTCTCCTGTTGTTGTACCTAACCACAGTTCTCCGTAAGTTGTGGCATCGATATGATTGATGTTTTTGTGCAAGGTGTAAAAATAGATCTTGTTTCGGGCAAGGCAGCCTATGCCTTTGTCCGTGGTGGAAAACCATATTTTTCCGTCGTTTGTTTGCGTGATTCCGGTGACGTTTCCTCTATTTCCGGAGATGTTTTTCGGCTGCCTTTTCAACCGGTCATAGACCCAAAGCCCATCCGATGTCCCGATCCATAATCGCTTGTCGTCTTCTTCGAGAATTGTATTGACTTGGGTTTGCGGTATTTGGATGGTCTCGTCGATTTGGATGTCCATGTCTTGACGTTTGAAAGCGAAGATATGGTTTTTACTGCCGATACTCCATATTTTTCCCGGTGTTTGGGACGGAATCAGTTTATAGGGGTAGGCAATAAGGTGTCTTTTTCCTGTTGTCCATGTAGAATAGTGGGTGAGGCGTTCCGTAATCGGGTCGTAAAAACAGAGTCCGTATCGCTCTTGATAGAACCAAAACCCTCCTTTGTCATCCACACATAAGGTGTTAATGACCGGTTGGGCTTTGATTTGTTCCTGTAAGGCTTTTAAAGGATATTTTCTGACGGTGTGTCGGCGTATGTCTATGATGAAACTTTCCATATCGAAAGCCGATACCCATAGATTTCCGTCCTTGTCTTTATAAATTTCATAAAGCATTTTGTTAGTGGAAGGAAGGAAAGACGAAGTGTCTATTTGTTTTAAATCTCCATTTTCGGTGATTTGGAAGACAAACAAATCTTTGTCTGTCGTGACCCAAAGATAATGGAACACATCGTCTTGTACCATATGAAACACATTGCCTGTGGTTTGTCCGCCTACAGCCGAGGGCATAGGTTGAGGGACATAGCGTTTTTCCGGGTCTTTGCTTTTCGGGTCGAAACGTACGATTCCTCTTTCCCAAGTCCCGAGCCAATAGCATTGGTGTGTTTCATCCCAAATGATTCGTTCGATGCAGCGATAGTCTGGGTCGGGGAAATATGGTGTCAGGGTATGCCCCTGTTGGTCGAATTTGAACATTCCGCTGTAGGTCAATGATATCAATAGGTCTCCGTTTGGGGTCTCGTAAACGATATATGCGCATTGTGGGGCTTGGTTATATTCTGTTTTGTATTTTCCGACCAACGAGCCGTCGGTGCGGAAACGGAATAAAATTCCCGGTACGCTGGCCCATATTGTTCCGTCGCGGGTCACATTGATGGAAAAGACGTTTGGGTCTTGGCTGCCTTCCAAGGGAATGGTCTTGATTTGCTGGGTGGATTTGTCTAAGGTGTATAACCCGTTTGTGGTCCCGAACCATATTTTCTTTTCGTGGTCTTCTGCAATGTAAGTAATATAGTTGCTGGCTAACAAGTTGGGATTGGATAAATCGGAACGGTAGACTTTGATGTCATATCCGTCATACCGACATAAACCGTCGAATGTGCCGTACCAGATATATCCTTCACTGTCTTGAAAGATTCTATGTATGGCTTTTACCGGCAGTTTGTCCAACATAGGAATGGGGCGTACGGATATTTCTTGGGCATGAAGCAAAGGAAAATGAATTTGAAGGGAACATGCCAACAAAATGTGGAGAAAATATTGTATGAGCAAAGGTTTGTGCATGATTCTTTGTTTTATGTGGATACAAATATAAGTATTTTGGCTGGCTAAGGCTACGGATTAAATGATTTTTATGGCTTGACAGGATGTAAATCGGTGAGAACGGCCTGTGGGTGAGAATGGTATATGAAAAGGTACGACGTTTGTTGAGGTGTATTTGACAGGTAAGGCGGATATTTTGGATATGAATGGGGACTACGGATGACATTTTGCTATTTTTTCCATGTTGGGCTATGGTAGAGGATAGATAAAATAGAGGAAAAAGATGTTCTTGTTTTAATATTTAAGATAAGATTATTGCCCTTATTGCGCATTTCTCTGCCAAAATCCGGATTTCTTTCAGCCGAACGAAAAATCGTTTGGCTGAAAGCGGAAAATGTTTCTCAGCAGATTGGGACGGGAATCTCCGAAAATGGGCATGAGAACGGGATGGAGTAGGGGATGAAGACTCCGGATATGAAAGATTTTTCTTCTATTTGGGACGAAAAGGCATACAAAAATACCTGCCACGTTTGTCACCGTTTCCGGCTTTTCCGTGGCAGGCATTGGTTTTCATACGGACATTAGCATTGTGCTGCCTTTCTGGTGTCAGCAAACCATCCGCATGGGTGTCAGAATGTCATTTTCACGACGCGCGAGAATCGCGTAGAAGCGACGTGTACTCCACCGGCATGCAAATACGCCGTTCTCGTGGGGACATGTTTGTCGTTTTGTCAAACTGTCAGAAGGGGGATTAGAAGAATTTCACCTCTTCTCCCGTCACTTCGCTCAGCAGCAGGTTGGCCAACCGGCTTGTGCCAAGACGCAACCACTGGTTGGTAAGCCATTTTTCGCCTAAGACCTCTTTGACGATGGTGTAGTACACAAGGGCGTCATGTACCGTATGCATGCCTCCTGCGGGCTTAAAACCTATCTGTATGCCTGTTTCGTTATAGTATTCCTTGATGGCTTGGCACATGACATAGGCGGCTTCCGGCGTAGCGGCCGGTTCGAGTTTCCCGGTGGACGTTTTGATATAGTCGGCTCCGGCATACATGGCCAACAGGGAGGCTTTCTTGATGTTCGCGGCAGTCTTCAGGCAGCCCGTTTCGAGGATGACTTTCATTAT
>ENA-ORNI01001295-ORNI01001295.1-human-gut-metagenome-genome-assembly--contig:-NODE-1295-length-14276-cov-3.08037_pt1 | contig 14276 bp, 9 predicted proteins | sample MGYA00242118_ERZ509028 | MGnify/ENA primary metagenome ERZ509028 (study PRJEB26280, sample SAMEA2338755) | human gut metagenome | biome: human gut; feature: human-associated habitat; material: faeces...
GCACGACAACGCAAGCACAGGTATCGCGGGTCATCAGTGACAGCGCTTCCGCGCACTCGGTGGTCATCAAGCGGATAGCCGAGCGTGGGGAGAATATTCAGGTCTGGATAGAACCTGTGGTGTTTAATGACCTTCTGAAATGGTTAAACGCACTGGATGAAAAATATGCGCTGCGGGTGACACAAATTGATGTCAGTGCTGCTGAGAAGCCAGGGATGGTAAATGTGCTGCGACTGGAGTTTGGACGGGGGTAGGTATTGCCATTTCCTTAACCCCACCTGATAACCCTTAGCCCAATGGTGAGTGCGGAACTGTCAAACCAGCTCACCGGGCTGAGTTCCGATGTAGCAAGATTTATCTCCCTCCAGACCACCACGGAATGTTCGGTAACACTGAAGGAACCTGTTTTTCACCATGTAGCCTTCGTTAATCGACACCTTTCTAAGACTGTAAAGATGCTTAAGTGTTTTGACACATTATGATTATTAATAGTTGTAATAAATCATTGAGTAACAATTGATAGGTCAAAACATATAGGATAATTCTTGTGTGATCTGTATTTTGTGTTGCTTGGAAATTAGTAAAATTCCTGGAGATAATCAGAAAGGGAATTTCAAATAAGCATAATAATTTCCAGTGAAACTATTCGTCGATTTTAAGAAATGTCTGCTCAGGTATATCTACTGAGGGATGGTGTTGGTTGTAACACTGGTTAAAATAAATACACAAAATAATCAAGATGTATATTTTAATCGACGAAAATAATTACCTTCGGGATTATTGGTGCGACTTAAATAACACCATTTAAATGTGATATAAATCACAAATATGGCTGTAAAGAGGGGGCTGTAGATATAAATAAGAAGTACACGAGTGAATTTTAAATAGGGAAATAGTTTCTTTGTGAACAATTTATTGGTAATCAATCGCGTGCGTTCTGGTTTGAAACGGATTGCAGGTATTGTTACGCATAAAATCCATAGGGGGTATTATAATCAAGTAGTTAACAGTAATAATAAAAAATAATTTCCTGAGAAATTAAATCTGCATTCTAAAACGGCCAGTTTTCTGAAATTACCAGAAGACCGAATCCATTCATGCCTGAAGAATGGATTAGAAGAAACGAGACGGAAATAGATCTATTTATCCCTGCGGAAATAATTTCTGCTGAAATTTTTTTGCGACTATTAAAAAGGTCAAACCGTCTGAGTGAATTTTATCCAGTTACAAATAAGCATTACCTCCAGTGTATTGGTAGCTGTTAAGCCAAGGGCGGTAGCGTACCTGAAGAGATTAGGATCACATCATCAAATGGCAAGAAGTGGATTTGAAGTCCAGAAAGTCACCGTAGAGGCATTATTTCTACGAGAAATACGAACACGCTTTGGTAAGTTCCGTCTGGGATATTTGTGGGCGATTCTCGAACCCTCTGCGCATTTGCTGATACTGTTGGGCATTTTTGGTTACATTATGCACCGCACGATGCCAGACATCTCATTCCCGGTGTTTTTACTTAATGGCCTGATTCCCTTTTTTATCTTTAGCAGTATCAGCAATCGTTCTGTAGGCGCTATTGAAGCGAACCAGGGGTTGTTTAATTATCGACCAGTAAAACCCATCGATACGATCATTGCACGCGCACTGCTTGAGACGCTGATTTACGTTGCTGTTTATATATTGCTCATGCTTATCGTCTGGATGGCAGGTGAATATTTCGAGATAACAAACTTTTTACAACTAGTGCTCACCTGGAGTTTGTTAATCATTCTTTCATGTGGCATCGGCTTAATATTCATGGTCGTTGGTAAAACCTTCCCTGAAATGCAAAAGGTCCTGCCGATACTGCTTAAGCCGCTGTATTTCATCTCCTGCATCATGTTCCCTCTACATTCGATTCCGAAGCAATACTGGTCATATCTACTCTGGAACCCATTAGTGCATGTCGTAGAGTTAAGCCGCGAGGCAGTTATGCCTGGCTATATCAGCGAAGGCGTGAGTCTGAACTACCTTGCAATGTTCACTCTGGTCACCCTGTTCATCGGTCTGGCGTTATACCGAACTCGTGAGGAGGCAATGCTGACATCATGATTAAGATTGAGAATTTGACGAAGTCATATCGTACGCCAACGGGGCGACACTATGTGTTTAAGGATTTAAACATCGAAATCCCTTCAGGAAAAAGCGTTGCCTTTATTGGTCGTAATGGTGCGGGTAAATCAACGTTACTGAGAATGATTGGTGGCATTGACCGCCCCGATAGCGGAAAGATCATCACCAATAAAACGATATCATGGCCAGTCGGCCTCGCCGGTGGATTCCAGGGAAGTTTAACCGGACGCGAAAACGTAAAATTTGTTGCGCGGTTATACGCGAAGCAAGAAGAGCTGAAAGAGAAAATTGAGTTTGTCGAAGAATTTGCCGAACTCGGTAAGTACTTTGATATGCCGATCAAAACTTACTCCTCAGGTATGCGATCGCGTTTAGGCTTTGGTTTAAGCATGGCATTTAAGTTTGATTATTATATCGTCGATGAAGTAACAGCTGTCGGTGATGCCAGGTTTAAAGAGAAGTGCGCTCAATTGTTTAAAGAAAGGCATAAAGAGTCTAGCTTTTTGATGGTTTCACATAGTTTGAATTCATTGAAAGAGTTTTGTGATGTGGCGATTGTTTTTAAAAATAGCTATATTATTGGTTATTATGAGAATGTTCAAAGTGGTATAGATGAGTATAAAATGTATCAAGCTTTAGATATTGAATGATAATTATATTAAATAATTAACTCTTAGTTCAGGTATTTATATGTTCTGCTTGTCATTCGTTGGTGTTAATAATAAAATTAATATGACAAATAGCATATGTATCTTATGAAATTGAAACGATAAACTTAATGACACAGGTAGAATACAAGTGACATAAGAAATTATGTTGCTGTGGCTGATATAAGTTCTTTTTGTTCATTTATTTTTGTCGCCAAGCATCATGAATAGAAATCCAGATCTCCTAAAATCATAACAAAATTGTTAAGATACCGTTCTCTGAATAACTAGACTAGCTCCCTGAATCTCTAGGCAATCAATATCATTTAAATAACTGATAGTAGTGATACTAGTCTTTTAGACTAGTAGTTGGAGAATAGATAATTGGTGTCTTAGAAGCAGAGAAACGCAGACAGCGTGCCACACAGGAAAATCGCTATTTTTCAGCAGAGCCTTGAACCGAAAATGGCGGTCTTCCTCGTTGCCAGACAACATGGTGTGGCAGGCTGCCAGTTATTCTTTCAGCGTAAGCAATACTAAGAGGGAGGCCTGATTACTGTTGCACTAACAGTGTCATTGCCGGAGATTGTAATCACACTCTATATAATTATATAAACTCTATTGTATTTAGTGTATGAGGAGGATGGACAGTATACTTTGAACTAGGCAATTATGAATTTGATCGTGATCTCGTAATACGTTGCTGTTATTCTTTAATTAATTATCTGCCAATTTATTTTTAGATAGTTACAGGAAATGTTTATGCAAAGAGTGGTTTGATATGGTAAGAGTAATAATTTAGATGAAGATAAATATATCAAACGTACACCCTAGTAGTTATTTTTAATTAAACATATCGTCCATGAGGTGCGGAGTCATTCTAATCAACTTAATGTGTTCTGTTTATTAAGCATTTCCTATAAATAAACGACTATCAATACGTTGATAGTTTTCATTAACATGCAATATTAATTAAAATATTACCCCATGATTGTTGCAAATATGTCATCATACCCACCTCGAAAAAAAGAGTTGGTGCATTCTATACAAAGTTTACATGCTCAAGTAGATAAAATTAATCTTTGCCTGAATGAGTTTGAAGAAATTCCTGAGGAATTAGATGGTTTTTCAAAATTAAATCCAGTTATTCCAGATAAAGATTATAAGGATGTGGGCAAATTTATATTTCCTTGCGCTAAAAATGATATGATCGTACTTACAGATGATGATATTATTTACCCTCCCGATTATGTAGAAAAAATGCTCAATTTTTATAATTCCTTTGCAATATTCAATTGCATTGTTGGGATTCATGGCTGTATATACATAGATGCATTTGATGGAGATCAGTCTAAAAGAAAAGTATTTTCATTTACTCAAGGGCTATTGCGACCGAGAGTTGTAAATCAATTAGGTACAGGGACTGTTTTTCTTAAGGCAGATCAATTACCATCTTTAAAATATATGGATGGTTCTCAACGATTCGTCGATGTTAGATTTTCTCGCTATATGTTAGAGAATGAAATTGGTATGATATGTGTTCCCAGAGAAAAAAACTGGCTAAGAGAGGTCTCATCAGGTTCAATGGAAGGACTTTGGAACACATTTACAAAAAAATGGCCTTTAGACATCATAAAAGAAACACAAGCAATCGCAGGATATTCAAAACTTAACCTCGAATTAGTGTATAATGTGGAAGGGTAAAAACTTACTTTTTTATTCACATTCCTGTATTTTGTGTTGGTTTCTGAAGTTTATAGTATAAATACTTGTTTTAAATAGTTGTACGTTGATATTTTGTTATATACTTATTTAAACCATTTGTTTTATGATTTTGAAAAATATCAGCGTTAGTTTGGTAGAGTTTATAATTAAGATTTTTGTCTAAAAGAAGGTGGTAACGCAATATGTCAATTATTAGGAGGTGCTCTGAGTTATATTGATATTGTTTATTGATGAATGGCTATACCAAATAAATCAGATGTGCTATTGAGATATAGATAGTTTCATTTAGTATTATCACATAACGCCACCTAAATTACATTACAGATTTGAAATATATGTCTGCAATATCACCATTACGATAAACGACAGTGTTTAAAATAAAGTAATCTTGTAGATAATAAAGAGGAAATATGATGAATAAATTAGTGCTAGTCGGACATCCTGGCTCAAAGTATCAGATAGTTGAACATTTTTTGAAAGAAATTGGCATGAACTCACCAAATTATTCTACAAGTAATAAAATTTCCCCAGAATATATCACCGCTTCATTATGTCAATTTTATCAAACACCAGAAGTTAATGATGTAGTAGATGAGAGAGAATTCTCAGCTGTTCAAGTCTCAACCATGTGGGATAGCATGGTTCTTGAACTAATGATGAACAATCTAAATAACAAACTTTGGGGGTGGGCAGATCCATCTATAATATTTTTTCTTGATTTTTGGAAAAATATAGATAAAAGCATAAAATTCATCATGATATATGATCACCCTAAATATAATTTAATGCGTTCAGTAAATAATGCCCCTCTCTCTTTAAATATAAATAATAGTGTAGATAACTGGATTGCATATAATAAAAGATTGCTTGATTTTTTTTTGGAGAATAAAGAACGATGTGTGTTGATTAATTTTGAGGCGTTTCAAAGCAATAAGAAAAATATTATAAAGCCATTGAGTAATATTATAAAAATAGATAATCTAATGTCTGCGCATTACAAAAATTCAATATTGTTTGATGTGGTTGAGAATAATGATTATACAAAATCAAATGAAATTGCCCTGCTTGAAAAATATACAACTTTATTTTCTTTAAGTGCAAATGAGACTGAAATTACATTTAATGATACAAAGGTTAGTGAGTACTTAGTATCTGAATTAATAAAAGAAAGAACCGAGGTTCTGAAGCTTTATAATGAGTTACAAGCCTATGCAAACCTACCTTATATAGAAACATCGAAAGATAACGTTTCGGCTGAGGCTGCATTATGGGAGGTAGTCGAAGAGAGAAATTCTATCTTCAATATTGTATCTCATTTGGTGCAAGAGTCAAAAAAGAAGGATGCAGATATTGAATTGACTAAATCTATATTTAAGAAAAGACAATTTTTATTATTGAACAGGATTAATGAGCTAAAAAAAGAAAAGGAAGAGGTAATTAAACTTTCAAAAATAAATCACAACGATGTTGTGAGACAAGAAAAATATCCAGATGATATTGAAAAAAAAATAAATGACATACAGAAATATGAAGAAGAGATAAGCGAAAAAGAATCAAAACTCACTCAGGCAATATCAGAAAAAGAACAGATTTTAAAACAATTGCATAAATATGAAGAAGAGATAAGCGAAAAAGAATCAAAACTCACTCAGGCAATATCAGAAAAAGAACAGATTTTAAAACAATTGCATATAGTGCAAGAGCAGTTGGAACACTATTTTATAGAAAATCAGGAAATTAAAAAGAAACTTCCACCTGTGCTATATGGAGCAGCTGAGCAGATAAAACAAGAGTTAGGTTATCGACTTGGTTATATTATAGTCTCGTATTCTAAATCCCTCAAGGGGATTATTACCATGCCATTTGCACTTATCCGTGAGTGTGTTTTTGAAAAAAAACGTAAGAAGAGTTATGGCGTTGATGTGCCACTCTATTTATATGCTGATGCTGATAAGGCTGAAAGAGTTAAGAAACATTTATCTTATCAATTAGGGCAGGCTATTATCTCCAGTGCTAATTCGATATTTGGATTCATTACCCTTCCATTTAAGTTAATTGTTGTTGTTTATAAATATAGGAGAGCTAAAATCAAGGGCTGTTAAAAATGTGAACCCTAATGAGATATATTGCAAATTTTATTTTTCTCTTTGTGGTGTTTTGCTTTCGTTAAAATAGTTAGTTATTTTATTTATATAATATCACGCATTATAATACCAATTTATACTTTTGCAAGTGACCGTATAGATTCGCCACATATTGCAAATTTTGTTCTCTCGTAAAATATTTTCTTCTGGTGTCAGTAATTCGAGCACTTCATGCTGTCTTTTACTGCAGTATAGTACTAGGTTTTCAGCTAGTTTCTGATTAAATATGTTTAGCTCTTTAAAGAGTCTATTTATTTAAATTCAATGAACTGTTCTTTCGGCGTTCGCTTAAAACGTTCAGAGGTGCGTTCTAGGCGTAAAGGGGTAGGTCCATAGGGCTTGCTAGCGGATTCCTGCGGTGCTTTGTCGAAGTTTCCTGGGAACTCTTTCCCGTTATCTGCGATGCCCTGGTTGATATCGATAGGGAATAGCCGGTCTGCACGGCAAAAGAAGAGTTTGATGATATCACAGTTAAGTGACGGCACGGCCTGTGCCAGAGCGTAGTTGCTGTGTTCGTCGATCATGGTAATGACATAACAGCGCAGCTCGCCCATTCTGAGCTCAATAGCATCTATACCAACGAGCTCACTGCTCTTTACCGGGCGATAGCGTTTTGATCTGCGGGTTGGAGGATTGTATTTTTTATGAACAGTGTTTTTCCTTGGGGAGGCAGTCACATCGGTATCAGTCGCATTTTATCGTGTGCGGCCGTGAACATCCTGCCGATGGTTGAAATGCTCGGACAGACCAGGCGGTGCTGTTCACTCCACGGCTTCAAGCAAACAAAAATCTGTTCTTCTAGGTTGGGAAGCTCTATTCTCAGTCGACGTATTTCTTACAGAATTACGAGATGCCATTGCTTTGTGCGATGTACTAGCGGAGCTTTGCTACGCGAAATAGGTGCCTCTGGGCCATAATACAGCGTTCGTGTGGATACAGCAAAAACTTCCGCAACTGTATTGATCTCATGTTTCTCCCAGAAGTATATTTTTTCATCCTTAATTTTGTAATCTCAGGTATAACAAAGTGTTTCATCACATAGATGTTGGCATGGTAATGCCTCAAATATCCGCCGCAGATACGTTGCATCAACTTAGCATTTCCCTCGCTTGTCCGGAGATAATTGCAATATCTCTGTGAGCTTACACTGTGACATTCGTTGAGTTTTAGTGATGTTTTTAAAGATTTATATTTATAATATTTAGTAAATGCAGTTTTATTCTCATTTTATTTATCATTAAGTGAATGTATGAACGCAGAATATATAAATTTAGTTGAACGTAAAAAGAAATTAGGGACAAATATTGGTGCTCTTGATTTTTTATTATCAATTCATAAGGAGAAAGTTGATCTTCAACATAAAAACTCGCCTTTAAAAGGTAACGATAACCTTATTCACAAAAGAATAAACGAATACGACAATGTACTTGAACTATCTAAGAATGTATCAGCTCAGAATTCTGGCAATGAGTTTTCTTATTTATTGGGATATGCAGATTCTCTTAGAAAAGTTGGTATGTTGGATACTTATATTAAAATTGTTTGTTATCTAACAATTCAATCTCGTTATTTTAAAAATGGCGAACGAGTTAAGCTTTTTGAACATATAAGTAACGCTCTACGGTATTCAAGGAGTGATTTTCTCATTAATCTTATTTTTGAACGATATATCGAATATATAAACCATCTAAAATTGTCGCCCAAACAAAAAGATTTTTATTTTTGTACGAAGTTTTCAAAATTTCATGATTATACTAAAAATGGATATAAATATTTAGCATTTGATAATCAAGCCGATGCAGGGTATGGCCTGACTTTATTATTAAATGCAAACGATGATATGCAAGATAGTTATAATCTACTCCCTGAGCAAGAACTTTTTATTTGTAATGCTGTAATAGATAATATGAATATTTATAGGAGTCAATTTAACAAATGTCTACGAAAATACGATTTATCAGAAATAACTGATATATACCCAAATAAAATTATATTGCAAGGAATTAAGTTCGATAAGAAAAAAAATGTTTATGGAAAAGATCTTGTTAGTATAATAATGTCAGTATTCAATTCAGAAGATACTATTGCATACTCATTACATTCATTGTTGAATCAAACATATGAAAATATTGAAATTCTCGTGTGCGATGATTGTTCATCGGACAAAAGCCTTGAAATAATTAAGAGCATAGCTTATTCTGATTCAAGAGTGAAAGTATATAGCTCACGAAAAAACCAAGGCCCTTATAATATAAGAAATGAGCTAATAAAAAAAGCACACGGTAATTTCATCACCTTTCAAGATGCAGATGATCTTTCTCATCCGGAGAGAATACAAAGACAAGTTGAGGTTCTTCGCAATAATAAGGCTGTAATCTGTATGGCTAACTGGATCCGTGTTGCGTCAAATGGAAAAATTCAATTCTTCTATGATGATAAAGCCACAAGAATGTCTGTTGTATCGTCAATGATAAAAAAAGATATTTTTGCGACAGTTGGTGGCTATAGACAATCTTTAATTGGTGCAGATACGGAGTTTTATGAAACAGTAATAATGCGTTATGGGCGAGAAAGTATTGTAAGATTACTGCAGCCATTGATATTGGGGTTATGGGGAGACTCCGGACTTACCAGGAATAAAGGAACAGAAGCTCTACCTGATGGATATATATCACAATCTCGAAGAGAATATAGTGATATCGCGGCAAGACAACGAGTGTTAGGGAAAAGTATCGTAAGTGATAAAGATGTACGTGGTTTATTATCTCGCTATGGTTTGTTTAAAGATGTATCAGGAATAATTGAACAATAGTTTGTTATTCTATATATATTAAATTTTTGGGGCTATATAAAATGTTCGGAACACTAAAAATAACTGTTTCAGGCGCTGGTTACGTTGGGCTTTCAAATGGAATTCTAATGGCTCAAAATCATGAAGTGGTTGCATTTGATACCCATCAAAAAAAAGTTGACTTACTTAATGATAAACTCTCTCCTATAGAGGATAAGGAAATTGAAAATTATCTTTCAACTAAAATACTTAATTTTCGCGCAACTACTAACAAATATGAAGCCTATAAAAATGCCAATTACGTTATTATTGCTACACCAACGAATTATGACCCAGGTTCAAATTACTTTGATACATCAAGCGTTGAAGCTGTCATTCGTGACGTAACGGAAATCAACCCAAACGCAATTATGGTGGTTAAATCTACGGTCCCAGTAGGTTTCACAAAAACAATTAAAGAACATTTAGGTATTAATAATATTATCTTCTCTCCAGAATTTTTACGAGAAGGAAGAGCCCTATACGATAATCTCCATCCATCTCGCATTATTATCGGTGAATGTTCTGAACGGGCAGAACGTTTGGCAGTGTTATTTCAGGAAGGAGCGATTAAACAAAATATACCCGTTTTATTTACAGATTCTACGGAAGCGGAAGCGATTAAGTTATTTTCAAATACTTATTTGGCTATGCGAGTTGCATTTTTTAATGAATTGGATAGTTACGCAGAAAGTTTTGGTCTGAATACGCGTCAGATTATTGACGGTGTTTGTTTGGATCCGCGCATTGGTAATTACTACAATAATCCTTCTTTTGGTTATGGTGGCTACTGTTTGCCAAAAGATACCAAGCAATTATTAGCCAACTATCAGTCTGTTCCGAATAAACTTATATCTGCAATTGTTGATGCTAACCGTACACGTAAGGACTTTATCACTAATGTTATTTTGAAACATAGACCACAAGTTGTGGGGGTTTATCGTTTGATTATGAAAAGTGGTTCAGATAATTTTAGAGATTCTTCTATTCTTGGTATTATAAAGCGTATCAAGAAAAAAGGCGTGAAAGTAATTATTTATGAGCCGCTTATTTCTGGAGATACATTCTTTAACTCACCTTTGGAACGGGAGCTGGCGATCTTTAAAGGGAAAGCTGATATTATTATCACTAACCGAATGTCAGAGGAGTTGAACGATGTGGTCGACAAAGTCTATAGTCGCGATTTGTTTAAATGTGACTAATGTATTGTTATATACTATTAACTATTAAGAGAAGGAAATGCATTATTTAATCCGTTAAAAATATGCCTCGTTGGTATGTTCTTTATTAATCCTCGATCGTAAAATAAGATGTTGGTTAAATTTCTTGCCCTGCTGTTGTGTTTATATCGAATTTTTCATAACTCTAATGTTAATTAGAATACTTGGCTTGTGCGTTGGAAATGTATATTATGTGCTATATCCAAAGATATCTAATATATATTAGTAATATCTAAAATACTTTATCTTTTTACATCTAATAAAGGTATCATCCATCTGTTATGATTGATATAATGGAGATGTCGATTGTTGATAAGATGTTAATAATAAACCGCATTAACCTGCGTCTTCACCAATAAATACCCACGAAACTTCTTAAACAGTTTCATATCTGGTTTAAAATCAGCCTGCCAGAACTGGTGCAAATGCCCTTGATACGTCAAGCCCTTGATGTCGTACAGGGCATTGCCCATCACTTTGAGTGGTTTGTTATGAATCAGCGCAGAGATCCCCGCCGTACTGTTAATCGTCACCACCGCTTTTGCATGGCGTAATAATTCCGGCATCGGGAGATCGTGCACATAAAGGATTCGCTCACCTAAGCCATATTCCTTACTCAACCGTTTAATTAATGGTCGATAGAGTCTGTGACCACGATCCATCGGATGATGTTTGATCACCAAATAACTTTCTTTCGGCGCTTTACGCGAAAATGAGTACATGACTTCATTAATATAGTCACGCACATCGTTATAACTGCTGTGGTTACGAATCTGGCTATCGTTATACACCTGCAAAACAGCAAGATAATAACGCTGGTCCAGTTCGTTCATTAACCTCGGTAATACCTTACGCTGTGTTACCTTGTAAAGTTGCTTGCGCCAGTATGCACGAACCCAGCAACGTGCTTCATACCAGGGGGAAAATGATTTGTGGTGGCGGTAGCGAGGAAACTCATGACGGTAATGCCAGCCCATCAGGTAATACCACATAGCATGGCCTATACGTTTCATCGTTGAAGGTTTTAAGTTCTCAACGTGCGGCGTAGGCATATCTGGTAACTTACGATAAAAATCCGGATCGCGCGGTAGCGATGAATATGCGTTCACTCCGCCTTCTTCAACGGTAATAAATTGCGGGCGTAAATATCCTTCTTCAAATGCCAGGAAGCGGATCCCTTTCGACTTTGCCCAGCGTTTTGCTTCTTTATGCAATGGGCGGCAGTCGCCAAAGCAGAGGATTGTGTCAAAGTCATATTGCCGGTGGAGATCCCGTAACCATCCGGGAAACTCTTTCGGTGTCTGGTAGTAAGCTAGGTATTGTCGATGGCGGCAGTAAAAACGATCCCCACCGTTGAATACAACATTCACAGCGTTACGACCTAATGACTCTAGCCACTCGGCAACATCACTGAAAAAGGGTCCCATTGGCCCCTGCAATAGCAGATATTTTTTACCGGATAATAAAACGGTTAGTGCATTACCTTGCATAAATAATTTGTGTAATAGTCAACTGTGAAATTGTTTAGCCAAATCTGACCTTGCAGAACATAATTAATTTGCGGTAATAGCGTATTACTCGTCCCGCTTTTTTTCGGGTAATAAACATCGGCTTGCGCGGCGTCTGGATCAAATATTCCGCCGCCTCTTCAACCGTAATAGGTTGTAGCAGTGTTGGGTGGATATAGGTTGGATAAACAATCAACGCCTGATAGATCAAATCTGCTATCGTTAATTTTTGCTCGCGACGCGGGCAGTGATGTTCATCAACGGTTAAACCCCAACCGGCATAGAAGGGCAGGCCGTAACAATGAACTTGCTTGCCATGTAATAACGCTTCAAACCCGGACAATGATGTCATGGTGTGCACTTCATCTGCGCGCTGAATGCATTGAATAATATCTGCGTCCAGTGCCTGATAATCAGCGAGTTCAGCAATTAGTTCTGTCGGAATATTGCCCTTGCGATTCCCCACCAGTACATCCGGGTGCGGTTTATAAATAATGTAAGCGTGCGGAGTGCGCTCGCGTACTGTGCGTAATAACTCAAGGTTGCTCTTAATCGACACAGTGCCTGTTTTAATTGAGGCATCGTCTTCTACCTGACCCGGCACCAGGATGATTTTTTTATCTTTGGCCTCGGCAGGCAGAGAGAAATCGGCCCCCAGGTTGTATTTGCTCAGTTTGCTTTCAACCAGTCGCTGGCGTAATTTTTCAGCTCGCATCTGCTGCGCCAGTGTTAACTGGCTGTGATTAAGCAGCACTTCCAGGTCGCTGGGGCGCGTGGCGTCATAGTAGATCCCGCGTTTATCCAGGACCAACGATAGCGGCGGCAAAAGGTCAGAGCCAAGTCCGGATGAACGTAGAAAACCATCTTCCATTCGCCATAACGGCAGTGATTTTCGCTGCGCTTCGGCTCGCCATTGCTGTTCTCCCTTTACACCCCATACCACGCAGGCGCTCGCCGCAGTACAGCGACGTGAAAAACTCAGCCGGTTTGTTGCCGTTTGCAAGAAAGGTTTCAGGATCGCTGACTTCCACAGCGTTAAGCCTGGCGCCCATAAATAACCATTACGCTGTTGCAGATGTCGACGTTGTAATTGCAGCCATTGCAGCACGGTAAATAGATTGCTTACTTCTCCCGTTTGCGGATCGATATAGCGACAGTAACGCAGGTATGCAGCGGCAAAAAGTTCCTCCAGCGTGGCAGAACCGCGTCGGGCAGATAACAAAGCGGACTGCGGATGGCGATCGTCGGTTAAGCCCCAGCCTGCATACCAGGGCTGGCCGAAGCATGTCACCGGTTTTCCTGCCAGCAAGGCTTCAAAGCCGTACTGGGAGGTCACGACGTAAACCCGGGAAACGTGTCGCAACAGCGACTGCGGGCTGACATTCTCGGCAATTAAACGTACTCGTTGCGTGGCGCGCAGAGCGGCGAAATAACCTGTTTTCTTTCCTTCCAGGACATCCGGATGCACCTTCACCCAAATTTCGGCTTGAGGATTTTCCGCCATCGCGGCTTCCAGCATGGCAGCAAACTCATGCGGGCCAGCATTGCCATACGTCACTGACATATCATTAAATGTCTGATCGACAACCAGAACGATGTCTGAACGTTCTGACTCATCAGCCACAAACGCAGGTGCCAGGTTATATTTCGACAAATCCCCGGTCACGATGGTGTGCATCGCTTCTCTGGCCTGGCTTATCAGAGCTGTATTTCCGGCTTTATCTTGTACCAGTTTCTCCAGTGCTGAAGGCTTGCTGGCATCGTAGTAAATGCAACAATCATCCACCACCAGAGAAAGCGGCGGCTCGCCATTGACGCCAAGATCCAGCGAACGCACAAATCCATCTTCCAGACGAATGACGGGTTTTCCCGCTGCTTTGGCGATGGCGACTGGTTTCGCCGCGCTGGGACGATGTCCCCACACGGCGATAGCATCAACTTCTTGTGGAACAGGGCGCAGCAGAGAAAGTTTCTGGCACGGTTGCGCCAGAAATTTCTCCAGATGCGGAATACGCCAGATGCCAGGCGAGTAAATGCCAATCATGCGTTTTCAGCCAGTTCCTGTGCCATCAGGGCGCGCACTTTTTCCAGGC
>ENA-ORNI01001349-ORNI01001349.1-human-gut-metagenome-genome-assembly--contig:-NODE-1349-length-13604-cov-10.538_pt1 | contig 13604 bp, 5 predicted proteins | sample MGYA00242118_ERZ509028 | MGnify/ENA primary metagenome ERZ509028 (study PRJEB26280, sample SAMEA2338755) | human gut metagenome | biome: human gut; feature: human-associated habitat; material: faeces...
CCGGACGACTGGGAAACCGTGTACCGCATGGCAAACTCACAAGCCCTGCTTGCACTGACTTTTGACGGCATAAGCAGTCTACCGGCCGAACTGCGCCCTCCACGCGCCCTCTATCTGAAATGGGCTGCCCGGACTGCACAGATAGAACAAGCCAACAAACGCCTCAACCAGCTTCTGCCCGAACTCAATACCCTTTACCGGGAAGCCGGGCTGCATCCCGTACTGCTGAAAGGGCAAGGCATCGGCACCAACTACCGCACTCCCTTGCACCGGCAATGCGGAGACATCGACATCTATTTAGGAAAACAAGGACAACCCATAGCCAACCGCCTCCTGCTGCAACAAGGCGCCATAGTCGAGGGAGAAGCGTCCGACAAGCATGCCAGCTACAGTTTGAAAGGAGTACACATCGAGAACCACCGCATCATCCTCCGGCTGAACAGTCCGCTTGCCAACCGGCACTTTCAGCAGATTATCAGAAAATGGTATCCGCAGGAAACAGACTATGCCCTATTCTCCGAAACCGGGAAAGAGGACTCGAAGGCCGTCAGTATCGCCATACCTCCGGCCACCTTCAATGCACTTTATATCTTCCTGCATGCCTTTGTACATTTCCTGAACAGCGGAATCGGCCTGCGCCAGCTATGCGACTGGACTTGTCTGCTTGCCAATCGCCACAAAGAAATAGATGCCACCACCCTGCTTCGCCAGTTGCAGGACCTCGGACTATTGCATGCCGCACAAGCATTCGGCTACATTGCCGTCACCCGACTGGGATTGCCCGCCAACCGGCTTCCTTTCCCCTTGGAAGGCACCAAGCAGATAGGAGAACAATTATTGGAAGACATCCTGTCTACCGGTAACTTCGGGCAACATGATAACCGCATCAAGCCACGCCCCAAAGGATATTGGGCAGGAAAGTGGTACACCTTCTGCCGCGCCACCCGACGCTGCAACGAACTGCGTCAATTTGCACCGTACGAAGCACTCTGGTATCCCGTGACTCTGATAGGGGGAACGATAGCTATACAAATAAACCGATTAAAAGGAGTAAAAGACAAGAAAGCAAGGACAAAGAAATAAAAGAACCCGGAAAATAAAAGGAATGAAAAAGCAACAGAAGGACAAAAAAGTGAAAAAGGACAGACGTGAAAAACTTAGGTATATTCGAGAGGTATCTGCCGAACAACGCGGACGTATCCTGCTAAGTTGCCTCACCGGCATTCTGGGCGTGGCCTTTGCCCTAGCCTTTATCTATGCAACCAAACGGGTGATAGACACCGCTACCGGAATAACAGACGACAACCTGACGCATGTCGCCGTTCTCACCGTTGTCCTGCTGACTGCCCAATTACTGTGCGGAGCTGCTGACACTTGGATAAGTACCCGTATGCAGATAGAGACGGGCAACGCCCTTCGCCACCGCCTCTTCTCGCGCTTACTGCAAAGCCGCTGGAACGAATTGGAGCGTTTCCATACCGGAGACGTAGTGAACCGGGTAGAACAAGACACCGCCGCCATCGTCACATTGCTCACCTCTTCTGTCCCGGCATTCATCGTCACGAGTATACAACTGCTGGCAGCCTTTCTATTCTTCTACTTTTTAGACCCTTCACTGCCATGGCTGATTGTTGCCATCCTGCCCGTCTTTCTATTAGGCAGCCGTTTCTATATGCGACGAATGAAACGCTATACACATGATATTCGGAACAGTGACGGTCGCATCCAGTCCGTCATACAAGAGAGCCTGCAACATCGCATAGTGATTAAAACATTGGAACAAGGCGAACGGCATCTGGACAAACTCGATGACTTGCAAGACATGCTCCACAGCCAAGTCATGGGACGTACCCGTTTCTCGCTTTCCGCCCACATGTTAGTGGCCCTTGCCTTTTCCGGCGGATACCTCACGGCTTTTCTTTGGGGAGCCGTTCACCTCAGCGCAGGCTGTATCACCTTCGGAACGATGACCGCCTTTTTGCAATTGGTAGGAAAAGTCCAGCGTCCCGTGCTCGACCTCTCACGCCTGATACCTTCCGTAGTCAATGCCCTTACCGCCATAGACCGGCTATTGGAATTGGAAAGACTGCCGGCAGAAGCGGACGGTGACAGCATATTCCTCGCCTCTACCCCGGAACTGGAACTGAAAGACGTGACTTTTGGCTACACTCCCGATGACCGTCCGGTATTCAGCCGCTTCTCCTGCCGTTTCCCCGCCGGTAGCTGCATAGCTGTAGTCGGAGAAACAGGAAAAGGAAAGACAACGCTCATCCGGCTATTGTTGGCACTGGCAACGCCACAAGAGGGACAGATACTCTTGATACCCGCCAAACATCCACTTGAAACCAGTCATACCGTCTCTCCGCAAACCCGCAAGAACTTCGTATATGTCCCGCAAGGCAATACCCTTTTCAGCGGAACTATCCGTGACAACCTGCTGATGGGAAACCCACAAGCTTCTGAAGAAGCCATATATCAAGCCCTGCAAACCGCCACCGCCGACTTCGTCTTCCACCTTCCCGACGGCGTAGACTCCCCACTCAGCGAACGAGGTGGCGGACTCAGTGAAGGACAAGCCCAACGCATCGCCATTGCCCGCGCTCTGCTACGCCCCGGAAACATTCTTCTTTTAGATGAAGCCACTTCTGCCCTCGACCCCGACACGGAACGGCTGTTAATAAAAAACCTGCGCAGAGACTGCGCAGGCAAAACATGTATCTTCGTCACCCACCATCCGGCAGTAGCGGAGGCATGCGAATCTATTGTCCGATTATAATCAGAGAATGAGCTCCAACGGGTATCCGCCTTTGGTTAACAAACTCAGAACAGCTTTGCAGGATACTCGCCTGCATCCACCAAAGCCTGAATCTTGTCGACTACACTCTGACGGTCTTCGGGATAAGTCACACCGAACCACTTGCTGGTTGTGTCGAGCACTTCGCAGGTAGCAGTGCCATCGTTAATCAGCTTATCCACCATCAGCGGGATGAAGAATTCGCTCTTCAGGTTCTCCATGTTCTTCGGGTCGCTCAAGAAGCTCTTGAAAAACTCTGCACTGTAAGCAAAGTAATCGGGAGTAAAGCCCCAGAAGTTCATGCTGACCGGAGTCGTCTCGGGAGTGGCAGTCCATTCACCGTTATCATCGATGTACTTCACCTCGCCGTCCATACGCTGAATCTTGGTACGCTCTACTACAGAAGTCAACAAGTTGTTTGCATCCGTTCCGCACAAACCACGGGATACGGTACCGCTTTCGCTCAATGTATTACCGATGCGGAAGCCTACCATGGAATATACATTTTTGGAACCTTCGGGAAGGGCTGCAAGAAATTTGCCCATTACCTGGAAGGAATCACGACCGTAGAAATCGTCGCAGTTGATAACAGCAAACGGTTCCTTTATTACATCGGCACCCATCATTACAGCATGGTTGGTTCCCCAAGGTTTGGTACGGCCTTCGGGGCAGGTGAAGCCTTCGGGAAGGTCATCGATGGACTGGAATACCAGTTCGCAGGGGATATGGCCTTCGTATTTGGAAATAATCTTGTCGCGGAAATCCTGCTCAAAATCTTTACGAATTACGAAAACGAGCTTTCCAAAACCGGCATTGATGGCATCGTAAATAGAATAATCCATGATAGTTTCGCCATTCGGGCCCAGTCCGTCCAATTGTTTCAAGCCACCATAACGGCTGCCCATGCCGGCTGCCAATAAGAATAAAGTTGGTTTCATATTTAGTTATTATTTAAAAAGGTTAGTATATCACAGTTGATAACGGCTGCAAATGTACAAAAATTTATGGCTGACAGAAGGGAGTTTTAGTTCATTCTTTACCACTATCCGTTCAAAAAGGTACATTTAGAACGGATAACCGATGGCAAAATGCAACGCCATGCTGTCCTTGAACTTGGGAATATTATAATACCCCGACTTCCCAGTATCATACGGATCATGCAGCCCGATACCCAAGTCCAGACGAAAAACAAGAAAGTCCAAATCGTAACGCAAGCCAAATCCCGTGCCCAAAGCAATCTGTTTCGGGAAATTCTTCAACGTAAATTCACCATTCGGGCGGTTTTCATCTTTACGCATCAGCCATACATTGCCGGCATCCAAGAATACGGCTCCATGCAAGTCGGCAATCATACGGAAGCGATACTCGATATTGGCTTCCATGCGAATATCACCCACGTGGTTGATATAGGTATATTTCCTATCCGTCTCGGGAGGATAACCGCCCGGACCTATACTGCGTGCAGAAAAGGCGCGCACACTGTTGGCACCACCGATATAGAACTGTTCCGTATAAGGTGCGGTCGTAGCGTTGCCATACGACCATATCACCCCTCCCGCAATACGCGAAGCAATCATCTGGTTCTTGTCTATCCGGTAATGGTACCTGAATTCCGAGTTCAGCTTCAAGAACTGTGCAAAAGGTACACCGAAAAGCTTCTTCCCTTCCTCACTGAACGGCTTGCCGAAAATACGGTAAACAGCAGAAGTCAGGTTACCGGCCGACGCAACGGTGGTCTGCCACCAGATGGGGTTACGCTTGCCGCGCACGGAAGCGTTGTCATAAGTATAGGTGTACTCCATGGCAGGAATGAACTGGTCGCGCAAACTAACGTAGAGTGCCGGATTCTCGGCACGCAACGTATCGAAAGCGGCAGTAGGATTGCGCAGTACATTGAATGTCAACCGGAAAGGAGTTATACTGTGCCTGGAAGTCGATTTGGGCTGGAAGTCATAAGTGACATTACCGCCAAAAGCCAACAGCTTATAATACTTGGCACGGTTCATCTGGTCGGCATATAAACGGAAAGTCGTTGTAGCCGGGAAGTCATACTCACGGTCGCCCATCCTAGGAAACACCACGCGCGGAAAGATAAGCGAAGTGGAGATACCCAGTTCATAACTGTTCATCAAGGAAGAACTTGCCTTGCCCGTCTGCCATTCGTACGAACCGTTCAACTTCACATTCCAGCTTTCACCGCCACCGAAGACATTGTTCTTCGTCACCGTAAAAGCGGCACCCGGTCCCGTCTGGTTATTGCTCTTCATGGTGACATTAAAATCCAACTCCGCATCGTAGGGTTTATCGAGCGCGGCAATGACCCTCACATCCAATGTATCAGACACAAACGCCGTATCACGCGGTATATACTGCATCTCCGCATAACGGAAAATACCGACGCTTGCCAGACGCTCCTGAATACGGGTCTGACGGTACAAACTATACAAACTCTGCATAGAACGCTGGCGGGCAATACCTGCGCTGTCTTGTATCTGACGTTTCCGCCGATAACCTTGATAGTTCAACCAACGGTAAAGCATGTTGGGACGTACCGGAGGTTTGTTGTAGTAATGTATGGTCAAGCCTTTGTAATCCATGCTGTCATTGGGTTCCTGCCCCTGCTTTCCAAGAAGATAGACGGATTTACGCCCCACACGGAACTGCTTCTCGGCTACCTTTGGCATACCGGGAACGGGAATCAAGCGCATCTGGACATGCCCATTGGGAACTATCATGGTATCGGCCTGATAGGTCAGGTAGTCGGGACGGAAATAATAACAGCCCACATTACGCAGCAGGGTACTGATACGGGTACGCTCCCCATCCAAATCAGCCACATTGAATTGTTCTCCCGAACTGATAAGGGAACGTCGGCGTCCCAGCTCCATAATGCGAGTGGTACGCTCGCTGAAACCACGATAATATACCGTATCTATAAAGTAGGGGTTACGCATGTTCACCGTATATTGCAACTTTGCCTTCAGCGAGTCCTTCGGGTCGATAAATGTCTTGTAGCTGACGCTTCCGTTGAAATAGCCATAATCGCGCAGCAAGTTAACCGCCGCCTTCTGGCGTATATCGGGATTCACCGTAGACATAAGCACCGGAGTGGCGGCAAATTTATTGAATATCCACTTTCCGAATCCCTTCTCATACTTCTGGAAACCATTGTAAATCCACAGTCCGAAAGGAAAGGGATAGCGGATAGTAGAGCTTCCCAGCAACGAATTGTTCGGTGCCGTAGCAAGGGCGGCTTCCACCTCTTCCATAGCAATCTCACCAACAGACGTTTCACTGCGGTTCAATACAATCATCGGCTTTTGGCCGGTATAGAGTATCTCCCCCTCGGGCAAGTGCTTCGTGGTGGAGCAACCTGCCAGAAATATCAATCCTGCAATATATAATATCAGTCGTTTCATATCACATTCCTACTTTTTCATATCGCTATTTTCAGCCTCCGGTTTTATCTTTTTCTTCCTGAAGATGAAGAGTTCACTCAATCGGTCCATCTTCCGGCGCAGCACAAGGCCGACACCCGTTTCGGTTATCTCACCGTCGAGTATGCTTTCGTAGTTTTTATTATGGAATACACGGACATATCGAGTACCCGACGCATCAAGACGGTATTCCAGCGATATATTGTCAATGAATGATTCCGCATCGTTCGTGGCATTGGCCCCGGTGGACACTTTTCCACCGATGACTATCTGTACGCGGTCGTTGAAGAAACGCTGGGAATAACGAAAACTGAAGTCTTTCTGCGTGTCACCCGTTTCAGCAGAGGTACGGTCTTCCACACCTACACTGATATTGGCCCCTTTTATACCTCCCGCCAAGGAGTTTATCTGGCTCTGAAGTACTGAGTTCAAGGCGGCTCCCATTGACAAACCTCCTCCTTTGGCACCACTGTTCAGGTAAATACCCGTGGCAAGCATGGCAATGGCCTGCTTGCTACGCTCTTCTGCACCCATTGCCTGCAGCTCATTCTCTACTGCGGCATCTTCGGGCGCCGAAATATCGAATATCAAATCGGGAGCGTCAAGCCTGTTCTTGATGGAAATGGAAACATCGAAGTTCACCATGCGCGAACCGTCCCCGTCACCATCGGCCACAGAAGCACGCATACGTTCCGTAGCCTTCAGGCTCAGCGTAGGATTCATAATATTCCCCCGCCAATCCACATAACTGCCGGGATTGAACTGGAACTCCTTCAACGGGATGATAGGCAGCGAATATTTCATGACGCCACCCGAAAGGGTATAGCGTCCGGTAAGGCTCATATCCCCTTGGGGAGTATACTGCATATTCAAATCACCGCCACCTTCCAGTTCGATGTATTTGCTACGGTCGGGACTCAGATCGGCACGAAGACGGACAGCATCGTCAATATGGACGGACATATACATTTCCAATCCTCCCAAAGACATGGCAGGAACCTCATCTGCTTTTACCGACGTCGTATCGGTGAACGAGGTAAAGGTAACCAGCCCACTGAGACGGTCTTCCACCGTTAAAGGGGAATCGGTCAACACGTAGGTTACGTTGGTATTGCCCAGCAAATTCATGTTTCCACGCATCGTGAGCCCGTCAAGCTGCCCCTTCACCGTGGCATGCAAGTCGACGAACACCTTTCCATACACCAGACTTTCGCGGGTACGCGGTGCATCCAGCAACGTATAGTTCTCTGCCAGCAGATTGAGGTTGGCAGTAGGACGCTCCATATTCCGGAAATCAACCTTACCGTCAATCGTAAACGGATTCTTGCTGGTGGTATAAATGGCAAACTTATCAAATATCAACTGATTGTCCTTTATCTGTACCGGACGGTTGTCGAACCAGTAACGTGCTCCCGCCTGGCGTGCATAGACAGACACACTGTCCAAAACAATATCACCATGCATTTGAGGCTTGTCCAGCGAACCATAAATATAAAGCCCTCCATCAATATCTCCGGTAAAGGCCACCGTTTGGTCAGGGATGAATGCATTGGCCATCTTCAATGGAAAATGCTCGAAACGGGTGGACACTTCCAGGGTATCCTTTCCGTTCTTCTGCGTCAAGATACCGTCGGCGGTCATCACTTCTTCATTATCATATGTAAAATAGGTATTCAGATAGTGCGTATTCTTGTCGCCCGGCAACCAGGTAGCCCCCAGGCCGATGTCTCCAACCGGTTGGCGTTCGTAGGTCAGTTTCTCTACATTGGCTTCGGCGGACACCTGCAGGGAAGTGGCAGTCTGTATATAATTTGCTTCGGCGGAGAACAATCCCGTAAGCCGGGGCATATAAGGAAGTACCTCCGTAAGTTCATCCAAGCGCAATCGGCTCAGTTCTACGTTTATATTCTGCAAGGAAAGGGTATCATTCTTGTCGGATTGCATACGGAAACACAGACCATCGTCGCTGTCCATATCAATATTGGCATAGACGCGCATATTCTTATGCAGATAAATCCAGTTACTATTGTCCGCAAAGTGGAATTTACGGAAAGCGATAATCGGCTCGGCAGGAATAAGGTTCAGCAGCACACCATTACCGCGACCGTGTCCTTCGGTCAACGGACGGGCATTAATACCGAATAGAACACCGGTCTGCCCTTTTCCATTCACATAATCCACAGTCAGTTCCGCATCTTCATTACGGACTTCACCCGTCAGTGTGCTACGGAACACAAACTGCGGGTTCTTGGGACCGTTTATGACACCACCTTGCAACTTCATGCGGGCAGTATCCTGCTTTACTGTAAAAAATATCGTATCGAGCTGCAAGGAGTCCATGCGCAATCCGTGAACAGCTGTACGTCCATTGATGCCGACTTGCGGAGTAAATCCGAAGCTCAGTTTGAAATCATTATAGGAAATACCCTTTGCAGCCAGGAAATAGCTGACGGGATTCTGGTTACCGGCTTCCAGATGCATGCCCGCTGAAGGAAGGACTTGGCGCAAAGCGGCATGGTCCAAACGCCGTTCATCAATCTGCTTTGTCAGGATAGAGACAAATTTATCCGACTGTTCCATCAACTTCTTCAACGTGCTGTGAGCGCGGAAACGCAGATTCAAGTCACCGGCATCAAGCCTCAACTTGAGAGAATCATGACGTGCCTCCGCTCCCATTGTAAAGGCAAACGGGTGTTTCAATGGTCGGGGCACCAAACCCAGCTTATGCAGATTCACCTCTTCCACATTTAAATCCAAAGCGCCATCCAGATAGCTGCGGTCAAGACGCATATCCGCATTTCCCTGCATCTTGAGAAGGACATTATCGCTGGCAAGACGGACGGTAGCAACGGATGACTTGAGTCCGGCATGCACATCTACACCGGAAATGTCCCAATGGCCATACTGTAGTTTTTCCAAGGAGGCATTCAAAGCGGCCACAGTTTTTCGTGATGCCACATCCACCCCTTGCCCCTTAGCGGACATCTTTGCCGTAAGAGTATAGATAGAGTCCTTGGGCAGGAAGTGATGCACCTGCAAGTTGTTGATGGCAAGGTCGGCATGGTAGGCTTCCGTAGCAAGATTATAGGCGGCGTCCAAATTCAAGGCGCCTTCCTTCTCCTTCAGTTTTAGGGCGGCAGTGCACTGCGCCCCCTCCATACCGAGACGTGCCGCAAGGTGCATACTGTCCGGCACAATGATGGAGCCATCGGGAGCAATGTCAGCTAGTCCGGTCAGGAAGTTCAAGTTCTGCGTATGCATTTCGAAGTCCATGCTTCCATTACGTTTCACACTGTCGGTCAAGCTCCAGAATTCTCCTCCCCCACTCAACGAGAAGGCTCCGGGCAGCTCAGCCGTAAAACGGGAAATCTGCATCTGCTTCAGGTTTCCTTCCGTACCGGCATGAATCACCAACGGACGGAACGGATAGGCTTCCTTGAAAGCTTCCGGCAAGCCACCGGCAAAAAGCAGTACATCCTGTTTGCCGATACGGGCATTGAAACGGGCTGTCAGACGGCCGGTGGTAGGTATATTTATCAGTTCCCAGTAAGTCTGTGCCGTAAGGTTCATCTCACTATGAGGTGTCAGCAACTTCAAAGAAGGGATACGGATAACGGTAGAATCGGCAAACAACCGCCCGGTCAGGGAAGTTACACTCAAACCGGAACGCTCATACATGGAAAATTCCCGGATAACGGCATTCATATCTCTGCCGTAGTACATCACAGAATCAATGCCCAGGCGAATGTCGCGAAGAGCAATGTGCGAGGGGTCGAAGCCTATCGCACTCCCCGGGCCACCGGTATCATAATTGACAGAAGTTCCAGTCAGCAGGAATTTTCTCCAGCCATAGAACTGGTGTTTCAGGTCGGCAGCAGCGTCCGCAATCTCAGCATCTCCTATATGGGCTTTCAGCCCCATGGAGTCCAATGGCATCTGTAAATCGACCGAGACGTTCTTCAACTTCAGAGTATGGAGTGTGACTTTCCAGTTTAACGCAGTGTCAGTAGTGTCCTTGGGAGTCTCAGTGGTATCTGCAAGCATCACCTGCACATGGGTATCGCTCAATTCTATATTATTGAGGATGGCATCTTCTTTTGTAAGGTCTATGCCATGGCTTTCGAAAAAGAAATGCCCCAGTACTCCTTTGATGCACATACCTTCCATTAAATTGGAGGAGTTGACAGCAACTTGTTTCAAGGTAATGTCATCCACCTCCACTTTCCCTTTGAGCAAAGGCCATGCCTGTACCCGTACGTTCAAACTTCCAAGATTCAGCAAGGTATCGGGATGCTGCACATCAACAGCACTGTCGGCAGGCTGTACCACCAATACACCGCGGACCAACAAATTCAAAGGAAAGCGAAGGTCAATCCGCTCCACGGATATGTCCATACCCGTAGCACCTGATGCAATTGCCGTAGCCTGCTTCCGTATCAAATTCTGTACGGGAGGCACATAAAGCAATATCATCAATATTATAAACAGTATAATAGGAGTAAGCAGCACCCACAGTGCTATTCTCAACCATTTTCTTCTCATCGGAACGTCAATCTTTCATCGTATTTAAAAGTCCTACAAAGTAAACAATTTCTTTCGACATTTGGTTCCCGACAGAGAAAAATCACGTATTCTTCTCTGTTCCCCCATTACGGAAAAGCTGTTGCCTGAGTAATGACATCCTCTATCAAAACGAGGGCGGCAAGGGCGTGTTCTTTCAACTCTCCGGTAAAAGGCACTCCATGAGAAGTTTCCAACAGTTTCAGCAATGCAACCAGTTCCGCTGCTCCAATTAAAGTAAAGAGGGGAATCATTTTGTGGGAGACAGCAGCCATCTCGTCCACATCCTCATTCTCCACAGCCTTCTGCAAACGCTCCGCATTGAGGCGGGTTTCAGCCACAAAACTTTCCAGAATGGACTTTGCCGCCTCGGGGTCATCGACCGAAAAAGCAGTGAGCGAAGAGAATTTATACCCCGGGCAAGCCGAAGTTTCCGAAACTTCCATAACCTCCATCCCTTTGTCCTCCATATTCAATTCATGTAGCAATTCACTGACGGTAAACGGCTTATGCAGGCATCCGGCAAATCCATGCACCGTAAATTCCTCACGCTGCATGTCACTGCGGGCAGTGACAGCAATCACCGGAACAGACTGTGCCTGCGGTATGTTCGAAGCACGAAGCAGTTTCAGTAAATCAAAACCATTAATAGCAGGCATCTGCACATCAGTAAGCAGAACATCAAAGGTTGCAGTGCGCAAGGCATCCAGCAGTTCATCCAGTTGTAAACAAGAGACAGAATTTATACCACTCTGCTGAAGCATGGCGGCAGTAAGGGTAAGCTGAATACGGTCATCATCGATAAGGAGGACATTCTTCAGTGAAGAATGAGGAACGGGGAATGAAGAATTGCCATTCGGCGTGGCAGCACATCCCGATTCTTCATCCTTCATTCTCCGTCCTTCACTCCTTACGGGATAGATAGGAATATATATGGTGAAAGTGTTTCCCTTGCCTGGCACACTGTCTACATCAATCGTGCCTTCAAGCAACTGTACCAGCATACGGACAATGGAAAGTCCAAGTCCAAACCCCTCTTTACCCTGAGCACCCGGTAAGCGGGTAAACTCCTGGAAGATACGTTCCCGGTCGGCAGGTTCCATACCTTTACCGGTATCAGCAATGGCAACTACCAGTCGACGGTCCTCGTAACGGGCAGTCATGGTAACACTGCCTTGGTCCGTAAACTTCACGGCATTGGACAACAAATTGTTGATAATCTGGCGCAGACGCAAGGGGTCGCAAATATAGGTACCGCCCAGCTCCGGGGCAATGTCGCAATGAAGCGCCAGTCCTTTGGCAGCCGTAAGTGGTTCAAAACTGACGTGTATCTCTTCAAGCAGGCGGGAAGGATGAAAGGTGACCCGGTTGATTTCGGCCTTGTTCAAATCAAGACGATGGAAGTCGAGCAAATCAACGACCAGCTTCAGCAGATGTTCCGATGAGGTTTTCATATTGTCCAGATAGAACCGCTGACGCTCATCCACCGTCAGACGGGAAAGCAAGTCGGCATAGCCCATAATAGAACCGAGCGGGGCTTTGAAATCATGGGTAATGGCAAGCATCAGTTTTTCACGGACAGCGAGTAAATCCTCGGCACGACGACGGGCCTCTTCCAACTCACGACGGTAACGGTTGCTTCGGGTTATGTCGCGGCCGATGATAATAAGAAAAAAAGCGGAAAGCAACACCGCACCTACGGCAATGCCACTGATAATCTTGGCCGAACGGCGTCGGACCGCTTGTTGATACTCGGCTTCCGTCCGTGCACGCAGCAGAGTTTCCGTCTCGTAATCTTTCAGCAAGCTGTCAATACGAGCGGTCAGCATATGGTCCAAGCGTTGCAGATAGCGTTTACGTCGCTGTATAACAGTGTTTACAGCTTTTTTCTGCTGGGCCACGGCACGCAGTTTCTCATGCAAAGAATCGGCCGGATTATAGGGTTCAATCACCGTATCCGTTGCAAATTCAAGGGAGGTCTTTACCTGGATAGCCGTATCTTTCTTTGGGGGGACAAACACTTCACCCAAACGACGGAAAAACCCCTTCTTCCGAGGGCGTGTCACGACGGTATCCCGATGTGTAATGATACGGTGCTGCACACGCTGCTGGGTCACTACCGAGTCCTGCTGGGCAATTATCTGCTCAATGTCACTGGTGGATACCATGCTGTCATTCGCCTCACTCAGCGTGCGCAGCATTTTTATCGTATTGGTATCCTTCTCGCGTATCAAAGCAAGCACGCTGTCTGTCCATTGTACATCGCGGTCATCAGTAAGAATAAGGTTCTCCATTTCCCGGTGTACGAAAAACAAGGAAAAAAACAATACCGCCAGCAACAAAGTGTAGCCTACGGCAATCTTTACTTTGGAGACATTATTCATACTATCAAATCCTTTCCCTGGTCTGTTTACGGAACCTCAACCACAGCATCACTCCCGCACTGGTCAGTCCGAACGGGAAAGCCATCCAGACTCCCGTCAGCCCCCAACCGAAAACGAAACCGCAAAGGTACCCTACGGGCAAAGATATAATAAAATAGGATATAAATGCAATAATCATCATCGGTTTCACATCCGAGATGCCGCGCAGGGCATTGGCAAAGTTAATCTGCAACCCATCGCCGAACTGGTAAATCAAGAACGGGAAGAAGAGAGCGGCAACCATGCCGGACACTTCCGCATTGTCCGTAAACCATCCCCCTACCTGACCGCGAAGCGCAAAGACGATACCCAGCAACACCACCTCCATACACAGGATGATGTGAAGGCCGGCATACGCCGAGCGGCGCACATTCTGCCCGTCTCCCTGCC
>ENA-ORNI01001375-ORNI01001375.1-human-gut-metagenome-genome-assembly--contig:-NODE-1375-length-13382-cov-2.5215_pt1 | contig 13382 bp, 12 predicted proteins | sample MGYA00242118_ERZ509028 | MGnify/ENA primary metagenome ERZ509028 (study PRJEB26280, sample SAMEA2338755) | human gut metagenome | biome: human gut; feature: human-associated habitat; material: faeces...
AGCCAAAATTCCATTGCCGCAGGCAATCTGGAATTTTGGCTACGTTACTGTGAACGGAGTGAACAGTAACGTCTGAGAAATATAAGGCCTGTCACTGTTGTGTAAACGGTTGACAGATGGAATTTCCAATGATAATATAAATTCATTCGACATAAAAAATATTCAGTTGTATTTTTTATATATAGATGTGTAAAAAACAGTATAAAATACGACAACAGGAGGGAAAAAGATGGAGAACGAAACAGTTTCCAAAAATTTTATTGAGAATATCATTGATAAAGATTTAGCAGAGGGTGTTTATGACACCGTGCATACGCGTTTCCCACCGGAACCGAATGGATATCTTCATATCGGTCATGCGAAATCTATTCTTTTAAACTATGGTCTTGCACAGGAATATAACGGCAAGTTCAACATGCGTTTTGATGATACAAACCCAACAAAAGAGAAGAGTGAGTTTGTAGAATCCATCAAGGCAGATATCAAATGGCTTGGTGCAGACTGGGAAGACAGACTGTTTTTTGCATCTGACTATTTCGGACAGATGTATGAAGCTGCTGTAAAGCTGATCCAGAAAGGCAAAGCCTATGTATGTGACCTGACAGCAGATCAGATCCGTGAATATCGTGGAACTCTTACAGAGCCGGGTAAAGAAAGTCCATACAGAAACAGAAGCGTAGAAGAGAACCTGCAGCTTTTTGAAGAGATGAAAGAAGGCAAATATGCAGACGGAGAGAAAGTGCTTCGTGCCAAGATCGATATGGCATCTCCGAACATGAATATGCGTGACCCGGTTATCTATCGTGTTGCTCATATGACTCACCACAGAACAGGTGATACATGGTGCATCTATCCAATGTACGATTTCGCTCATCCTATCGAAGATGCGATTGAGGGAATCACACATTCCATCTGTACTCTGGAGTTTGAGGATCACAGACCGTTGTATGACTGGGTTGTAAAAGAACTGGAATATCCGCAGCCACCGAAGCAGATCGAGTTTGCAAAACTGTATCTGACAAATGTAGTTACAGGTAAACGTTATATCAAGAAACTGGTAGAGGAAGGCATCGTAGACGGATGGGATGATCCACGTCTGGTCTCCATCGCAGCACTGCGCCGCCGTGGTTTTACACCGGAATCCATCAAAATGTTTGTAGAACTCTGCGGTGTATCCAAAGCAAACAGCTCTGTTGACTATGCAATGCTTGAATATTGCATCCGTGAGGATCTGAAACTGAAACGTCCGCGTCTGATGGCTGTTCTTGATCCGATCAAGCTTGTGATCGATAATTATCCGGAAGGCGAAGTAGAATATCTGGAAGCTCCGAATAATATGGAGAATGAAAAACTGGGAACCCGTAAAATACCGTTTGGCAGAGAACTCTATATTGAGAGAGAAGACTTCATGGTAGATCCGCCTAAGAAATATAAGAGAATGTTCCCGGGCACAGAGGTTCGTCTTATGAATGCATATTTTGTAACCTGTACAGGATATGAAGCTGATGAAGATGGAACTGTACGTGTTGTACACTGTACTTATGATCCTGCAACAAAGGGTGGCAATGCGCCGGATGGCAGAAAAGTAAAAGGAACCATTCACTGGGTAGAAGCAAGTCAGGCAGGAAAAGCAGAAGTACGTCTCTATGAGAATATCGTAGACGAGGAGAAGGGTGTATACAACAAAGAAGATGGTTCTCTGAATGTAAATCCGAACTCTCTGACAAAAGTTACTGCATATGTAGAACCAGCACTTATGGAAGCAAAAGGATATGACAGCTTCCAGTTCGTAAGAACAGGATTTTTCTGTGCAGATATCCATGATTCTAAAGAGGGTGCACCGGTATTCAACCGTATCGTGTCTCTGAAGAGCTCATTTAAACTTCCGAAAGCATAATGAGACTGAAATAGTAATATAATCAGAATAAAAAGGGAATGTTGCTTCTACGATTGTATAATCGTGAAGTAACATTCCTTTTTGGTTACGTTACTGTGAACGGTAACGTTTATTCTTCAGATTCAGATGCAGCGTCCATAGTCTCTTCAAAATTCTCGGGTTCATCGGCATCTTCTTCCTCTTCTGCATCTTTAATCTCAACTTCAGCAGCCTTATCGGAAGACTTCTCAGAATCGTCTGTATCAGCAGCTTCTTCAGCTTCTTCGCTTTCGGTGTCATCTGTTGCAGACTGTTCGCCTGTATGTTCCCAGGACTGGAAATCTTCGGCAGGTTCCTGATCTTCCTTAGCAGTTTCCTTTTCATCAGTCAGATCGAAATCATCAAAGTCATCTTCAAAATCAAAATCCTCTTTACAGGATCCTTTTTTGGCAATAAGGGCAGCTACAGCACCGGCAGCAGCTGCTGTAAGGGCACCTATTGCAACATATTCCCAGTATTTATTAATTTTAGCCATGATAATCATAAACTCCTTTCTGATATTCTCCTATTTTTGACAGCGAGTCAGGATAAAAATATCTTTTACTCCTGACACCATTTTATTCAGCTATAGGTTATTGTTATTTTAATACTTTTCAGATAAAAAGAAAAGCGAAATTTTATGGAAAGAGTTAATGAAAGCAGTTGCATACCAAAAAGATACAAGGTATACTATGACAGGAAAGAAGAGGTTATTATGAGAAAAATTATTTTGGCATCTGCTTCACCCAGACGAAAAGAACTGTTGGAACGGGCTGGCGTGGATTTTGAAGTGCTGCCTGCATCAGGTGATGAGAATCGTATTTCAGACAATCCGGGAGAGGCAGTAAAACAGCTGGCTTCGGATAAAGCAGCTTCTGTTATCCGCACTATGAAAGATAGTGCCGACGGAACAATTGTGATCGGATCTGACACAGTGGTAGTGTTTGAGAATGTGATCCTTGGCAAACCTCATGATACAGAGGATGCAGTGAATACATTAAAGAAACTTCAGGCAAATACTCATCAGGTATATACCGGCGTTTCTGTATGGGAAAAGAAAGAAAAAGTCTGGACAGAACATACTTTTTATGAAAGTACAGATGTGACTTTTTATCCGGTTTCAGATGAGGAGATCAGAGAGTATGTTGCTACAGGAGAGCCTATGGATAAGGCTGGAAGCTATGGCATCCAGGGACTTTTCGGAATTTATGTAAAGGGGATCAGCGGAGATTACAATAATGTGGTAGGACTCCCGGTTGCCAGATTATTTTATGAAATGAAGAAATCAGGAATTAACTTAAGAGGATGACAAAAGATGATTAAAGCATGTATATTTGATTTGGATGGAACACTGGCTGATACGCTGGATTCCATGGCTTATGTGACTAATATTATTATGGAAAAATTCGGGTTGAAAACACTTCCGGTGGATAATTTCAGATATTACAGCGGAGAAGGGGCAAATATGCTGATCCGCCGCGCACTTAAGGATGCGGGGGATCCGGAACTTGCGCATTATGATGAGGGACAGAAGCTTTACCGGGAAATGTTTGAAGCAGATCCGATGTATAAAGTAGTTCCCTATAAGGGAATGCCGGAAACCTTAAAGAAATTGAAGGAACATGGAATGAAGCTGGCAGTTTGTTCAAATAAACCTCATCCTGCAGCTGTGAAAGTAATTGCGCAGCTTTTTGATGGGGAATTTGATATGGTAGTTGGTCAGAGTGAAGCAATCCGCAGGAAACCGGCACCTGATGGTCCGCTTATGGTTGCGGAAAAATTTGGTGTAAAACCGGAAGAATGTATGTATGTGGGAGATACAAGTACAGATATGAAGACCGGTAAAGCAGCAGGAATGTATACAGTAGGTGCGCTATGGGGCTTTCGTGACCGAAAAGAACTGAATGAGAATGGAGCAGATCTTGTCGCTGAGAAACCGACAGATCTGGTAAAAATTTGCGAGGAACATGGAAATGATTAAGTTGGTTGCAAGTGATCTGGATGGGACGTTACTTTTACATAAGGCACAGTCTCTGCCTGAAGAAATTTTTTCGCTGATCAGGCAGTTAGAGGAACTGGGGATTATGTTTGTAGCAGCCAGTGGAAGGCAATATCCGAATATGACAAAGCTGTTTGCACCTGTTGCTTCAGAGATTTCCTATATTTCGGAGAATGGTGCGCTGGCAGTGGATCATGGAGAGGTACTGTATCAGGATTCTTTTGACAGAAAGCTGGCAGGGGAGATTATTTCTGCAATCCTGGAAAAGAAGGATGCCGAGTTTACCTGTTCTGCAAAGGATTACCACTACCTGATGCCGAAGACAAAGAGATTTCATGACCATATGTTATATGAAGTAAAAAATGAATGCAGATTTGTAAACAGCATGGAAGAGATGACGGCTCCTATTATGAAGCTGGCTGTGTTTGAACCGGCCGGCCTTACAGAAGAATCTGTGAAATACTGGATGGACAGATTTGGAAAAGAATGTGTTGTTGTCACTTCGGGAAATGAGTGGATTGATTTTATTCCTTTTGGAACAAACAAGGCAAAAGGAATCAGAGAATATCAGAAAAGATATCATATTTCGCCGGAAGAATGTATTGCGTTCGGAGACGAATATAATGATATAGAGATGCTTAAAGCGGTAAAATATGGCTTTGCCATGGAGCATTCCAAGGAGGGGGTACGGGCAGCTACGTCCTATATGACAAAACAGGTTGAACCGGTCCTTGAGAAGCTGATCCGGGCAAAGGGAAAGATTGAGGAGGTTATTTAAATTGTTTACAGAAGAATGTATTAATACGTTTCTTGAAAATCAGGAGCAGCTTTTTCCACAGGCGGTAGCAGAATCATATGAAGCAGCGGAAGCATTCCTTGAGGATTGCATGGCGCAGGTTGTGGATTCTATTGAAGAAGTGAGAGAATATCTGGAAGAGTCAGGCGCTGATGTGGAAGGAATGTCAGATGAAGAACTGGAAGATGCAAGTGAAGTATTTGCTCTGCCGGATGGAAAATATCTGATAGTAGAAGGATAAAAACTGTTCGGTCAAATTATGGATATCACGTGATATATCGGAGAAATAACTGTAAAACACAGTTCGGTCCCTGAATATTGGAGAAAATTGAACTCTGATACTCAGGGGCTGAAGTTGTTTTAAGGGAGAAAATACAGATTACATTTCCGGAAAATGTGATGCTATAATGCTTTTATACAGAGAAAAAACGATGTTGTGGTCTGTGATGGGAATGAAAAGGGCAGACAGACACAGAAGCATCACAGAACTGTAATTATTCAGTACCTTCAGAGTGGCTGCTGAATAATTACAAATCTTATTATAAATGAAAAGGAGGACTACAGATGGAGAGAAAGAGATTTCTTGCAGTTGTAATGACTGTGATGATGGTTATTTCAATGATTCCATCCATGGTTTTTGCGGCAGCTCCGTCAGGAGAATTGGGCGGTAAGCTTAAGATTAAGGGACTTGCAGCTGTAGGCGTAGTGTTGAGTGCAGATTATGCAAAGGTTACACCGGAAGAGGTTACGGATGAAGATTTTACTTTTTCCTGGTCAAGACAGACCGGGGAGAAGGAGTTAACACAGGTAGGTACTGAGAAGACCTATACGATCACTCAGGATGATCTGGGATGCAGACTGGTGCTTGATCTGACCCCTGTAGATGGAAGCGGACTGACAGGTACTCTTACTGCAAAGACGTTAGAGGTAGCTGCAACTGAAGAAGAGGCGAAAGCAGTGGAACAGGAAGCAGAGGATGCACAGCAGACAGAAACGGCAGATGGAACAGAGAATGCACAGCTGGAAGAAACGGCAGATGGAACAGAGGATGCACAGCTGGAAGAAACAGCAGATAATGCAGAAGGCAGTCAGGATTCTGAAAATCAGGATGTAGATAGAACAGAAGATGTACAGCAGAATGCAGGGAATGAACAGGAAGATGAATCTCAGAACACAAAAGGTCAGCCGGAGGAAACAACAGAAGGTACTGATGATTCCCAGATGAAAATTTATACAGAAGATCAGCTGCAGGTGGATGAGAACGGAAATGTGCAGACAGATGGATCAGAGAAAGATGGACAGGCAGCAGGTGAAGATGATAAAGATAAAAAGACTTACGAAGCGACTGTCACTGTAGAGGACAGCGAAGATCAGATCTGTGATTTTGGAACAGTAAAGAGTGATCTTGAGGATGTGGAAGCACAGTATGTGCAGATTACGAACACCGGAAATGAGAGCTTGAATTTTCAGGAGATCAGTCCGGAACATTTTATGGCTCAGGATATTATAGAACCGCTGAGTGCAGGTGAATCTGTAAGCGTATGGATACAGCCGAGGGAAGGGCTGGAACCGGGTGAATATGATGATATGATCACATACCGGACGGAAGAAGGTATTGAGGTTTCTTTTGAAGCGAAGATTGCAGTTGAAGGTGAGGATGATTCATCAGATGACGAAGACCTGAAGCCTTCGGATGAGCCTTCTGCAGAACCGACAGAGACGCCGGATGACAGCGAGGCTCCATCGGCAGGGGACAATGCAGATGCATCTCTTGAGGCACAGTCTCTTGAGGTAAATACAGGAAGTCTTAATTTCAGCGATATCGAAGAAAATTATACACAGGCCAATGAGACACTGTCTGTAACCGTAATAAATACAGGGGACGGAATTATCACTTTAAAGATACCGAAATCAGATTATTTTGAGGTGATGAACGAAGATGGAAGTGAAGCTGTATCAGGAATACAGATTGCAAAAGGTGATTCTCTTATGTTCATGGTACAGCCAAAAACCGGTCTGACGAAGGGGGATTACAGTGATACCCTGATATTTGAAAGTGAAGAGGATTCGGAAGTAGCAGCGCAGGTAACTGCGGAAGTGTCTGTAAAAGAGGCAGAACAGGAACAGATCACAGCAGTTCAGGCAGATCCGGAATCTTTCAGTTATGATGATCTGAAGGAAGGTTATGATACTCCTGAAGCGACGACCATTACACTTACCAATACAGGAAATACAACTGTTTCGCTGATGCAGCCATATGCAGAGTATTTTGATATTGGGGAACTTTCGGCATCAGTGCTGGAGCCGGGAGATTCTGCTGCATTTACAGCAGTACCGGTGACCGGTCTGAAAGTCGGCAATTATCTGGACAGTATTCAGATAGCCCAGACCAGTTCGGAAGGACAGGAGGATGTATTGACAACGATCAAAGCTTCTGCGACTGTTTCGGAAGTGAAAAAGATTTATAAATTATCCGTAACACCGGAAGAACTGAATTTTGGAAAAGCAAAAGAAGGATATAGTGAGGCACCGGAAGCGCAGAAAGTTACAGTGACGAATGAGGGGAATACAAATGTAACTTTAAATGCACCGTCAGGTAAAAACTTTAAAATCGGGAAACTTTCAGCCACAGAGCTTGCACCGGGGGAGAGCTGTACATTTAAAATCCGCCCGAAGGCGGGTTTAAAGGCCGGCTCCTATACAGAGTCAGTTGTGATTGATAATGAACAGCAGATCAGTGCAGAAGTGAAAGTTCAGTTTACGGTTAAAGCTGCCCGCAAGGCGAAAATTGCAGATCCGGCAGATAATAAGATTACAGGAATCAGTTCAGATGGATATACAACACAGTCAAAGATTACATTTACAGCAGTCGGAGCGGGTATGGACAATGAAAGTCCGGGAAAGGGAGATGTCCGCTATGTACCGTATAACTGGAAAGTGATCAATACAAATAGCTGGAGCAGTGCACCTTATACTGCTGCATTTGGAATTACAAAGGCCGGAACCTACACATTGACAGTTACATTTGACCGTCAGAAGTATAATGGAAGTGAATGGGAGAATACAGGGGAGCAGGATACTAAACAGGTGAATTTCAGTACTACACAGGCGCAGACTGTAACCGCAACTCCGACTCCGCAGCCGAATGGAGCAACTGCGAAATCAGCGGTAAAGACAGGAGATACGACTAATATTACACCGTTTGTGATTATTCTGGCGATTGCAGCGGGATGTATTGTGGGAGTTGTGGTATACAAAAGACGAAAGAAATAAGAGTTATCTGAAGAAAAAAATACAGGGGAATATGTAAAATATAACATTATTAGCACTCATTTTTGGTGAGTGCTAATTTTTTCTTGACTTTTGGAATAAATGGTATTACTATATCTTTCAGAGAAGCAACTTACAGGAGTCAAAAGCTATTTCAAAGGATAAACAGGAGAGGATAGTTTTGGCTCCGGAGGCAGAGCAGATAAGAATGCAGTATATTGAAAGTTGCGGCAAATGATTAAAAACAAAAAGGAGTGTGGACAGCATGGCTGTAAAACATGGAAATTTATCAATTAACAGTGAAAATATTTTCCCAATCATCAAGAAATGGTTATATTCCGATCATGATATTTTTGTAAGAGAGCTGGTCTCCAACGGATGCGATGCGATCACTAAACTGAAAAAACTGGAAGTAATGGGAGAATATACTTTTCCGGAAGGATATAAACCGGAGATTCAGGTAATTGTTAATCCTGATGAGAAAACTTTGAAATTCATCGATAATGGTATTGGCATGACTGCTGATGAAGTAGAGAAATACATTACCCAGATTGCTTTTTCAGGTGCAACTCAGTTTCTTGAGAAATATAAAGACAAAACTACAGATGATCAGATGATCGGTCATTTTGGACTTGGATTTTATTCTGCATTTATGGTGGCGGATGAAGTGCATATTGATACACTTTCCTATACAGAAGGTGCACAGCCTGTACACTGGTCCTGCGATGGCGGAACAGAATATGATATCCAGGAAGGCAACAAGAATACGATTGGTACAGAAATCACCCTGTTCCTGAATGAAGACTGCCTGGAATTTGCAAATGAATACCGTATGCGTGAGATTCTTGAGAAATACTGTTCCTTCATGCCGGTTCATATTTACCTTTCCAAAGCAAATGCACCTCAGGAATATGAGACAATTGATGAATCTGAGTTAAGAGACGATGATGTAGTTGTTGAACATATTCATGAGGAAGCAAAGACAGAAGAAAAAGAAAATGATAAAGGTGAAAAGGAAGTTGTTGAAATTTCTCCTGCAAAGGATAAAGTAAAGATCAATAAACGTCCGGTTTCCATCAGTGATATTAATCCTCTCTGGATGAAGCATCCGAATGAATGTACAGATGATGAATACAAGGAATTTTACCGCAAAGTATTTATGGATTATAAGGAACCGTTATTCTGGATACATCTGAATATGGATTATCCGTTTAATTTAAAAGGTATCCTGTACTTCCCGAAGATCAATACAGAGTATGATTCCATTGAAGGAACGATCAAACTTTATAACAATCAGGTATTTATCGCAGATAATATCAAGGAAGTAATTCCTGAATTCCTGCTTCTTCTGAAAGGTGTGATCGATTGTCCGGATCTTCCATTGAACGTGTCACGAAGTGCATTGCAGAATGACGGATTTGTACAGAAGATTTCTGAATACATTTCCAAAAAAGTGGCAGATAAGCTTACCGGAATGTGCAAGACTGACAGAGAATCTTATGAGAAATACTGGGATGATATCAGCCCGTTTATTAAATATGGCTGTATTAAAGATGCTAAATTTGCAGAGAAAATGGGAGATTATGTACTCTTTAAGAATCTTGATGGCAAATATCTCACATTAAAGGACTGCGTTGAAGAGAATAAAAAAGAAACAGAAGAAACTGAGGCTCAGACAGAAGAAAAGAAAGAAGATGCAGCAGAGTCTGAAAACAAAGACAATGCGGAAGCGAAAGAACCTGAGAAGACAGTAATTTTCTATGTAACTGATGAAGTTCAGCAGAGTCAGTATATCAATATGTTTAAGGAAGCAGGAAAAGATGCCGTTATCCTGAAGCATAATATTGACAGTGCATTTATTTCCAGTCTTGAGCAGAAACATCAGGAAGTACAGTTTAAGCGTATTGATGCGGATCTGACCGAAGAAATGAAGGGTGAGGGTACTGCCGATGAAGAAACTGTCAAAGCACTGACAGAACTTTTCCGCAAGAGCCTTAATAAAGATAAACTGGAAGTACATGTTGAGAATCTGAAAAATGAAAATGTATCAGCAATGATGACTCTTTCCGAAGAGAGCCGCCGTATGCAGGATATGATGAAGATGTATAATATGTATGGAATGGATCCGAATATGTTTGGCGGACAGGAAACACTGGTTCTGAATGCGAATCATCCATTGGTTAAATATCTGGCAGAGAATCAGGAATCTGACAAGGCTCCGCTTATCTGTGAACAGTTGTATGACCTTGCGATGATGAGCCATAAACAGCTTTCACCGGACGAAATGACCAGATTTGTTCAGAGAAGCAATGAAATTTTGCTGATGATTGCAAAATAAGATAGAAAGCAGGCAATTTGCCGGCAGATCAATGAGAGGACAGATACGCCTGTCAGAATAGCAGAATATCAAATAAGGAGCAGAGAATAATTTTTGCTCCTTATTTTTGTGGAAAACAATTACATTGGTATTGACAAATGTCTTATGAATTCCTATTATTAAGTTGCCGATATTTTAATGAATATGCCGAATCCGCAGAAGATATAACGGGTTACAGAGAATAGTGACTGCAATGGTGCTTCCGGGCAGCCAATATCGTGACTTTCATTTACTTATAGAGAAATGTGTGTAAATAAATGAGATATCCAAATCTGTAAAAACACAGATTATGGAAGTTACAGGAGGAACGATGTATGAGTGCAGTTTATGGAGTTATTAGAAAATTGGGTGCAACATCAAAGTATAAAGGATATTATTATGTTGTGGATGCAGTAGAAATGGCACAGAAAATTTATGAGCGACCGGTAAAAGTCACCAAAGATATTTATCCGGTCATTGCAAGAAAATATAAATCAACGCCGTCTAATGTAGAACACAACATAAGAACACTGGTAAACTTATGTTGGATGAATCATAAGGATACACTGGAAGAAATGGCAGGGTGTACAATGGCAGATAAACCGACGAACAGTGAGTTTATAGATATTCTGGTCTATTATCTGCGTTATTCGGATAAAGACTGATAACAGAATCTACTCATAATTTCTCACAGGGAATGTGATGACTGGAGAGAAAAACAGTCATGGAATCATCCCAGAGATGTTCCAGACGTTTATCCGGACTGAATGAAGTATAAGAAACACCTGTTGTACATAAAAGGGACTGGTTCTTGTACCGGATATTCAGATAAAAGCTTTGCACAGGAATATCTGCAATATGCTGTTCATTTTTTAACAACGACTGTGTCTGATCATGAGAAAGTTCAAATACAATCCTGAAATTCAAAGGTGTGCGTCTGCCGCGTATGATAGAAAAACAATAAGGTTTTACATCATGCCACAGGGAATATTCTGTGGAATTCTCCTCAAAAGCAGCCTTTGTGTCAGTATCAAAGAAATCGTAATGAAGTTTTCCGTTTATGGTAAAAGTGTTGAAGGTTGTCACAGATGCCTCGACAAGAGAAAAACGGTCAAATACCTCACCGATCAGGAGTTTATTCATAAAATCTTTTACATCAGTAATTTTTAAAGCAAGCATACAACACCTCTCTGATAACATGATTTACAGCTGTTCAGAATTAAAAAAAGACTTCTGGATTGCTGCATATTTCTGAACATATTTTGTGGATCAGGCAGCGCTTCCTGCACTTTGCGGGAAGCGTCTTTTTATTATAAAGCACTTTTGAAAAAAAGAACAGTGTTTTTATTAAAAAGTCTTTTCAAACGTAAAGCGGTGTGATAAGATATATCTGGTATTGAATACTACATATAATGGAAAAGAGGACGATATAATTGAGATATAAGATTATCATAGATAGTTGTGGAGAACTTTTGGACGAATGGAAGAAAGATGAATGTTTTGAATCCATTCCACTGACGCTGATGGTAGGAGCTGAACAGATCATAGATGATGAAACATTTGATCAGGCAGAGTTTATTAATAAAGTGGCAGCCTGCCCGGAATGTCCGAAATCAGCCTGCCCGTCACCTGAGAGATATATGAGAGCATATGACTGCGAGGCTGAGCATATTTATGCAGTGACTTTGTCTTCTGAGCTGAGTGGTTCCTATAACAGTGCGTTACTTGGCAGAGATCTTATTATGGAAGACCATCCGGATAAAAAAATACATGTGTTTAATTCACGTTCCGCATCCATCGGGGAAAGCCTGATCGGAATGAAGATACAGGAATGCGAAGAAGCAGGGATGAGTTTTGAAGAAGTTGTTTCAACTGTGGAACATTATATTGAAGGACAGCATACATTTTTTATACTTGAGAATCTTGATACTTTGAGAAAGAACGGCCGTCTGAGCAAAGTGAAAGCGTTAGTGGCCAGTGCATTGAAAATCAAACCGGTCATGGGTTCTACGGATGATGGAAATATCTGCCAGCTGGATCAGGCAAGAGGCATGAATCGTGCTCTGATCAAGCTTGTAGAGCAGGTAATCGAGAAAACTCCGGACAGTGCAGAGAAGGTTCTTGCCATCAGTCACTGCAATTGTCCGGCAAGAGCACAGGTGCTCAAAGAGGCTTTTGAAGAGAGAATGAAACTTGCAAAGATCGTAGTCCTTGATACAGCGGGTGTAAGTTCTATGTATGCAAATGACGGCGGAGTGATCGTTGCAGTATAAACTAATTGTTTTCTTTTGCAGTAAAGTGTGCTATAATCAGAAAATACGAAATATTGATGCAAAGGAGATCTATCATGAGCCAGAAGAAAGTCGATGCTTATAAGGCCAGAAAAGGACTGCATAACAAAACAGACAGAAAAGAAAAAGTACTTTTTGGACTGGAAATGTTTGCCTGGGCATTCATTTGTGTTGTGATTGTTGCATGGATTGGTTATTCTGCATATGTAAAAGTGACAGGAGCCAAAGAGAATGTGGTTCAGAATACAGTAATGGATACTACTGCACTTGACAATTACATTTCGAATCTGTCAACAGATGCATCCGATGGTACAGACAGCACTGATGCAGATACAGCGGAGGAAGAAGATACAACAGCTTCCACTGATACAGACAGTGAAGATGCTGATGCAGCAGACACAACCGCAGATGATTCTGAAACGGAAACCGCAGATAAATCTGAAGAAGCAGATGATACAAATGTAGCAGACGATAAAGCTGCAGAAACAGCAGATTCAACAACGGATGCAGACAGCGCAGATGCTAAATAGAAATTGAATCTCTGATGGATTCACAGAAGAAAAGCAATAAAAAATCCCCGGATAATCCGGGGATTTTTTTGAGGTTTAATCCGTATAGAAAAGTGCGGAATTCAATCCTCTCGCGTTAACAAAAATTATAAATTATAATTTTGTAACGTTTGCAGCCTGCATACCACGAGCACCTTCTGTTAAGTCGTATGTTACAGCCTGTCCTTCTTCAAGGGATTTGAATCC
>ENA-ORNI01001377-ORNI01001377.1-human-gut-metagenome-genome-assembly--contig:-NODE-1377-length-13380-cov-10.8274_pt1 | contig 13380 bp, 10 predicted proteins | sample MGYA00242118_ERZ509028 | MGnify/ENA primary metagenome ERZ509028 (study PRJEB26280, sample SAMEA2338755) | human gut metagenome | biome: human gut; feature: human-associated habitat; material: faeces...
GTCCGGGAATGGGGCATCGACATCGGCGTGGTCGATAGGATATTGCTCGGCTTCCAGCGTACCGCCGGGCTGTTCTCCAATATCCTCTGGACGAAGCTCTTCGCCGTGCTGTTCCTCGCCCTTAGCTGCCTCGGCACAAAGGGCGTGAAGGAGCAGAAAATCACGTGGCGCAGGATCATCCTTTGCGGCGTGTCCGGCTTGCTGCTCTTTTTCGGCAACTGGTGGCTGCTCGCCCTTCCTCTGTCGCTTCCGGCAGACACCGTGCTGTATATCGCCACCCTTACCGTCGGGTATATCTGCCTGCTCATGGCAGGGCTGTGGATGTCACGCCTGCTGAAGACCGACCTGCTCGAAGACGTGTTCAACGTCGAGAACGAATCCTTCATGCAGGAAACCAAACTGAAGGAGAACGAGTATTCTGTCAATCTCCGCACCCGCTTCCGGTTCAGGGGAAGGGCGTATGACGGATGGATTAACCTTGTCAATCCCTTCCGTGCGACGATGGTCTTGGGTACGCCCGGTTCGGGCAAGTCCTATGCGATAATCAACCAGTACATCAAACAGATCATCGAGAAGGGCTATTCGCTCTTCCTGTATGATTTCAAGTACCCCGACCTCGCCGAGATAGCCTACAACCACCTACTCGCCCACTTGGACGGCTACAAGGTCAAGCCCAAGTTCTACGTGATAAACTTCGACAATCCGAGGGAAAGCCACCGCTGCAACCCCATCCATCCCGACTTCATGACCGACATCAGCGATGCCTACGAGAGTGCCTACACGATAATGTTAAATTTGAACCGCACATGGATTTCCAAGCAGGGCGATTTCTTCGTGGAATCGCCTATCATTCTGTTAGCCAGTATTATATGGTATCTCAAAATCTACAAGAACGGCAAGTATTGCACCTTCCCCCATGCCATCGAGTTCCTGAACCGCAAGTATGCCGACATTTTCCCCATCCTGACCTCGTACCCGGAGCTTGAGAACTACCTTTCTCCCTTCATGGACGCATGGGAAAGCTCGGCGGTGGAGCAGTTGCAGGGGCAGATTGCCAGTGCCAAGATACCGCTTTCCCGCATGATCTCCCCGGCTCTCTACTGGGTGATGACGGCGGACGATTTCACCCTCGACATCAACAATCCCGAAGAGCCGAAAGTGCTGGTAGTCGGCAACAATCCCGACCGTCAGGGCATCTACGGGGCGGCTTTGGGATTGTACAACTCCCGCATTGTCAAGCTCATCAATAAGAAGAAACGTCTCAAATCCTCCGTGATTATCGACGAGCTGCCCACCATTTACATACGTGGGCTGGATAACCTCATTGCCACCGCTCGAAGCAACAAGGTAGCCGTCATGCTCGGCTTTCAGGATTTCTCTCAGTTGAAGCGTGACTACGGTGACAAGGAAAGCGCCGTAATCTGTAACACGGTCGGCAATGTATTTGCAGGTCAGGTAGTTGCGGAAACCGCCAAGACGCTCTCCGAACGCTTCGGAAAGGTCCTGCAGAAACGGCAGAACATGACCATCAACCGGAACGAGACTTCCGTCTCCATCAACACCCAGATGGACAGCCTTATTCCGGCAAGCAAGATTTCCAACCTCACGCAGGGCATGTTCGTGGGGGCGGTAGCCGACAACTTCGACGAGCGCATCGAGCAGAAGATTTTCCATGCCGAGATTGTAGTGGATAACGAGAAGGTCAGGCGGGAGACCGCCCGCTACGTGAAGATACCGCAGATCATCGACTTCACCGACAAGGATGGCAACGACACCATGCAGCAGCAGATTGATGCCAACTACTACCGCATCAAGAGCGAGGTTAAGCAGATTGTCGCTGACGAGATCGAGCGCATCAAGGCGGATCCGAAACTCTCACACCTGATCAAAAACGGATAATAAGCGTAAATTTCTACCTTAGTAGTAAAACAGTTGTTTTTATATAGTTTTACCAAGTTGGTTGAACAGCGCAAATTGTTGAATAATAGCGAATTTAAGCAATTTTTCGCCAAGAGCGCAAACCGAAAATTACGCAGCCATGGAAAATAGCAGGGAAAAGGATAACTGACCAAGGAGCAACTTGATATAATGTGGCAGGCTGTCTGCATCTGTCTAGGAAAGACACCGCAGGCGGTCAGGACGTGCTGGAAATGCATAAAACACTCCAGGCGAACAAAGTCCTGTTCAGGATGACGGATGAAAGAACAAGGGTGCAGCAACGGACGAGTACCTGCAACAGTTGAGCCGACAGATAGACCGGTTGGAAGGGTTGAAAGTAAACCACAGCCATAGTTTCAACGTGACATATTCCAGGTCGTATCTTGTTCAAGTCACCATCGTGGAATTGTTTCTTTTTTCGCTGGTGCATAACGCATGGCAGCTTAAAAGGGGCTGGCGGCTCAAATACCGCTACGTTCTGATGTCGGGAAATGCGGACGCCAAGACACTTGACAGGCTGGAGAACTGCTTCGAGTGGAACAGGGACAGGAAGCTAATATGGAAGATCAGGAAAGAGGTGGAGGACTTCGAGCGTTGGACGGAAAAGAAAGTGGCAGAAATGCTGCGTGCTAAAAGACAACAGCCGGGAGTGGGGAAATAACATACAAGAAAGAAAAAGGTCCAAAATATACCGTACTTCCTGATTTTTAAACGCTTCAAGTTATTGATTACAAGAACGGATTGTCTGAAGACGAAATTGTTAGATGATCAAAGTGACCATAACAACCGTATGGTATTTCTTGTTATAGTCGGTTGCATCTGATTATGCAGGAATTTTAATGTACATATTCAAATATAAATATTGATATAGGCCAAAAATACGGTTTATTTATTAATAAAATCATGATTACTGAACAAATTGTTAAAAAATAGAGCTAAATTGATAAGTTAAAAATCAAAACATTCATCTTATTTTGCAAAAAATATATTGTTAATATTAATAACTATAACAAGTATGGTTAATTTTTACTGCTCGTTTTTCCGTAAATCAAGGAATTATTTTAGGTATTGATTATATTGATTTATTCCTCATTTTATATATTTAAAATTAAACAATTACATGAATTTATTCAAATCATCAGTTCTGTGCGGCATGGTCATAGTGTCATTCATGACATCCTGTACAGACGTGGATATCACCATGCCCAAGGGGCCCAAAGGTGATACGGGGCTTTCAGCCTACGAGTTTTGGAAGGAAAAAGTTGCGGATGGAACCGTCAACTGGCCGAAGGATCAGACAGAAGTCGCTGACTTCTTCAAGTTTCTCAAGGGAAAAGATGGCAAAGACGGGAAGGATGGTCAGAGTGCTTTCGAGCAGTGGAAAGACATGATTGCCAGCGGTAGCGTGGACGACCCGCATAATCCCGGCGAGAAATGGCCCTCCGAAAACAACACGGTACAGGATTTCTGGCGTTTCCTGACCGGAGCCAGCGGAGAGGACGGACAGACACCGCATATAGGTGATAACGGCAACTGGTTCATTGGGAAAGAGGATACCGGTATCGGCGCACGTGGGCGTGACGGTCAGGATGGTAAAGACGGTAAAGACGGAACGAATGGTCGTGATGCTATACCGCCGACAGTCACCATTGGCGATAACGGCAACTGGTATATTAACGGAACGGATACAGGCAAGCCTGCTTTCGGTAAGGATGGCAAAGATGGAAAGGACGGAAAGGATGCCGTGCCTCCTACGGTCACCATCGGCGATAACGGCAACTGGTTTGTGGACGGAACGGATACCGGGAAAAAGGCCGTTGGGCAGGACGGGAAATCTCCCGAGGTTGCCATTGGCGATAACGGCAACTGGTATATAAATGGAACGGATACAGGCAAGCCCGCTTTCGGTAAGGATGGCAAAGATGGAAAGGACGGAAAGGATGGAGCTAACGGAGCCAACGGTAAAAGTGCCTACGAGCTTTGGAAAGAGTATATCTCGTCCGGTGATGTGGACAACCCGCATAATCCTGACCAAAAATGGCCGGCGGACCGGAACAAGCAGACTGATTTCTGGGATTTCCTGACCGGAAAATCCTCTGTTATCGAGATAGAAGTTGGAAAATACAATGTTATTCCTGAATACTGGAACTCTTCCCTGAAAGAGTATGTTGTACCTTCGGACGGTTCGGTTCTATTTACCGTGTATGACAAGACCGGCAAAAAGGTCACAGCCGGAGTAAAGGTGAGCGACTTACCCGGTGTATCTTCTACGGATGCATTTATCACAAACGAGGAAGGGCAGTTCAAGGTCACATGGGATAAATTGCCAGACAATAAGGGTTTATCAGAAAGGAAAGGAAGTGTGACTGTAACGGTTGATGGAACGCAGGAAACGAGTGCGGGCAACACGTTGGTGCCGAATAGGATCAATGTTAGAGCTATCATTACAAGCGCATATCTGTCTAATTATTCTAATACGTCGATAGATATTTATAGGACACTAAATGTATATTACAGCTTCGAGCGTCAAGTGGATGGAGAATGGGATAAGTATCCGACGTCCATTACTACTCCTTATAATAGTATGAAATCGGCCAGGGTTAAAGATATAAACCGGCCTGTCAACGAAGGAAATGTGGACAAAGATCAGTTAGTCCGCTATAGCAATGGAAACTCATATCTCTACATCATTCGTCCGTTGGTTTTGACAGAGACGGAGAAGGCAAATGTGGCGAAGAATGATACTGTCGGCAAGTTGGCGAAATATGAATGGGACCAAACAGACAATTATGCGGCACTGTATTTTGGTGATGGTACGGGAAGTTATAATGACTATGGACAGACTGTATATTTGCAGGACAAGATACATGTCCCGGAAGTGTATCCGGCCCCATCTTTTAAAGAAAACAGTGTGTTTATTGAAATCAAGCAGGGTATTACCACCATGTGGGGAGAGATTGACACGGATAATTTACAGGATTTTTATAAAACATACGCTTACCCGACAGGGCAAGATAAATTTACAAAAGAGGAAGGAACCAATGTTTGGAAACATCCGGAAGGCAAGTTGCCGGCATCAGAGCTGGAAGAATATCGGGCTGTATTTATAGAAATGCGTACTTTCATCAATGGAACGGGAGGAACTGTACATACCGGATCCAAGCCGTTGTCAACGGGAGGCAAGCGCTTTAAACTGACAAGCACTTATCCCAATAACTGGATTGGTCTGGATATCAGACGACGGACAGAAAGCACTGATAAAATAACATATAATATATCTAACGAGTACCGTGGGCGTTACGCTTACTATCTGTTAAAAGAGGAAGATAAGTACTATTTAGTTGATTTTGCGGACTGGTCCAAGCGGATGCCCTTGCCAATCAAGGATTGTCCTGTCGACTGGATGAATTGATTTATTTATTGGATAATTGAATATGAAGAAAAAAATAACGATATGCTTTGTGTGTCTCTCCTTGCTGTTGGTCTCTCTGGCGGTGAGAGGACAGGACACGAAAACGACCCGTCGTGTGCCTCTCCAGGCAGAGGTGACGCATGACGGACTGTCAGAAAAGGAATCAAAAGCCTGGGAGATCGGTCTCGGCGGTTCGCTGATAAACTGGAGTCGGGTGTCAGTCACTGGTTTCCGGAGTACGCCGGACAACTACTTTTATAACCTGAAAGCGAATCATCTGATGGGAGGGGCAAACTTGTACATCGCACGGGAATTGAACCGGTGGTTTTACCTGGATTTGCAGGGAAGCGTCGGTTTGACGAAAAACAACAACCGTACCGCAGGTGATGACAGGAAACGTGATTTACTGTACATGGGGGGACTGGGGCTACAATTCCGCTTTACTCCCCTGCTCAGATCCCAATGGGTTGAACCTTATCTCAGGGTAGGTGTGAACTATCTGCATAAAGACTTTGCTTCCGTATATGGCGGCAACTTTGAGGATGATCCAACCGGACAGGCATATTGGGAGTCTTCCGACATCTGGAATCCTGACGGGCGTTCATCCGACAAAAACTCGTTTGTTCCCCTGTCTTTCGGGGCGGGTGTGAAAGCCTGGTTAAGCAACTCGTTCGGGCTGGGGTTACAAGGTGAATACCTTCTGCCCGTGCAGAAGGGGCTTCCCCACTTCGTTCAGGTTTCTGCCAGTGTCATCTGGCGTATTGGCGGAAAGAGCAAACATGCGGCTCCGGTGGTACGATATGTGGAGATAGAGAAACCCGTGGAAAGAATCGTCGAGCGGGTGGTTGAGAAAAAGGTGGAGGTTCCGGCCATTATTGACACTATGGCGTGTGATCTCTTGGAGAATATCCATTTTGAATTTGACAGGGATGTCATAACAGCCACTTCGGAAAGAACGCTTGACAGGCTGGCAGAGCTACTGAAAAGCTATCCGGACAGCCGTTTCCTTATCACGGGCTACACGGACGCCAAAGGAAGCGACTCCTATAACTTAACCCTTTCCGCACGGCGTGCTGAAAAGGTGCATGCCGCCCTGATCGGGCGTGGAGTTCCCGCCCGGATGATTAAATGGCGTGGCGTGGGTAAGCGTGCGGCCATTATCTCCGCCACTGCTGCGGACAATATCCGTGAAGGGGACAGAAAAGTCCTGCTGGAACGGGTTACCAACATGGATTATTGGAATGCCCTGGATAGCAAATAACCCGAATGTTCAGATAGTGATGAAAATGGATTGAAACAGTGCGGGAATCTCATCCGCATCATTCTATTCCCAGGTCAGGAGGAGTAATACGGGGCATTTCTCCGCCAGGCCTGGGAATTTTACTTTACATGACTGGATGGACGTGCAACAGGTTTAGATGATTATCGAGAATGATTAATAAGCATAAAACCGCTTATGCTATGATTGTATTGCTGCAAAATTATAAATATAATTGTCCATGTTTTTGCATTGCTAATAAACAGATCGACACTGTTTTTCATGGGGAAGCAGGCAGAATGATCGCTCATGATAATACTTGTGATTCACATGAATGGAAAAAACTTGTGTCTTTGTAGTTTAACAATCAAAATATTAAAACTTATGAATACTCTTCTTTTGAATGCCACTTCTTCCAAAAGAAAAAGAATCACTTCTGAAGGTCATCCATACAGCCAGTTTCTTTGCATTAAAGAGCTAAAATGACAAAAAAAAGAGCTGGAATGAAAACATGTGTTTTTGAATAAATTTCGATTTTTGCAAAATAATTAAAAATTAAACCTTATGATGAAGAAAATTTTTATCAGTTTGTTTTTGTCTGGTGTTTTTATGTATCACACAAATGCCCAGACTGCAGTAGAGGGTAACAAGTTTCTGGACAACTGGTCCATCGGGATCAGTGCGGGAGGAACAACCCCGTTAACACATCATTCTTTCTTTGGAAACATGCGCCCGATCACGGGGATAGAACTGAATAAACAATTGACACCGGTTTTCGGTTTCGGTCTGGAGGCGGTCGGAAGCTTTAACACCTCACAAAGCAGGACCATTTTCGACCGCTCCAATGTCAGTCTGTTGGGGTTGGTGAACCTGAACAATCTCCTTGGGACCTATACCGGGGTTCCCAGACCTTTTGAAATCGAAGCGGTGGCCGGAATCGGGTGGTTGCATTATTATATGAACCGGGAAACGGGTTCCGATCAGAACAGCATGTCAACAAAACTGGGCCTGAACTTTAATTTCAACCTGGGAGAGAGCAAGGCATGGACATTGGCACTGAAACCTGCCCTGGTCTATGACATGAATGCTATGGGTTCCGAAGCCGTACGTTTCCATTCCGGACGGGCCGTATGGGAAATATCCGTTGGTCTGAAGTATCATTTCGGATGCAGTAACGGGAAACACCACTTTACAAAAGTGAGAGCTTACGACCAGCAGGAGGTGGATGTCTTGAACGCAAAAATTAATGAACTTCATACACAGGCCGGTAAAGATGCCAAGGCATTGCAGGAGGCAGTGCGAAAGGTAACGGAACTGGAGGCCGCACTGGACAAATGCCGCAACCAGGAACCAAAAATTGTGAAAGACACCATTGACAACACTAAAAAGACGCTGGAATCCGTCATAACTTTCCGCCAGGGCAGGACGACAGTTGACAACTCCCAACTCCCGAATGTCGAACGTATCGCTACTTATTTAAAGAACCATAAGGGAGCAAGTGTACTCATCAAGGGTTATGCCTCTCCTGAGGGAAGCGTGGAAGTTAACGAGCGGATCGCCCGACAAAGAGCGGAGGCCGTGAAAAAAATGCTGGTGGGCAAGTATGGAATTGCAGAAGAACGGATTGTAGCCGAGGGCCAGGGAGTAGGGAACATGTTCGAGGAGCCCGACTGGAACCGGGTAAGCATCTGTACGATCAACGCGGGAACGGAATCCAGTAGCCGTTAAATGCGATCCGGAAAATACCGGAAAGATGCATTCACTTGAACAGAATGTATTAACTATATTTATTCTACACGTAATTTGAAATGCTATGAACAGGTATGTATCTGAAATGATCGGGACAATGGTCCTTGTTTTGATGGGATGCGGAAGTGCTGTTTTTGCCGGGGATATGCCCGGTGCGGTCACCACCGGGGTGGGTACCCTGGGAGTTGCCATAGCCTTCGGGCTGTCGGTGGTCGCCATGGCATACGCTATTGGCGGAATATCCGGATGCCATATAAATCCGGCGATCACACTGGGCATGTACTGCTCGGGAGGAATGGGGGGCAAGGATGCCCTGTTATACATTATTTTCCAGATAATCGGGGGGATTCTCGGATCAGCCGTACTTTTCATACTGGTATCTACGGGGCCACATGCCGGCCCTACCATGACAGGGAGCAACGGCTTTGTTGAGGGGGAAATGTTGCAGGCCTTTATCGCTGAGGCCGTCTTTACGTTTATTTTCGTTCTTGTGGCGCTGGGAGCCACGGATAAAAAGAAAGGGGCCGGTAAACTGGCGGGCCTGGTCATCGGGCTGACGCTTGTCCTGGTGCATATCGTATGTATTCCCATCACCGGAACATCAGTAAATCCCGCGCGCAGCATAGGACCCGCACTTTTCGAGGGAGGAGGCGCGATCTCACAGCTTTGGCTATTTATCGTCGCTCCACTGACAGGAGGTCTGGCCAGTGCCATAGTGTGGAAAGCCATTTCTCAGCATAGCGACAGACAACGATGAAGGGAAGGTGGATGACCCCGAGACACGTTTCTCTGTTATCCACCTTTGTTTGATACATTATTATCAACTAAAATAAAAAAAGATGTCAAAAAGTAGTTTTTTACTGGATTTTAAGGCGTTTGTCATGCGTGGAAACGTAGTAGACATGGCCGTGGGTGTGATTATTGGCGGTGCCTTCGGGAAAATAATATCTTCAGTGGTGGCAGACATCATCATGCCACCGATAGGGTTGCTGGTAGGCGGAACCAACTTCTCGGAACTGAGATGGGAATTGGAACCCGCCAGGGTAGTTGATGGAGTCGAACAGGCGGCCGTCACGATAAACTATGGAAACTTCATACAGACCATGCTGGATTTTGTGATCATCGCTTTTGCCATTTTCTTGTTCATCCGCCTGCTCTCCAATCTCAGGCGCAAAAAAGAAGAGACACCCTTGCCCCCACCTGTCCCGAGCAACGAGGAAAAGTTACTTTCAGAAATACGTGACTTGCTGAAGAAACAATGACGTTTATTCAAACGGTATGGACGGTATCGGGCAGGAACATATCTGAGGAACAGGCTACTCCTTGGCGGTGGAAATTTTCCTTTGTCCCTGAATGATAAAAATAGTGTGAACATTAAAATTCAGATATGACTAAAGCAGATATTATAAACCGGGTCTCTGAGGAGCTTGGAATCGATCGCAGGACCGTTGGCCTGGTAATCGAGAGTTTCATGAAATGCGTGAAGGATGCACTCGGCAGAGAGAGAATTGTATTCCTGCGCGGATTCGGGACCTTTTCTTTGAAGAAAAGGGCGGCAAAGAAGGCACAGAATATCCAACAGCACACAACCATATGCATCCCGGCTCGCAAGGTCCCTCATTTTAAACCCTCGGAGTCTTTCTTGGTTCTCCGGAAAGAAGATAATCGAAAATAGACCGGGAGTGAATCTACCCCTTCCATTGTCAGGGAGGGGTGTATTTTAATGTGTTTTATGGAAATTTATCAATCATGTTTTACTCCTGTTTTCCAGCCCCGTTCAGATATGGACTACAGGATCATAGATGACCGGACGATCATGTAGATTCCCGGTAAACCTGTAAATAGACTGTTATGCGTGTTTTCAATCTTTTATTGTTGATCTCCATGTTCATTCCCTTTCCGCTGCCCGCTCAGGTGGGCGAACGTTATATAGAGGTAACCGGTACTTCCGAGATAGAGGTAGTTCCTGACAGGATTCATTACGTTATCGAAATAAGGGAGTACTTCGAAGAAGAGTTTGATGGCGTATCCAAACCGGAAGAATATCGGACGAAGGTTCCTCTTACCAGGATAGAGGAGGAATTGAAGCAGGTTTTGAAAATAGTCGGAGTGCCACGGGAGGCAATCCGCACAAAGGATGTGGGCGATAATTGGCGTAAGCCGGGACAGGATTTTCTGGTTTCCAAATCATTTGATGTCACGTTACGTGACTTCACACTGATTGATGAAATTTTAAAACGGGTGGACACAAAAGGAATTCATACGATGTATATAGATAAACTGGAACATAGGGATATCCTGTCCTATCACAGGAAGGGCAAGATAGAAGCACTGAAAGCGGCACGGGAAAAGGCGGTTTACCTGCTGGAGGCAATAGGTAAGAGGCCGGGTGAGATCATCCGCATCGTGGAAGGAGGGGATGCTGGAAAAGAGATGTTTGCACAAGGTCATATCTTATCGGTTGCCCCGCCCCCATTTGAGAGAAGCCGCACGATAAAAAAGAGATATTCGATGCTGGTCCGGTTCGGGATCGTGGATCGATGAACCGTTATTATAACAAATCCCGGAATGGACTTGCAAGAGAAGATAACGGGCATTCGGGTTTGCGGTGAAATATCCGGCCTTTTCTCTGACCGGTAAATAGATTAATAGATTCAACTCACGATAAGATGAAAGATTATTACTTTATTATGAATGCCGGGGTAAAAGCCGGAGGGGAGATCACCCATGCGGTATTAGAAGGGAAAATTGTATCCGCACCGAAAGGATACGATGCCTTCACGGGGATTGAAGCGGCCAGGGAGAAACTGGCTTGCGGGAATATCCGTCAGCAGATGGAAGAATTCGGTATCGAACTTGAGATCGTGCCGGTAAATACTGATTTTTTACTACGATGAAGGAATATTGCGTTTATTGGTTTGAAAACGGAGAACCGAGGCACGAGGTATTTTCCTGTCTGGACGGGGCGGAGATGTTTTCCTGCATGATAAGAGGACAGGACGGCGTGGAACACGTGGAAATATCCGAGGAAGATATTTCCGCTCCGGAGGAATTCCGGGAAATATGCCCCGGAGATTTCTCTTGAACATATGACATGGATCCGGGGTCCTTTTTTGCCGTAGCCTGGCGGTAAAGGGACCTTATCTGGTTGTAAAATCGGGCAGTGTCAACCATTTTTTCACCGATTAATCGCATACGCAAGATGAAAGCTCCACGGAAAATTTATACATGGACCAGTATCCTGCTTTTCGTGTGCTGTTCCCTTATTTTTCTTTCATGTGAAAAGGAAGAGCTCGGGGAAGCCATGGAAAATCGGAAAACGTTATTCATGTTTCTGCCGTGGTCCACTGACCTGACAGGCTATTTTTACACCAATATCGCGGATATGGAGGCGTGTGTAAGCAGAAGGGGGCTGGAGCATGAAAGAATTCTCGTGTTTATGTCCACGAGCTCTACGGAAGCCACGATGTTTGAGATCATACATTCCAAAGGAAAGTGCGATCGTAAAACGCTGAAAAGGTATGGCACTTCGGGGTTTACTACGGTGGAGGGCATAACGGGGATATTGAACGACGTGCAGGAATTTGCTCCTGCTCCGGTTTACGCTATGATCATAGGTTCCCATGGCATGGGATGGCTTCCCGTGGACGGTACACAGGCGGATTCCCTTTTCCGGATGAAAAAGCATTGGGAGTATCAGGAGCAGCCGCTGACACGCTATTTCGGGGGACTGACCCGGGAGTTCCAAACGGACGTGGGTACCCTGGCCCGGGGGATTGTAGGCGCGGGCGTCAAAATGGAGTATATCCTGTTTGACGATTGCTATATGTCATCCGTAGAGGTTGCCTATGAACTGAAAGAAGCCACAAGATTTCTTATAGCCTCTACCAGTGAAATGATGGCATACGGAATGCCTTACGCCACTGTGGGGGAGTTCCTGCTGGGAAATCCTGATTACGGATCCCTTTGCGAAGGATTCCACGACTTTTATTCAACCTATGAAATGATGCCCTGCGGGACACTGGCTGTGACAGATTGCTCTGAATTAGATAATATGGCTGCTATCATGAAAAGTATCAATGACAGGTATGTTTTCGATGATTCCCTACAAGGAGAACTCCAGGGACTGGACGGATACACCCCCGTCATCTTTTATGACTTTGCCGATTATGTCCTCACCCTCTGCTCTGACCCTGTCCTGACAGCCCGCTTCAGGGAACAGCTGGAGCGGCTTGTTCCCTATAAAACCCATACGGGTAAATTTTATTCCAGGACCAAAGGGCCCCTTCCCATACATACTTTCTCGGGTATAACGATCTCGGACCCGAGCACCAATCCCATGGCCTTACTGAAAGGTACGACCTCTTGGTACAAGGCCACACACGAATAACCCCGTGGAAAACGGACAGATGAAAATACCCGCATATGACGCAAATATTCCCCTTTCTTCATAAAATTTCCGATAAGTTCGGACAGCATCGAAAATAATTCTACACGTATGTACCATATATAATTTTGCAGTGATATTTTTATTTACAGTTTATTCGGGGTAAAAAGGTCACGAGAAAATCAAAACTTCAATTACTCTCGAACCGGAATGTGACAAATCTACGAACAGGAGGACAAACGAGGATACCTAAGCCGTAAATTGCACGTTTCCAGCATTCATCCCATATCTTTACGTCCGGTTTCAATCGGAACCTTAAAAATATTCACCATTTAATTTTTTCAGATTATGGACGAACAACCGGACAGCAGCCAGCAGTTAATGGACATCCTGCTCGTCATGGACGAGAAAGGCACGCTTCAAGCCGTCAGCGGAGTAAAGGACGGCGAGTTACAGACCAAGAACCCACTGGAGGACAACAACGACCTCCTGCGGGTGGATCGCCACGGCGATATGTTTTCAAATTTCTTTTCCAACCTCTGGAGCCAGTTGAAAGATCCGACCCGCTTCCATTTCTTCCGTGTGCCGGAAGAGGAGGTGCAGCGGGTAGCCGCCGATTTCCGGCAGCGGGAGAGC
>ENA-ORNI01001387-ORNI01001387.1-human-gut-metagenome-genome-assembly--contig:-NODE-1387-length-13242-cov-3.12353_pt1 | contig 13242 bp, 9 predicted proteins | sample MGYA00242118_ERZ509028 | MGnify/ENA primary metagenome ERZ509028 (study PRJEB26280, sample SAMEA2338755) | human gut metagenome | biome: human gut; feature: human-associated habitat; material: faeces...
TTTATCACGCTTTAAATCGTATCATTCATATGTTCAAGGATGGTGATGAAGATACATTATTTGAAAGCCATGAAACATGTTTATGTTATGACATTGCAACTAATAAATTTTGGACTGAATAATAAAAAAGCATCGTCTTATTATACTAACGATAAGACGATGTTTTTATTCAGAATGATCTTCAAAATTTAAATTTTCATCAAAGAACTCTTTATTTTTATCACGGGCATCTTCTACTAACTTAGAAATTAAATCTTTAACTTCTCGAGCATTTTTTATATTCTTTAAATGAATTTCACGTTCACTGTCAGCTTTAGTGTACAAAATTACTGTTCCAGTACCAAAGATTTTTTGTGATAAATTTCTTCGTAGACATAAATCGGTAATACGATACAAAAGCAATTCGTCATAGTGAGTACTAAATAGGCCAGTCTCTTGATATAGGCGATCATTTTTTATTTCATATTTAGTAAAACTAATTGGAAACCACATAAAATGTTTACGATCTTGCCAAATAATTTTATTTTCCATCATAAGTTCCTCCAATTACAACATTTTATCTATGATGATTATAACAGTAAAGAGTAGTCAATTCTATGATTATTGAAATAATCTCATTATAAATAAAAAAATAAAACAAATTATGCAAATAAGTTTGTATATATCGCGTAATTATGCTATACTCACCAAAGTGTCTAGAAAGGTATAAAGAATGATTGAAAACAAATTTAATGAATTAGGATTAAGTAATGAAGTATTAAAAGCAATTGAAGATATGGGGTTTTCTAAACCGTCAAAAATTCAAGAAGAAGCAATTCCTGTATTATTGACAGGAGTTGATGTAATTGGTCAAGCACAAACTGGTACCGGTAAAACTTTAGCATTTGGGAGCGTTTTGTTGTCAAAAATAACTCCATCTCAAAGAAAGTTACCACAAGCTATCATTTTGTCACCAACAAGGGAACTAGCAATGCAAATCCATGAAGAAATGGAACGTATTGGTAAATATAATGGAGGTCGAATTACTTGCGTATACGGTGGTAGTGATATAGAGCGACAAATTCGGACCATTAAAAAAGGAATCGATATTATCGTAGGGACACCAGGGCGAGTAATGGATTTAATGCGTCGTAATGTTTTGAAACTAAACGACGTAAAATTCGTAGTATTAGACGAAGCGGATGAAATGTTGAATATGGGCTTTGTTGAAGATATCGAAACTATTTTAGAAAAAGTTGATGATGATCGTCAAACAATTTTATTTTCAGCAACAATGCCAGCAGGAATTAAAAAGATTGCTCAAAATTATATGCATGATAATTTTGAACATGTAGCTGTATTATCAAAACAAACAACAGCTACATCTGTTAAACAATTCTATTACGAAGTGAAACAAAAAGATCGTTTTGAAGCAATGTGCCGTTTAATTGACGTCGCTAATGTTCAAACAGGAATTATTTTTTGTAGAACAAAACGTAGTGTTGATGAAGTAACTGAACAAATGCAGCAGGCAAATTATAATGTTGAAGCGATGCATGGAGATTTATCACAAAATCATCGTATGAATACATTGAGAAAATTTAAAAAAGGAACAATTAATTTTTTAATTGCAACTGATGTAGCTGCTCGTGGTATTGATGTTGAAAACGTAACACATGTAATTAATTATGAATTACCACAAGATATTGAATCATATGTTCATCGAATTGGTCGTACTGGTCGAGCTGATAAAGAAGGACAAGCTTATTCAATTATTACACCAAGAGAAAAAGGATTTTTACGTCAAATTGAGCGTGTAACAAAATCTTCTATTACCAAAGCGACTATTCCAACTCTGCAAGAAATTTCTGAAGCAAAAATTGGAACTCTGGTAAGTAAAGTTGAAGATCAAATTTTGGCTGGTAACCATAAGAAGTTCAAGCAATTGGTAAATGAAATTGATCCAACAATGTTAGCAGACTTTACGGCAGCATTAATGTATATGACATTCCAAGAACAGTTAGGATATGATTATAAACGTGATACGATTCAGGAGGCTTCTGAAGGTAAAAGGCGTGAACGTGGCCGTGGAAATAATAAAGATTATACAAGAATTTTTATTACTGCTGGTAGTATGGATCGTGTCAAAGCACCACAAATTGTTAATTTCTTTGTTTCTAAAGCAGGTGTGAGAAAAGAAGATATCGGAGATATTGATATCAAACGAAAATTTACATTTGTTGATATTAATAAGAAGGTAATCAATAAAGTTGTTGATAAGTGTAATAAGCAAAAGATTAATAATCGAAAGATTGAAATCGAAATTGCAAATAAAAAATAAATATTTGGTGAAAAGATTGTGTTTTAAAAATACAATCTTTTTTTGTATAAAAATATGGTATTTTAAAAGCGCTTACACTTGAATGAAAAGGCTAACACGTGTATAATATATTTATGTATTAATTCTAAGGAGGATTAGATTGAATGAAAAAATACGTTTATATGTTTAGCGAAGGAAACGAAATGATGCGTGACCTTCTAGGTGGTAAAGGGGCTAACTTGGCTGCAATGGTTAACTTAGGGTTACCAGTACCACAAGGATTTACAGTGACTACTGAAGCATGTAATGAATATTATGCTGATGGTAAGATCATCAATGATGAAATGAAAAAACAAATTGATGACTGCTTAGAAAGATTAGAAAAATTAGCTGATAAAAAACTTGGGGGATTAGATAATCCGTTATTAGTTTCAGTTCGTTCTGGAGCAAAATTTTCTATGCCTGGAATGATGGATACAATTCTTAACTTAGGTTTAAATGATGAAACTGTTGAAGTTGTAGCTAAACAAACAGGAAATCGTCGTTTTGCTTTTGATAGTTATCGTAGATTTATTCAAATGTACTCTGATGTAGTTTGTGAAGTTGATAAAGAGTTATTTGAAGCTAAATTAAGTGAATTAAAAACTTCAAAGGGATATGAAAGTGATTTAGATATCACTGCAGAAGATTTTGAAAATATCATTATTCCTCAATATAAAGAAATTTTCAAAACTCAATTAGGTAGAGACTTTCCACAAGAAGCTAAAGAACAATTAATGGGAGCAATTTTAGCTGTATTCAGATCATGGAATAATGATCGTGCTATTATTTATCGTAACTTAAATGGAATTCCTCATGATTTGGGAACTGCTGTTAACGTACAACAAATGGTATTTGGTAATATGGGTGATGACTCAGGTACTGGGGTATTATTTACTCGTAATGCTGCTAATGGGGATAATCATATTTATGGTGAGTATTTAATTAACGCTCAAGGTGAAGACGTTGTTGCTGGTATTCGTACACCACAAAAAATTGCTAAATTAGAAGAAGATATGCCAGAAATCTATAAACAATTAGTTACAATTGTTAAAGGATTAGAAAAACATTATAAAGATATGCAAGACTGTGAATTTACAGTTGAGAATGGTAAACTATATATTTTACAAACTCGAAATGGTAAACGTACTGGTAAAGCAGCATTAAAAATTGCTGTAGATTTAGTACATGAAGGTTTAATCAATAAATATGAAGCAATGACAAGAGTTGAACCTGATCAAATCTCACAACTATTACATCCGAACTTTACACCTGCTGCATTAGCTGCTGCTGAAGTGTTGATTGAAGGATTACCTGCTTCACCAGGTGCTGGTGCTGGTAAAGTTTATTTAACTGCTGAAAAAGTTCATGAACAAGCTGTAGCTGGTGAAAAAGTTATTTTAGTAAGACACGAAACTTCTCCTGAAGATATTCAAGGTATGGTTGATTGTGAAGGTATTTTAACTTCTACTGGAGGAATGACGAGTCATGCAGCTGTAGTTGCTCGTGGTATGGGTAAATGCTGTATCGTAGGTGCAAAAGCATTATCGATTGATTATGATGCAGGAACATTTACAATTGATGGAAAAACTTATCCAGAAGGAACAGAAATTTCATTAGATGGTACAAGTGGTAAAGTATATATGGGAATTTTAGATTCTGAAGAATCTGAATTAACAGGTGATTTTGCTGAATTGATGTCTTGGGCTGATGAAATCAAGAAATTACAAGTTCGTGCTAATGCTGATAGCCCTCGTGATGCGGCTGTAGCTATTAAATTTGGAGCTGAAGGTATTGGTTTATGTCGTACAGAACATATGTTCTTTGAAGGAGATCGTATCGAATATGTAAGACAAATGATTTTATCTGATACAGTGGAAGAAAGAATTAAGGCATTAGATGAGTTATATAAATTCCAAGTTGAAGACTTCAGAGGAATCTATCGTGCGATGGTTGGATTACCGGTAACAGTACGTTTATTAGATCCACCTCTTCATGAATTTTTACCACATACTGATGAAGAATATCAAGCAGTTGCTGATAAACTTGGAAAAACATTAGAAGAAGTGAAAACTAAGGGCGCAACTTTAAAAGAAACTAATCCAATGTTAGGACATCGTGGTTCACGTTTAGCAGTAACGTATCCAGAAATCTATAATATGCAAGTTAGAGCAATTATTGATGCAGCGATTGATGTTGAAAGAGAATTAGGATGTACAATCGTACCAGAAATCATGTTACCATTGATTGGTAGTGAATCTGAAATCGTTTATGTGAAAGATAATGTTACAAAAGCAATTGATGCCGCAATTATGGCTAAAAATGCAAAAATTGAATATAAGATCGGTACAATGATTGAAATTCCAAGAGCTGCTTTAACAGCTGATGAAATTGCAAAACATGCTGAATTTTTCTCATTTGGAACTAACGATTTAACTCAAATGACATTTGGTTTCTCTCGTGATGATGTAGGAAGTTTCTTGCCTGAATATATTAATCGTAAAGTAATTCAAGTTGATCCATTCGTATCGCTTGATCAAAGTGGTGTTGGTCAATTAGTAGAAATGGCTGCAAACAAAGGTCGCAGTGTTCGTCCAAAAATTAAATTAGGTATTTGTGGTGAACATGGTGGAGATCCAGAATCAATTAAATTCTGTCATAAAACAGGTTTAACTTATGTATCTTGTTCTCCATATCGTGTGTTAATTGCACGTTTAGCTGCTGCTCAAGCTGCTGCTGAGGAAATTATCCTAGAACACACTACTGATAAAGTATTAGTTGCTGATAAATAGCTGATAAACGTCTCTTAATTTAAAGAGACGTTTTTTTATTTGTGTAAAGTAGGATATTTGGTATAATAGATATGGTGATAAAATGAAAAATATTATAATTGTAGCAACAGGTGGAACAATTGCAGGAAGTGGCAAAGTTGGAAAAGCAACTAATTATCAGGCTGGAAAAATCAATATTAAGGAAATAATTGACTCTATTCCAATGATTAATGAAGTTGCTAATTTAAAAGCAATTCAGCTTTTTAATGTCGATAGTAATGAGATGAATGAAGAACATTGGATAATTTTAGCTAATAAAATAAATGATTTGGCTTCTCAAAAAAATGTTGATGGTATTGTAGTTACTCATGGAACTGATACATTGGATGAGACAGCCTATTTTTTAAATCTTACAATCAATACATATAAGCCAGTCGTTTTGACAGGGGCAATGAGACCAGCGAGTGCAACTAGTGCAGATGGTCCGATTAATTTATATCAAGCTGTTTGTTTGGCTTCGTGTGATGATGCTTTGGGACATGGCGTAATGGCAGTCTTTTCAAGTACAATTTATTCAGGGCGAGATATCCAAAAAATTAGTAATTTTAAAACTGATGCATTTGATCAAAAAGATTTTGGATGTTTGGGTTATATGAATGATGATAAAGTTATGATGTTTTCAAGAACTTTTAAAAAACATACATTGCAATCAGTTTTTAGTGAAAAGCCAATTACTGAATTGCCTCCGGTAGGGATTGTCTATTACTATGCTGGTGCTAAACCTGATATTTTGACGATGATGGCTCAGAATCATCGAGGGATTGTGATAATTGGCAGCGGTAGTGGTAATTATAGTCAAGCATGGCTGAATGAAATTGAAACACTAGCTGCTAAAGGAATCATTTTTGTTAGAGCGTCTCGGGTTAATCAGGGAATTGTATATGAGAGTGATGTTTTTGATCCTCATAATGTCTGTATACCGTCTAATACTTTGTCAGGACAAAAAGCTAGAGTGCTTCTAATGCTTGCTTTAAGTGTTACTCAGAATACAAAAGAAATTAAAAGAATTTTTAATGAATATTAAAGGGGGCACATGTACGTGGAACGAATCAAACTTAATTTAGATAGTATTGCAATGATGCTGTTTTGTGCTCGATTAAAAGCGTATAAAGAGGTCCCGCTTTCTAATGAGGAATGGTTGTTAATTGAGCGGATTATAAAAAAGAAGGGGTTAAAAGGACCTGCTAGTTTGCTGTCGATGAATCAGACAGAACTTGAAGAAATTTTAGAAATAAATGAATTTATTGCTTATAAAATGGCACGAAGAATTGAAACGATGAATATTTTTTTAAGTGTTCTTAATAATCTGGAGGGGAATGGAATTAATGTTACTACAAAATATGAAGATAATTTCCCTAAATTGTTAACTAAACACCTAAAGAAAAGGGCTCCATTATATGTGTTTTATTGTGGTAATATTGAATTAGTTGGAGAAGGAATTTCTTTGATGGGTCTTAATAAGGTTACTAAAAAAGATCGCGCCTATACCAAAAGATTGGTAGATAAAGCAATTGAAGATAATCTAATTTACATTTCCAATGATGCTAAAGGAATTGATGATGTTGCTTTGCATTACGCACTTTATCATGGTTGTCATTGTATTAGTTTTGTTTGTGAGCGACTTGGTGCTAAAAGCAAAGACTATACTAGATATATTAAATCCGGACAATTAGTGATGCTGAGTGCTGAGGATCCAAACTGCTATTTTGATGTAACTAATGCAATTGAGCGTAATAGCTATGTATGTGCATTGTCAAAATATCAAATTATTGTTTCAAGTAGTATTAATAATGGCGCAACATGGTTTACTTCGTTGCAAAATTTACACAATAAATGGACTACACCTTTAGCTGTTGAAGGGTTATATTTAGGAAATGATCGGTTACTTGATATGGGAGTGACACCAATATATATAAAAGATGTATTGTCTGATTATTCGTTCGATATGATTTATGATAGAAACAAAAAAATTGTTGAAGATGCAGAAGTCAATATTGATCAGATGTCAATATTTGAATTTATAGGAGAATAGAATGAATTTTGATTATAAAAAATATCCAGTGACAGCCGGGGTGATTGGAATATGTATTTTAGTTTATTGTTATACAACCGTTAAATACGGTTTTGAAATGAATGCTTATCAAGGAATCAGAGCAGGTGGATTTAATCCAATTTTGGTTTTGGCAGGAAATCAATATTGGCGATTAATTAGTGCAAACTTTATTCATTTTGGAATTATGCATATTTTTTGTAACTGTTATTCATTAGTTAATCTAGGCTCAGTTATGGAATATTTGTTGGGAATGAAGCGTTATTTGATTATTTTGATTGCTTCTGCCCTTGCAACTACGATTTTACCAACAGTTTTTTATATTTTGACTGGAAATGGTGCTAGTAGTATTATGGGAGGTATTTCTGGAGCTATTTTTGGATTGATGGGAGCTTTATTAGCATTGGCTTGGAAATTTAAAGATGTTTATGCATATTTATTCAAGCAAATATCGTCAAGTGTTCTATTGATGCTGCTGATTTCTATATTGGTGCCTTCGATTTCTTTATCTGGACATATTTCAGGTATGATTGGTGGTTTTATTGCAACTTTACTAATTATCAAATTTATGCCTTTACGCATTTGGAAAAAGAAAAAACCGGAAAATTATCATAATCTTGTCAATTAATAATCAGATATAGTAAAATATAAACATATAGAGGAGAGTACAATGAAACAAAAAGTAAGAAAAGCAATTATTCCAGCGGCTGGATTAGGAACAAGATTTTTACCAGCAACTAAAGCACTAGCAAAGGAGATGTTGCCAATTGTTGATACCCCAACAATTCAATATATTATCCAAGAAGCAGTGGATAGTGGAATTGAAGAAATTTTGATTATTACTAATTCAAATAAACATGCGATGGAAAATCATTTTGATAAGTCGTATGAATTAGAAGCGCGTTTAACAGAATCAGGTAAAATGGAACAAGTTAAAATGATACAAGATATTGCTGATATGGCAAATATTTATTATATTCGTCAAAAAGAGCCAAAGGGATTAGGTCATGCGGTATTATGTGCAAAATCATTTATTGGTGATGAGCCATTTGCAGTATTATTAGGTGATGATATTGTTGTAAATGATGGTGGTGAGCCAGCATTAAAGCAATTAATAGATGCGTATATAAATAAAGAAGCATCAGTTGTTGGGGTACAGACAGTTGAACATAAAGATGTTTGTAAATATGGAATTGTCAGTCCGTCACATTCGCATCCTCGTGAAAATGGTGGGCGTTTAGTTAAGTTAAATAATATGGTGGAAAAGCCGGCAGTTGAAGAAGCTCCTAGCGATATGGCAGTATTAGGAAGATATGTTTTGACACCAAAAGTATTTGAATTGCTAGAAACTCAAGGGAAAGGTGCTGGTGGAGAAATCCAGTTAACAGATGCTATCAAACGTTTAATGGATATTCAAGCGGTCTATGCGTATGACTTTGAAGGGATTCGTTATGATGTTGGTGATAAGTTTGGTTTTATTAAGGCAACGATTGATTTTGCATTAAAGCGCGAAGATTTAAAAGAAAAGGTTCAAGCATATATAAATTCACTTGTAAAGGATGTTAAATGATGAGTTTTCAAGAGAAATATGAAGAGTATAAACAAAGAAAAGAAGCGCAAGCGTTTTTTAATCAAAATAATGATCAAAAAGTATATGGGAAAGATTATTTAATAGCTATTTTAGTTGGATTTGGTTCAACGATCGTTATGGGATGTATTTTAACCTGGATTATTTCTAAAATAGGTTTTAATTTTTCATACTTTACTATTTTAATTGGAATTTTTGAAGCTCAGGCAATAAAAAAAGTATTGAATAAAAGTGGTCAACAATTAGCCATTATTGCTGCAGTTACTTTTGTTTTAGGAATTGTCGTGGCACAAGCAATTTTTATAAGTATAACGCTACCTTTTTTTAATGTCAGCATGCTAGTTGAAACATTCAAATATTGTTTCCAAAATATGATAACAGGTGATGTGTTAAGTACAATTATCTATTTATTTGGTGCGATTGCGGCATATATGGCATTAAAAGATTAAATATATTAATTTAAAAGAATATAATTGGCTGATCGGTTTTAGTGATCAGCTTTTTTGTTATATTATTTTTAATAAAGATTGATGGATTCAAGGTAAATGGATTGTTAAATAAAAACATTCTTTTTATTTAAAATGAAAAAATAATGCCTTTCTATATTTGTGAGGGTCTTTTAGTAATTATAACTAGCAATACAAAAGGCTACGTAGTATAATAATGGTATGCAAAAGGAGGATTTTTAAAAATGGCTAAAAAGTTTTTATCAATGGATGGTAATACTGCTGCAGCGCACGTTGCGTATGCGTTTACTGAAGTAGCAAGTATTTATCCAATTACACCTTCATCTCCAATGGCTGAAAATGCGGAAGCATGGTCTGCCCAAGGTAAAAAAAATATCTTTGGTTCACCTGTTAATGTAATTGAAATGCAATCAGAAGCCGGAGCTGCTGGTGCTGTCCATGGGGCGTTACAAGGTGGTGCACTTGCAACTACTTTTACTGCGTCTCAAGGTTTATTATTGATGATTCCTAACTTATACAAGATTGCTGGGGAATTATTACCTGGTGTATTCCATGTATCAGCAAGAGCACTTGCAACAAGAGCATTAAATATTTTTGGTGATCATCAAGATATTTATGCTTGTCGCCAAGTTGGAATGCCAATGATTTGTTCACACTCAGTTCAAGAAGTAATGGATTTAGGAGGAATTGCACATTTAACGGCAATTAAATCATCTGTTCCTGTAATGCACTTCTTTGATGGGTTTAGAACATCTCATGAAATTCAAAAAGTAGAAGTAATGGATTATGATGTATTAGAAAGTCTTTTAGATAAAGAGGCTCTTGCTAAATACAAGAAAAATGCAATGAATCCACACACTAACCCAATTGAGCGCGGTGGGGCTGAAAATGATGATATTTATTTCCAAGGTCGTGAAGCTCAAAACAAGCATTATGATGCAGTGGTAGAAGTAGTTGCTGATTATATGAAAAAGATTTCTGAAATTACCGGTAGAGAATATGCTCCATTTACATATTATGGGGCACCTGATGCAGCAAGAGTAATCGTTGCAATGGGATCAGTAACAGAAACAATTAAAGAAACAATTGATGAAATGAACCGTCGCGGTGATCGCGTAGGTTTAATTAAAGTACATCTATATCGTCCTTTCTCTGCCAAATACTTATTAAAAGTATTACCTAATACAGTAGAAAAAGTAGCTGTTCTAGATCGTACTAAAGAAATGGGTGCTACTGGAGAGCCTTTATATTTAGATGTTGTTAGTGTCCTTAAAGACGTTAAACATGTAAGAGCAATTGTTGGTGGACGTTATGGTATGGGTTCTAAAGATACTACTCCTCGTCAAATCAAAGCAGTATATGATCATTTATTAGAGGATGCTCCATTTACTTCATTTACAATTGGTATTAATGATGATGTAACTAATCTATCATTAAAAGAGGATCCTGAATTTAATGTTGATGCTGATTATACAGCATGTCTATTTTATGGTTTAGGTTCAGATGGTACTGTTTCAGCTAATAAATCTTCAATAAAAATCATTGGGGATCATACTGATTTATATTCACAAGCTTATTTTGCTTATGATTCTAAAAAAGCTGGAGGGGCAACACGCTCTAATTTACGCTTTGGGAATACTCCAATCAGAGCTACTTATTATGTAAATAATGCGGATTTTATTTCTTGTTCATTAGACAACTATGTAATTAAATATGATATGTTAAAAAATCTTAAAGATGGTGGAACATTCTTATTAAATACAGAGTTCTCAAAAGAAGAAATTATTGATTATTTACCAAATCGAGTAAAAAAACAATTAGCAGATAAAAAGGCTAAATTCTATATAATTAATGCCAATAAAATTGCTGGTGAAATTGGTATGGGAAGAAGAACTAATACAATTCTTCAATCTGCATTCTTTGCATTAAATCCCCAAATCTTACCAATTGAAAAAGCTGTTGAATATATGAAAGAAATGGCAAAGAAAACATATAGTAAAAAAGGTGATGCTATTGTCCAACTTAACTACAAAGCAATTGATGCAGGTAAAGACGCAATTGAAGAAGTAGCTGTTGATAATTCTTGGTCTGATTTAACAGTAACTGCAACTAGAAGTACTACTGGAGATGAACATTTTGATGAATTTGTTTCAGTAATCAATAGTTTAGATGGTTATGATTTACCTGTTTCTGCTTTCATGGATAAATTAGATGGTTCAATGAAATCAGGAGTGGCAATCAAAGAAAAGCGTGCAATTGCAACTGAAGTTCCTCGTTGGAATAAAGATAACTGTATTCAATGTAATAACTGTGTAATGGTTTGCCCTCATGCAACGATCAGAGCGTTCTTACTTGATGAAGAAGAAATGGCTAATTTACCAGAAAACATTGGTGATGATGTTTTAGTTCCAATGGGTAAAGATATGGGTGGATTAGTATATCGTATCCAAGTTTCACCGGATAACTGTGTTGGATGTGGTTTATGTGTTACTGAATGTCCAGGTAAGAAAGGTGAAAAAGCTCTTGAAATGGTTAGTGTGAAAGATGAATTAGTACATGCTCCATTAGCTGATTACATGTATGCTAATGTTAAATATCGTGATGATAAGTATCCATTAACTACAGCTAAAGGTGTTGGTTTCATGAGACCGTATTTTGAAGTTTCAGGTGCTTGTGGTGGATGTGGTGAAACACCATACTATCGTTTGGCTTCACAATTATTTGGTAAGGATATGATGATTGCTAATGCTACTGGATGTAGTTCAATTTATAGTGGTTCTACTCCTTCTACACCTTGTGCGATTGATGGAAATGGTCAAGGACCAGCATGGGCTAACTCATTATTCGAAGATAATGCTGAATTTGGTTTCGGAATGAAATTAGCTGAAAATTATAAAGTTGGGCATCTATTACGTATTATTGAAGAAAATAAAGATGCTTGTGAACCGGAACTGAAGGCTTTATTGGAAGAGTATGTTGAAATCAATGGTGATCGCGCTAAAGAAAGAGAGCTTGTGCCTCAAATCATGACTGCGGTTAAAGCTTCAAGCAACGAAGCAATTAAAGAATTGTTAAATCATGAAGGAGATATGGTAAGTAAATCTCAATGGATCATTGGTGGTGATGGATGGGCTTATGATATCGGCTATGGTGGATTAGATCATGTTATTGCAAGTAACCAAAATGTTAATATTTTAGTACTTGATACTGAAGTATATTCTAATACAGGCGGACAATCTTCTAAATCATCTCAAGCTGGATCAATCGCCAAATTTACTGCTGGGGGTAAATCAGCTGCTAAAAAAGATTTAGCACAAATCGCTATGGCATATGGACATGTTTATGTTGCTCAAGTTGCTATGGGAGCAAATCCTGTACAAACAATTAAAGCATTCAAAGAAGCTGAAGCTTATAATGGACCTTCTTTAATCATTGCTTACTCTCCATGTATGGAACATGGTATTAAAGGTGGTCTTGCAAATCATCAAAGACAACAAAAAGATGCTGTATCTTGTGGATACTTCAACTTATTGAGATATGATCCTCGTCTTGAAGATGCAGGAAAGAATCCTTTGCAAGTTGATTCTAAAGCACCAGACTTTGATAAATTTAAAGATTTCTTGTTATCTGAAAACCGTTTTGCACAATTGTTAAAGGTTAATCCAGAACATGCGGAGGCATTAATGGAGAAATGTTTAGCTGATGCTAAAAAACGTCGTTTAAGATTAGATAGAATGGCATAAAAAGTTTAAATCAGAGGAAAAATCCTCTGATTTTTTCTTATTCGACTGCAAATATAGTTGATTATTACACTGTTTTTTGGAAACTAAATAAAAAAATAAAAAAAATGTATAAAATTCTTTACAAGAGCAAATATTAGTGATAGAATAATCATGCACTCGAGATAAGAGTGGAGATCATTGAAAACTAAACAGAATTAAGAAACACACGTCAATATCCAGAAGGAT
>ENA-ORNI01001393-ORNI01001393.1-human-gut-metagenome-genome-assembly--contig:-NODE-1393-length-13198-cov-2.52279_pt1 | contig 13198 bp, 6 predicted proteins | sample MGYA00242118_ERZ509028 | MGnify/ENA primary metagenome ERZ509028 (study PRJEB26280, sample SAMEA2338755) | human gut metagenome | biome: human gut; feature: human-associated habitat; material: faeces...
CACCTGCGTCTTCATAGTCCTGTACATCAGACAGTTCTTCTCCGTCTCTCTCGACCAGAAGAACCTCTGTCTTTACAAATTCCTCTGACTCTCCTTCCGGAAAAGAAGCTCCGGGATAAAGGGCTGCATCTTTGTCATAGGTAATCCCTCCCAGGTCTTCCCCCATGATCTGTCGGAAAATAAAGTTTACACTCTCCAGAACCTGTTCCCTGCTCCGGAAATTTTTGTGCAGGTCAATTCTCTGCTCCTGTGCTTCTTCTGTGGAATAACTTTTATATTTTTCCATGAAAAGCTCCGGCCTTGCCAGACGGAAACGATAGATACTCTGCTTTACATCTCCTACCATGAAGATATTTTTCTTCTGGTTGATCCACCCGGATACTGCTGTTGTCAGAAGCTCCTGCACTAAGTTACTGTCCTGATATTCATCCACCAGGACTTCATCATACTTTGCGGAGAGCTCTCTCGCAGCCTGAGACATATGGATTTCTTCCCCTTCTTTCGTCATCAGTATCTGCAGGGCAAAATGTTCCATATCCGTAAAATCCAGAATATTCTTTTCTCTCTTCGCCTCTCCGAACTGTTTTTTAAATCGTGCCGTCAACTCAACTAACATCTCTATTGGACCTCTGATATATCTGATCACTTCCAGAAGTTCTTTCTCTGCACTCTGGAAATATCGCTGCCCCAGTTCCTTCAGAATCCCCTTTTCCTCATCCCGAAGATCTTTCACTCTCTGCTTCTTCTGTTCATCTACATCCGCAGCCTTCTTTGTGCTCAGCCGGGCAAATGAGGGTTTCATAAGTATTTCTGCAGTTCCATTATAATCTCTTTTCTCTGCCAGTTCCTGCAGACTTCTTATAAGAAGCAGATCACTGCTCAGTGCCTCATCATACAGATACGGACCATCCGGCTCTGAGCAGATTCTTCGAGCCTCTTGCACCAGAAGCTTCGCTTCCTGCAGTTCATCCTTCACTGCATCCCAGAGCATCCTCATCCACTCAGTCTCTCTTAACTCTTCCAGGGAATCAATCCTGTAATCATCCATACACCCGGACAGCCATTCCTGCGGAAAAGGATTGCTCATAGCCATTTCATATAATTTCTGTATCAGGTTTCCCAGATTTTCATCTGACTTTCCTGTTGCAAAGCATTCCACGAATTTCTGAAACTTTTCATCTTTTTTGGCATAATATTCTTCAAGCAGTGCTTTCACAACATCTCCTCGCAGAAGCTTCAGCTCCCCCTCATCTGCCGTCCGATATCCCGGATCCAGTCCGATCAAATGAAAGTAATTCCGGATAATATAGGCACAGAAACCATCAATAGTTGTAATCTGTGCAGTATGAAGCAGGGTTGTCTGTCTCTGCAGATGCTCATTATCGGGATCCTCACAGAGTGCTTTTTCAATAGCTGCCGAGATCCTCTCTTTCATTTCACCTGCTGCCGCTCTTGTAAATGTCATGATCAGCAGTCTGTCAATATCCACAGGGTGTGTTTTATCTGTTATCTTACTCAGGATACGTTCTACCAGTACTGCCGTTTTTCCGGACCCGGCTGCCGCACTGACCAGAATATTTCTGTCCCGCAGCCGTATAACCTCCTGCTGCTCCTTTGTCCACTGTACGCCCATCTTATTCTGCCTCCCTGTCAAATGCTTTCCATAATTCCTCATCAGAGAAGTTTTTCAGTCTGCGGAATTCATATCCTGACAGCCTGCGGTCAAATCCGCATACCGTCATATACGGACAATAAGTACACGCATTCTTTTTTCCGAGCTCATAGGGAGAAACCTCTGCATCTCCCTCCAGAATAGAATTTCTTATCTTCTCAATCTTCGTCCTTACATACCGTCCAAGCACTGCGAACTGTGTTCTGTCTGCCACAGAAGAATTTTTGCGAAAGCTTCCGTCCTTATTAAATGCGACAGGAATGGAGCCAAGACTGCTGTCCATCCTGTACACAAGCTCCGGATCTGCCTGAACCAGCCCATTCATCTTCAGTTCTTTCATAAGATCTGCACTGACTGCTTCCACATCCGCATCTATCTTCTCCTGGATCATAGGATCCTTGATATTGTAATAAAAAACTCCCGCAGGAATAATCTCCTTATCCGGATATTTCTTCTGCTCTACACGCAGAGCACCATCCAGATAGATCATCAGCTGTAACTGCAGGCCATGATACAGATAAACCAGGTCAAAGGATGTATTTCCGGTTTTATAATCAATCACCTTCACATACACCTTATTCTGATCTTCCATAATATCTACTCTGTCAATCCGTCCTCCCCCGAAGGTTACCTCAAAGCCTTCTGGCTGAAATTCTCCCTGTTCCAGCTGTTTCTGAAGTGCCCATACCGTCCTTCTGAGAATTCTCCTTGTTCTCTCGATCATATATTCATTCCTGGCACTGCTTTTGAGCACCGTGTTTCCATAATCTGCCACAATATTATCCAGACACCAGTCCGCAATCTCATTCCGTTCCTGTTCTGTCAGCTCTGTCCATTTCATGCCTCTTTTTCGCACTTCTTCTGCAAAACGTTCCAGTGCTTCATGCATAACATTTCCCATATCCATAGGTTTAAACTCATATTCCACACGCTCGGTAAGCTTCATTCCATACTGAAGGAAATGTGCAAATGCACAGGCTGCAAAACGTTCCAGTCTGGTAGCACTGTAAGGTGAAACCTCTCCGTATAATGCCTTCGCCACACTCTGGCTGATAATGTCCTCTGGTTTTCCGGCAAAAGCCGACTGTACCAGCTTCTGTACTCTGCTTCTGTATTCCGGATTCCGCAGATACCAGCTATAAAGCTCTCCAAACACTGCATCCGTCTCATCTGCCTGCTCCAGAATATCCTCATGTTCTTTCTCTGTCTCCTGTACCAGTTTCTCCAGAAACAGATCAATCCCTGCTTCCGGATTTTCCGGATAATAATAATTGTTTATAGAATTTTTATGGGGTCTGACCCCGGCTCCGCCCTCAATTTCCAGCTTCGGATACAGACTGCGTATACTCCCAATCAGATATGCCGGACTTATACCTTCTCCTTTTGCATTTGTATCACTGCAGGAAAGGATCAGCTTTTCTCCCGGTTTCGTCATATTCAGATACAGATAAAACCTCTGCATATTCATCAGTTCTTTAGGCCCCGGTGCCAGTTCCACTCCTTGCTCCTGGAAGAAATCCCTGTCAAGCTCTGATAAGATTCCGCCTGTCTGTGTGCTCTTTGGGATATTTCCCTCATTCACGCCAACAAAGAACAACGCCTTAATCTCCTTTAAGCGGGATCGTTCCATATCACCCACCATTACCTGATCTATGCTCGGCGGAATCAGCGCTACTTTTGCCTGAGAAAGTCCTGATTCCAGAAGCTGTCGGAACTCCTGTCTGTTTACCGTTTCTTCGCCAAGAATCTCAACCATCTTATCCAGCAGGTCCATCACAATTCCATAAATCTGGTTATATTCTTTTTCCATTGCTTTATCGCCTGACTCTTTAAACTTTCGCTCCTGTCGTTTCAGTTTCTGCCAGACATTGCTTTTTTGGATAAACTCATAGAGAATCCGGCAGTACTCTTCCACTGTCTTCTTCCCGGAACCAAATCCCTGTGCAAGTTCCCTTACTTCTTCCGCAAAGATTTCTCTGATCTCATTCAGTTCCTGTATCTTCTCCGCTTCCATTCCTCTGTATACACGAACCCATTTTTCAGACCATTTCTTATATCCCCGGATTCCCAGCGCCAGCACGTAATTCTCCAGCTTATCAGCCTGTTCTCTGGTAACTTCTGACATTCCGCATCTGAGATAACGGAAAACACTCTCATAAGGAAATCCCTGTACCGCCATCTCCATGGCAGCGCGCAGATACTCCACAAAAGGATTCATCATTACCGAGTGCTTCTCGTCAATAAAATATGGAATATCTGCCTCCTCAAATACCTGTGCTGCAAGTCTTGCATATTCTTCCAGATTTCCTGTGATCACTGCAATCTCACCATAGCGGTATCCGCAGGTACGCACAAGTTCTGACATCCTTCTGGCAGCTTCCCGCATTTCTTCCAAGGGGGATGGCGCAGTAAATATTTTTATCTCCTGCTGTTCTTCGGCATACACGCCCTTTCTGTAGCGGAAGATATTTTTCTCCAGAAACTGTAAGGCAGGTGCCTGTGCAAACCGGGACTGTCCGGATGGTTTCAGATACACTGGATCCTCCAGATCTCTGGTCAGCCCTGCAAGTGTCCGTATCATCTGCTTGCTCATAAAGAAAAGCTGATAAGGTTTTCCCGGAGAAAAAGCATCCTCCCGTTCGTCCATAGTCACAGTAACACTTATGCGGTCAGCAATGACCAGAAGCTCCCTGAGCACATTGACCTGAATTGGCGTGAATCCGGTAAATCCATCAAAGAGAAATTCCGCTCCCTTAAGTTTTTCGGAAAAAGGAAGCTGTTTAAGCAGGACATCCATCACCTCTTCCCCTGTCATATAATGCCCCTTCAGGAATTCCCTGAATGACTGATAAAGGATTCCCACATCCTTAAGCTTCATTTCAAGTAATGGCTGATCTTTGGCCTTCTCTTTCATTTCTGCCAGATTCTCTTCTCTGATATCATACTGCATAAATTCTGAAACCAGAGACTTCACCTCATCCAGATATCCCGGCTTATTCATCTGACTTCCCAGATAGGCAAGTTCCTTTCTGTGCTGCTGCACCATTTTCTGCAGCACCATGCTTTTTCCCGTATCTTCCAGAACCTTTCTGTTATCTCCGCCGGTTTCTTCAAATACACGGTACGCAAGACGTTCAAAGCTCAGGATGTCAATATTCAGGATTCCTTTTCCCGGGTGCATTTCCACCAGCGTCTTCTGTGTCTGCATGGTAAACTGCTCCGGAACAATAATATAGTAATTTCTCTCCGGGTGTTCCATGGACTCCCGGATTACTCTCTCATATGCAAAATAAGACTTTCCGGCACCGGAACTGCCGATAATAAACTGTAATGACATTCTTCTCTCCTTACTGTCGGTTGCTCACATTCGTTGTTTCAGTATATCATAATTTAAGCACTTCTGTAATAGAATATACAAAACCATCCAGGAGGCGTGTACCATGAGTGCAAAAACAAAAATCATAGTCCTACATATGAAGGAAGTTATATACACCGGCATTTTCCTTCTTCTTGCTGTCATCCTGGCTATTGTACTTTTTTTCATGTTTGGATCCGGTCAGAAAAAAAGTGCCTCAGCCGATGCCAAAAGCCTGTACAAACCGGGAATTTATACTTCCTCCATCGACCTGAATGAAAACACCTTTGACCTGGAAGTAACCGTTGACTCTGACAGGGAAACTTCCATCCGTCTGGTAAATTTAAGCGAAAGCACCGCAGCCATGTTTCCTCTCATGGAACCGGCTCTGGAATCACTGGCCAGCCAGATCTATACCTCCCAGTCGCTGGAAAACATCCAATATTCTGAAGATCAGAAGTATACTTCCATGATTCTTTTGAATGCAATTGAAACAGCACTGAAAAAAGCGGAGAACAACTGATCGTTCTCCGCTTCGCCATGCAAAATCACGCGGATAAAATCCTCCACTCCGCTATGCGATTCTAAATATCCATATTTTCAAGCTGCTCCAGCCATACTCCTGCACTTGCATCACTTGGCATTCTCAGATCACCTCTCGGTGAAACCGCAACGCTTCCCACCTTCGGACCATCCGGAAGGCAGGAACGTTTAAACTGCTGTGCAAAAAATCTCCAATAGAAGGTTTTCAGCCATTTGAAGATTGTCTCCTTATCATACATTCCTTCAAAAGTCTCACATGCCAGCCTGTAAATTTTCTCCGGTTCAAATCCTGCACGAAGCATATAGTACAGATAGAAATCGTGAAGTTCATAAGGTCCCACCAGATCTTCTGTCTTCTGTGCGATCTTGCCATCCTTAGGCGGCAGAAGCTCCGGACTTACCGGTGTATCCAGAATATCAAGAAGAACCTCTGTCAGCTTCTCATCTTTGCAGGTATCCGCATAATAACGTACAAGATGACGCACCAGAGTTTTCGGCACTGAAGCATTCACGCCGTACATGGACATATGGTCACCATTGTAGGTTGCCCATCCCAGAGCCAGCTCAGACAGATCTCCTGTTCCCACCAGAATCGAGCCATCCTGATTTGCACTGTCCATCAGGATCTGCGTTCTCTCTCTTGCCTGGCTGTTCTCATAAGTCACATCATGCACAGACGGATCATGAGCAATATCCCGGAAATGTACATTTACTGCTTCTTTGATATTGATCTCACTTAAAGTCGCACCCAGACACTGACTTAATTTGCAGGCATTCTGATAAGTTCTGTCTGTGGTTCCAAAGCATGGCATGGTAATACAGTGGATATCCTTTCTGTCCGCACCGGAAAGGTCAAAGGCTCTTGCAATCACAAGCAGTGCCAGTGTGGAATCCAGACCTCCGGAAAGTCCCACTGTTGCCTTATGGCAATGGATATGATCCATACGTTTCTTAAGTCCCATTGCCTGGATATTCAGGATTTCATCACAACGCATATCCCTTTCTTCTTTTCGTGAAGGTACAAAAGGATACTGCGAATATTTTCTGGTCAGTTTTGTCTCTTCCACATTCAGATGGAAACTCACTTTAATATGATCACTGTCGTCAGCCGGCTGATAAGTAGTCAGTCTTCTTCTCTCATCGTTCAGCCTCTGCACATCAATCTCACTGCATACAATACCATTGTGGAAACGTTTTCCTTCCGCAAGGATCACTCCATTCTCTGCGATCATATTCTGACCGCCAAAGACCAGATCCTGTGTGGACTCACCTTCTCCTGCATTTGCATATACATATCCGCACACCAGACGTGCAGACTGTCCGGAAACAAGATTTCTGCGGTAGCTGTCCTTTCCGACCATCTCATTGCTGGCTGACAGATTCACGATCAGATTCGCTCCTGCCTGTGCATGGAGAACGCTTGGCGGCAGTGTCACCCATAAATCCTCACAGATCTCTGCTGCTGCCACAAGCTCCGGCTCCTCCTCACAGATAAAAAGAATATCTGTTCCGAAAGGAACTCTCTTTCCCTCAATATCCACATATTCCAGACAGCCAAGACCTGATGCAAAATGGCGCTGCTCATAAAATTCTCCATAGTTTGGAAGGTAAGTTTTCGGAACCAGACCAATGATCTCGCCTCTGTTTAAAACTGCTGCCACATTATATAATTTTCCATGATTTCTGAAAGGCACACCTATAAAAACAAGGGCATCCACATCAGCAGTTTCCTTTGTGATCTTCAGCAAAGTTTCCCAGGCGCTGTCGAGAAGACGTCTCTGCAGGAAAAGATCCTGACAGGTATAGCCTGTGATACAAAGCTCCGGAAAAGTCATAACCTTCACATGTTCTTTCTCCATCTCATGGATCAGTCTGATAATCTCACTTCCATTGGCATTGCAGTCTGCAACTGTGATATAAGGTGTTGCGGCTGCTGTTTTGATATAACCGTTTTTCATTTTCTACCTCTTCTTCTCTGTGCTCCGGCAGATCCATCTGTCAGTACATTGGCATCTCTTATTTACATTTACGCAGGATTTCTTTCAGTTCTTCCACTGTAAATTCATAATTCTTATTACAGAAATGGCAGTTCATCTCAATGGACTTACCTTCCTGGATCATTTCATTGAGTTCTTTTCTTCCAATGCTGATCAGAGCTTTCTCCACTCTTTCTCTGCTGCAGTTACAGTAAAATTCCGTAGGAACTTTCTCATTGATCTCCATATCAAAGCCCTCCAGAACTTTCTCAAGCAGACTCTCAGGAGTATGCCCCTCTTCCAGAAGATTTGTGACAGATGTGATTTTCTGCACATTTTCCTCAAGCTTCGCAATTGTGCTTTCTTCCGCAAACGGCATCAGCTGCACGATAAATCCGCCAGCCTGACGTACTGTATTATCTTTATTCATAAGAACTCCAAGACCAACTGCTGATGGTACCTGTTCACTTGTAGCAAAATAATAGGTAAGATCTTCTGCGATTTCGCTGGTCTGAAGCGCAACCTGTCCAACATAAGGCTCTTTCAGTCCCATATCCTTGATCACGTTCATAAATCCTACACCGACAGCACCTGCAACATCCAGTTTTCCCTTGCTGTTTGCCGGGATACATACATCAGGATTTCCCACATATCCCTTTACACGACCTTTGGAATCTGCTGTCACAGTAATTCCTTCCAGAGGACCTCCTGCCTTAATCTGAAGTGTGAGGATGTCCTTATCCCCCTTCATCATGGTACCCATCATGGCACCTGCTGTAAGAAGACGTCCCAGTGCTGCTGTGGCTACCGGGCTTGTATTGTGATCCTGTCTCGCTGTTTCTACTGTTTCTGTAGTAACTGCCGCAAATGCCCGAATCTGATCATTCGCTGCAATTGCTCTGATAATATAATCGTTCATTCGTTTATTACTCCTGTTATTTCTTTCATATTATTTTCATTCTGTCCATGGCTTAACATCAAATCAATAGCAATCCCCGTAAACAATGCATTAATTAAGAGGCCTGCTATAATCGCATCAATCCGCGCGATGTGTCTCAGGTTTCTCCGGAATCCTTCCATGATATCCGTTCTGTGCACTTTTTCCATGCTCTCTTGCAACAAAAGTCAGACGTTCACAATTCTCATCACCCGGATTATGAGTATATGCATCACAGACTGCCACCAGTTCCATTCCTGCTTTCACAATCATAGCCTTGATTGCTTCTATGGAATATGCTTTCTGTACATGTTCCTCCTCACACTTCTCATACAATCCGTCTTCTCTCGGAAGAAAAAGTGCCAGTTCATATACATTCAGGGCATTTTCCCTGTCATAACTGTTCTCCCAGATAAAGCTTCCGTTCTCTCTGTCCTCAGCAATAGTCGTATCACCGATCACATCCCGGTATTTATGGATCGTATTCATATCAAAAATGAACAGCCCGCCCGGATCCAGATAATTATTTACCAGTGCAAAAAGATACTCCAGATCTTCCTCGTCCGTCAGATAATTCATACTGTCACAGACACTGATCACAGCACGAACCGTACCATATAACTCAAAATCCTGCATATCCTGCAAAAGATACAGAATATCATGACCGGATTCTGCCCGCTTCTCCATAGCCTCTGCAAGCATCTCCTCAGAATTATCGATACCGATCATATCATATCCGGCATCTGCAAGCATCTCTGTCACAGTACCTGTTCCACATCCCAACTCCAGAACCAGACCATCCCTGATCCCGTCCTGAGCCAGTGTTTCTATAATATAGTCTGCCCATTCACGATAGTTTACATTATCCATGAAAACATCATAAACACCGGCAAATCTTCCATATGATTCCATTCATCAGCCCTCATTATCTACCTGTTTTACTGTTCACTCCGTTCACAGTAACACATATTTTCCCTGCTATTCTACCACAACATCCGTTCTTATGTAAATAACAGGTTGGTCTCTGTCAGCGCAAAAAAGGACGACTGTTTTTTACAGCAGCCGTCCTTTTCAACTTTTCTGTTACTGATTCTTAGGCATATAGCGGACATACGCCGGTTCTCCATGATAGTAATAGTCAACGCCATTCTCATCATAAACGTCCTCACCATTAGCAAAATCATAGGTATTTCCGTCATCATCACACCATGTACCGTCACCGTTCGGATAAATTACAAGCGGATATCCGTCGGAGTTTCTGTAAATAGTTCTTGTCTGATCTGTATCATAGTCCGGATCATCTGTTCCTACAGGTGTTCCATCTGCATAATATCCATTGGAGGAACCATCGTCATAATCATAAGATCCGTCACTGCTGCTATCAGAAGTATAGTCTGATGAACTGTAATCTGATGAACCGTCCGATGAAGTATCACTGTAAGAACCGTCTGTACCTGCTGAAGAGCTTCCATCTGATGAACTGCCGGATGCTGTTCCGTCTGTACCTGCAGCCGCCGTTCCTGTAGTTCCTGAAGTGCCGTCCGCAGTTGTACCTGCTGTAGTTCCTGAAGTTTTTCCTGTTGCTGCTGCTTTCAGTACAGAATCACCGGAAATAGTGAATGAATCAACAGAAGTCTTGATTCCTGCCAGTGCTTTCTCATCCTTTACAGAACCTGCAACACTGTAAAATTCTGTTGTATTATCTGTGAAATATTTATTTACAACATATTTATAGTCACTCTTGTCAGTGAGGTAATGAACTGTATAGCTGTAAACATTTACACCGCTGACTTCCTCTGATTTATAATCCTGGATCTCAAAATCTGTACCTTCTACAAGATTATCTGCCTTTACAAGTGCAGAGGCTGTATCCTGTGAGCTTGGAATGATCGCCACAGACATATCCTCATCACCAGAACCATGCAGGATCAGGAGTTTGCCCTGTTTCGGTGACTCGAAGCTTAACATATCGTCAGAATCTGATTTATTCGCCCATGTCGCATCCGGAAGTTTAATGGATACTGCTTTGTTCTTAGATGTATAGGTAGTATTCTGGGCATTGGCCGGTGCAGGGGTAGGAGTTGCTTTCGCTGCTTTGGTTGGCTCCGGTGTAGGAGTTACCTGTACCACACTTGAATCCTCGTCACTGCCGCCTCCAAAGTTACATGCAGTCATGGAAACAGATAATACAGTTGTTAAGGCCAATAACATTAGTACTCTTTTATTTTTCATAATATCCTCCTTAGAATAGATATATAGTCTTCAGGTAATATTTGATATCAGGTCAGGAGAGGAAACCTCTCTCTGATATTATTATAACTGTTCCGTACTTTATAAAATATGATGTCAGGGTCAAAAGATATTTTGCCCCTAACATTATATATTTTACAATTTCATTACATAGATGTCAATGTCGATTTCTCAGCCTTCTGCGATTTGCATAGTCTGTCATAACGCCATTTTTCTGCTTCATCATACCATTTATCTTTTTTTCTCTGTAACTGAGAGATTACTTGTTACTGTGAACGGAATGAACAGTAACGATTACTTTTTTATTTTTCCACTTCATACATATGCAGTTCATGAAGGGCTCTTGTTGCAGCGATATATCTCGCCTGACGCACAAGCGGGCTCTGATCTTTCTGCGGAAATACTGCAAATACCTGATCAAATTCCAGACCTTTTGCCAGATAGAATGTCGTAACTGTAAGACCTTTCTTAAAGCTTGTGCTGTTTCTGTCCAGATAAGACAGACGTTCTTTTATATCAAATCCTTTTTCTCCCAGAATTTCCTTCAGAAGAAGCCACATATGTTCTGCTTCTTTCTCTGTACGCAGGACAACCGCTGCTGTTTCATATTCTTCTTCGCCGAGTTTCAGAGTTTCTGCAATCTCTTCCGCAGCATGGCTCATATTTGCAAATATTTTCTCCTCCACCGGAGCACCATGACGTTCAAAGAGTTCCATATCTTCAATACCCGCAAGCTGATTTGCATAAGACGCAATCTCTATGGTGTTACGGTAACTCTTATTCATAATGATCTTGTGGATATCCCTCCCGAAAATCTTCGGCAGAAATTTCAGCACATCCTGCTGTTTATCATCCATAGTCTGTGCCCGGTCACCCAGGATCGTCATTCTGCAGGAGAAAATCCTCTGCAGAATTTCATACTGAAGCCTTGAGTAATCCTGCATCTCATCTACCACCAGATGCTTGATATTGCTTCTTCCCTGCTGGCTCTGCAAACGATATTTCAGGTAAAGAACAGGATAAACATCCTCATATTTCAGCTTTCTTTTCTCATAAGAAACACGCGGAAGTCCTGTGTATCCATTTTCTTTCAGGAACTGACTGTAGATCACATAAAGATCTCTGGTCACATACAGCTTCATGAATTTCTCACGGATCAGGTCTTTCTCATCATCCGCCAGATCACGATTCCTCAGGGTTTCCACCTCGTCAATGAAATAATCTGCAACTGCATCCATCCTTGAGAGCAGTGGAAAATCCTGGAATTTGAAATAAAACAATTCAATAATCTCTGATTCTTTCTTTACAAATCCCTTATATTCCACATCTTTAAAATTCATCAGCCGGTCTTCCAGTTCCACCAGATAGCGTTCCATAAGATTTATAAATTCCATGGACTGCTTTTCCTCTGCCAAAGAAGCTTTCTGCGGAAAACGGATTCTGCGTTCAATCTCATCATAGCGGTCTTCGCAGTCAGAAACCGTATCCCGAAGCTGCTTATAAGCAAAAAGATCAAAGCTCATTTCCTTAATATTCTCTTCTCCCAGTTCGGGAAGGATGTGGGAGATATAATCGGAAAACACTCCATTTGGTGACAGGATCAGAATATTGGAAGACTTCAGATTCTGTCTGTCATGATAGAGAAGATAGGCAATCCTGTGAAGTGCAACGGAAGTTTTCCCGCTTCCTGCTGCACCCTGAATCACCATGATCCTGTCTTTGGTATTTCGGATAATGGCATTCTGCTCCTTTTGAATGGTACGGATAATGTTCTTAAGCTGTACCTCACCGTTACTTCCCAGCTCTGCTTTCAGGATCTCATCATCGATCTTCACATCACTCTCAAATTCGTAGATCATTTTTCCGTTGCGGATCTTATACTGCCATTTCGAAGCAACCTCACCATGAATCTCGCCCATGGGAGCCTCATAAGAAGCCGGTCCTTTGTCATAGTCATAAAACAGACCGCTTACCGGAGCACGCCAGTCGTATACTAATGGAATATGCCCTGCTTTCTCTGCAAAATTTCCAATTCCAATATAAAAGATCTCCGGTTCGTCCTCTCCTTCGTAAATGAAATCCACTCTTCCGAAGAATGGAGAATCTGCCATTCTGCGAAATCTCTGTTTCAGGATCAGCTGCTCTTCATTTGCGGAAATCTGGCGGAACAATGCCTGCTGATTATCATAATTCTCATAACCATACTGGTCCATCTCTGTATAATTTTCCCAGTAATACTCATGCATTCCCTCAATCTCTTTCTGGCCTTCCACCAGAGAAAGGCTGATTTCTGTGATACGTTCTTTTAATTTTTCCAGCACATAGCCCAGATATTCTCTGCCGTTTTTCTTATCTGTCATATTGTTGATATCCTCTGATATTTGCAACTGTTCAGCAACTTCACAGCCACAATACTCCTTATTATTGTTATCATTTTCTCTTGTTATTATGATGATAAAATATAG
>ENA-ORNI01001425-ORNI01001425.1-human-gut-metagenome-genome-assembly--contig:-NODE-1425-length-12845-cov-5.35559_pt1 | contig 12845 bp, 9 predicted proteins | sample MGYA00242118_ERZ509028 | MGnify/ENA primary metagenome ERZ509028 (study PRJEB26280, sample SAMEA2338755) | human gut metagenome | biome: human gut; feature: human-associated habitat; material: faeces...
ACTTGATTTGTGTCCGTGCCGCGCAGCCGCGTTCCTTACGCGGTTGGCGCGCACGGAAACAGATCGTTAAGCGAATGGTTCTCAGTACCATCCATGTGAGTCAAGCACACATTCTTGAGAAGCAGTCGCGCCGCCGGACGGCGGATTCAATGGGTTCGCCCAAGTGGGTGGATTCCAAGAATCCGCTGTCCGGTTTTTCTATGTGCGAATAAATGTGGCTAACGCGGAATTTAGCTACACTTATTCGGTTAAATGTAGCTAACGCAAAAAATATTCATATCTTTCCATTTGGAATTGAAAATGGAAAGATATGAATAGGTATACCAATGAGTATGCGTATATGCGGATTATTCCACTTGAAAGTCTTCTGTCTCTATATGCCGAACCTCGTTGCAATGCTCGTGAGAACTGTAACGCTATGGTAATGTAGGGGTGCTTGAACATATCTGTGAAGGAGCAGATTATGACTTTGCTGGCGCACAAGGACGCGGATGGCGGTGTGCAGACGTTGCGTGACCATCTTCACAATGCGGGTGACTTAGCGGAAAGCTATGAATCGGAGTTTTCTCAGATTCCGCGAATGGCGGCGCTCCTGCATGATGTTGGAAAGGTCGCGCAACAGTTTCAAACGTATCTGATATCAGGCAAGGGACGTCGTGGTGAGATTCCTCATGCGAGGCAGGGTGCGTTCGTCGTCAATGACCTGCCGATTTCGAATTCGGCAGCGGAAATCGTGAAAGAGATTCTTGAACTTGTTATTGCAAAACATCATGGAGAGCTTCCTGATTGCATCAATGAAATCGGTGATGAGGCTTTTCTCACAGGTTTTACGGAAGCAGATAAACAGAATCCTAAATATGCGTATGGGGAAATCAAACAGGGGCTACATGATTTGGATCTCGACTTGCAAGACACCTTCCAGCAGGCCGAAAAAGATGTTTTCGATTTTGCAGGACGAACTAAATTGCTGAAATTGTCGAAAGATAGTCGTTATTTCTACTCGGGATTACTAGTTAAATACGTTTATTCTCGTTTGATTGATGCCGATAGAACAGATACGGCTTATTTTGAGACGAAAGAGCAATATCATCCGATCAAGGCGGATTGGTCGGAACTGATTCGCCGTCTTGACGAAAGCATGAAATCATTCGATTCGACATCCGAAATCAATAAAATCCGTCAACAGATTACGGAACAGTGCCGTCAGGCTGGGAGCAGAGAGACAGGGATTTACCGATTGTCGGTTCCGACCGGAGGCGGTAAAACGTTGGCTTCGTTGAATTTCGCCTTGCATCATGCTTTGGAAACAGGGAAAAGACGAATCATTTATGTGATTCCGTACTTGTCTATTACGTCACAGACCGTGGCAACATTCCGGAATATGCTTGGTCTGGATGCTGACAGCAATATTGTGCTGGAGCATTACTCCACCGCGGGCCTTCAGAATTCCGGTAACACGGGCTCTATCGGCACAAGTGAGGAAGAGGATGCGAAGGAACGTCAACGTAAACTGGCGTCTGAACGTTGGGATAATCCGATCATCGTGACTACGATGGTCGAATTCTTGGAAACGGTTATGTCGGCGCGTGGTACGAAACTTCGTAAATTCCACAACATGGCCAATAGCGTCATCATTTTTGATGAGATTCAGTCGCTTCCATTGAATATCATCAATCCGTTTAATGAAGTTGTGAGTTTTCTTTCGACGATATTGGACTCGACTATTCTGCTGTGCTCAGCTACGCAGCCTTTATTGGAACGAACGGCGCGAAAGAATCTGCGTCTGTCAGACGAGCCTGATCTTATCGACAATACTGATGGTTACGAAGAGAAGCTCAAGCGTACCCGGATTATTGCTTCACAGGAAAGCAAGAGTTGCGAGGAACTTGCGAACATCATATATGAGCAGGCACTTCGGAACGGCAATTGTCTGTCTATCGTCAACACGAAGAGTGAAGCGCGCAAAATGTATCAGTGTTTGCAAGAGCTCAATGCTGACGGGCAGTTTGAGTTGATTCATTTGAGTACTGCCATGTGTGGCAAACATAGGGCAGACCAGTTAGCGAGAATAAAGGTGTTAACTGATCCTCATGATTCCAAGCCGGTGATTTGCGTAAGCACGCAGCTTATCGAAGCGGGAGTGGACCTTTCGTTCGCATGCGTAGTCAGGGCGATGGCTGGTCTGGATAGCATTATGCAAGCGGCTGGCAGGTGCAACAGGAATGGTGAATCGAAAGAAATCAAGGATGTGTATGTCTATCCGTTGCAAGGTGAGGAAAGGTTCAAGGACTATCTTCCAGAGATTCACAGAGGCAAAAAGCTCACTTTGCAGATTATGGGTGAGCATCCTGATGCTGATCTGCTTTCTACTGGCATGCTCAATGAGTTTTATGGCATGCTGCTTCAAAGTGAGGATCGAGATGGCGGCAATAGTTTGCTGGATGGTCCGCTTTGGAAAAAGGAAAACGCTGGAAAAACGATTTATGAGTTGCTGGCATACAACGAAAGCCAACGTAAGCAATTCGAGAACAATACGATGGGGGAGAGATACAATCCGTTTTTTGCCCAGGCGTTCAAAACGGTCGGCAATGAATATCGTGTGATTCCGAAAATCACGCACAATGTTGTGGTTCCCTATGGCAATGCGATGGAATTACTGGATATGTTGGGCCACGGTGAGTTGAGGGAGAAGATTGCGATTCTGCGGCGGCTACAGGAATACACGGTTTCCCTTTTCGATTACGAATACAAGATTTTGAACGAAAAACATGCGATTTCCATCGCTAGCGAGGATTTCGATATTTGCGTTCTGAATGGAGATTATTACAAAGGCGAATATGGCGTGGTGACAGAGACGGACATGTCTCTGTTGATGATATGAAAGGGCAGTGGTTCTCCTGCAGGTCGATGGGAATCTGCAGGAGAGTTTCGTTTGGTAAATACGCATGTTGTACATATTTTCAATCCACGCCATGAATGTGGCGACAGTAGGAAAACCTACTTATACAAGAATAACTGGTTGATTGTTGATTGAGAAACACTCAAAGAGTTCTATGTACAATAAGCGTAAAATGTGCTATATTGACAGTGGCTGGTTGAGGGAACGATTAACGAAGGAGTTATATGCAACGACATCGCAACTCAATTGAATATGAGGTATCAGGCAGATATGCGTTGTTCTCGGAAGCAGCAACACGTGTTGGGGGTGAGAAATTTTCGTATCAGGTGCCAACGTACCAAGCTTTGAAAGGCATTACGGAAAGCATCTATTGGAAGCCAACTTTTATGTGGGTTATTGACGCTGTTCGTGTGATGAACAGAGTTCAGACTGAAGGAAAGGGAATTCGACCCATCAAAATGAGCGGTGGCAATGATCTTTCGTACTACACGTATCTCAAAGACGTGCGTTATCAGGTTTTGGCTCATTTCGAATGGAATGATCAGCGTGAAGATCTTGTCGCTGACCGCGACGAAAACAAACATCATAATATCGCCTTGAGATCCGTTCAGAAAGGCGGTCGCCGAGACGTATTCTTGGGGACGCGCGAGTGCCAGGGGTATGTGGAACCATGTGAGTTCGGATCTGGCGAAGGGTTTTATGACGGTTATGGCGAGTGGAATATGGGATACATGTTCCATGGATTCACGTATCCGGATGAAAACGAGGACCACGATTTTATCGCCCGATTCTGGTCGCCTGTTATGTCCGACGGCATCATCGAATTTGAGCGTCCGGAATCCACGAAATTGGATGGACGAATTATCAGGAAAAACCAGAGCGTCAAGGAATTCGCTTTGGGGAGCAATCTGCAGCCGGTGGGAGAGGAGTGAGTGATGAGCCTGTCGAACAATCTGTTGCTTATCAACGAATCTGTGCACAACGCCGCCGGAAAAATTCCGAGAAGTGGCGACGGTTCTACGCTTGACATTAGGAAAGCCTTGATTCCTCCGGGGCATACGACACTTCCGACACTATTGACGCTAGGGGTAAACGAGAATGGTGAGATACTACGGCTTCTGAGGGAAAAACAAACGATTGTTATCCCGTGCACAGAAAGTTCCATGGGACGCACCATCAAGCCGGTACCGCATCCTCTGTTTGATCAGCTCCAATATCTCGACTTGCATTTCGACAAGGAGAAAACCTCCATGTATTTGGAGCAGCTTGCCGCTTGGAAAGGCGACAACGTCAAACTCAATGCCATCTATCGATGCGTCTCGGAACACAGCATCAGCGAAGAAGCCGCTCGATTCAATGTGGAAATAACCGAAAAAGACCGGAAAGCAGGTGTTTGCTTCGAAGTTGAAATTGGGCTGCAAAACTCAGATGTCTCGAACGATCCCGATATACAGGCGCAATGGATTTCTTATTTGTACCATGATCGACAGAAAAAAGGGAAGGATATGTTCGGAGAGGACCTATATGCTCCGATATTGAACTTCCCTAAGAAAATTGTCAGCGTAAATGGCAACGCCAAACTGTTATCGGCAAACGATTCAACGAATTTCACCTATCGAGGGCGCTTCGCATCCAAAGAGGAGGCTTTGCAAGTCGATGGTGAAACATCGCAGAAGATACATTCGACGCTGCAATGGTTGGTCAATAATCATGGAACGATTACCGATACCCAGGCCATAGTCATCTGCTCGGTGAAAAACCCCAACGAAAAGCCGAAGCTTGACCCTCAGGAAGGTTCTTATGATTTTGGCTCTTTGTTCTCATCGGATGTGGACGAGCCGGAAGCTCCCCGCAACGATATTGCAGATGCGCTGACCGCAACAAACTTTCAATACGCACAAGTTTTTTCGAAGGTACTACGCGGATATGGCAATGCTAACAAACTCAAAAAGCATGCCGACCCAATGATGATTGTCATTCTGGATGCGGCGACATCAGGGCGTTTGAGCGTTACATATTATCGTGAACTTTCAAAAGACGAATATGTCGAAAGTATCCTGCGGTGGCATGTTGATGCGGCATGGCCGTTGAAAATGTACGACAAAGAAAAAAAGAAGTTTGTCGCATATGAAGGTGCGCCACCATTTGCCGACATCATCAGCTGCGCATATGACGTGTCAGACAGAAGCAGCAAAGCCTATAAACGTTTTGCGAAAAACACGAAAAAGCAGCTTATAGAATGCATGTTCGGAGGAGAATCGCTTCCCCGCTTCATATTGGACGCCACATACCACAGAGTCACTAAACCTATGGGATATGACGCTCCAGGAGCATGGCTAAGAGATTTTGAAATCGCATGCAGCCTATGGAAAAAACATTACATTGACGACGCGAGGAAGCAAAACAAACAGGAGGACACGATATCCATGTACCTTGAACCAACACGAAATGACCGCGACTACTTATACGGGAGATTGCTGGCACTCGCGGACCGCTTTGAAAACGGTGTCCTGTATAAGCAAGGAATCAGTGACACCCGTCCGACCAATGCCGTTAAGCTCATGAGCAATTTCGTCGCAAAGCCGTTTACAACATGGGGAACGCTGTGGAAGCAACTGATGCCCTACCTGAAATCGGCGAATGGCGCGCCCTGGTTCCAGAACAGCGTGGATGAGGTCATGGCGCTTTTCAAAGAAGGAGACTTCGAAGATAACCGTGCACTTTCACCGCTCTTTCTGCTCGGTTATTCATGCCAGAGAAGGGAGTCTATGCATAAAGCGCAAGAAGCATCCCAGAAGAGCAAAGAAAACTAGTGTTTAGTTTTTGAAGTTATCGACGTTGATTATCAAAGAAAAAGTTAAGGAGTCATATCATGGCAGCTTTGGAAAACAAGATTGATTTCGCAGTCGTTTTTGCGTCTAATAATGCCAATCCTAATGGTGATCCGTTGAATGGCAATCGTCCACGAACCACATCGGAAGGGCTGGGCGAGGTTTCTGACGTTGCACTGAAAAGGAAGATTCGCAATCGCCTGCAAGATGCTGGTGAAACGATTTTCGTGCAGTCCGATGACCGTTCCGATGACGGCGCAAAATCATTGTCGGACCGTTTCAACACATATTTGAAAACCTTGCCGAAAGAAGAGCAGAAACAGAAGAACCTGGTGTTCCAGAAAGTGTGCGAACAGTGGCTTGACGTACGTGCGTTCGGACAAGTATTCGCATTCAAAAAAGCTAAGGATGTTGACGAAGTTTCCTTGGGCGTGCGCGGTCCGGTTTCCATTCAGGCTGCGTTCTCGGTTGAACCCATCGCCATTGACGACGTGCAGATCACTAAGTCAGTGAACAGTGAAACCACGGACACCGGTAAGAAATCCTCCGATACCATGGGAATGAAATACCGTGTTTCCGGCCGTGCGGTGTATGCGACGTATGGCAGCATCAGCCCACAGCTTGCCGAAAAAACCGGGTTTACTGCAGAAGACGCCGAAAAAATCAAGGAAGCTCTCGTCACGTTGTTTGAGAATGATGAAAGTTCGGCTCGTCCTGCGGGGTCCATGGAAGTGTTGGACGTTGTGTGGTTCACGCACAACAGCAAGTCAGGGCAATACTCTTCCGCCAAAGTTCATCGTTCCGTTTCCGTTAATGTGGACGGAACGGTGACAGTGAATGGATCTTCTATTCCCGACTTGCGGTACGAAGTGATTGAAGGACGCTGAAGCGTTTGGAATTGAGAGAGTAAGGGGTGTTGTATGAAAGGGCCAGAAGGATATCCGGAAGAAGATTGGCTGGCCCTTTCGGGCATCCAGCATTTCTCATTCTGCAAACGACAGTGGGCTCTTATCCATATCGAACAGCTGTGGTCAGAGAATTATTTGACCACAGCTGGGCATCTGGAACATGAACGCGCCCACGATTATGCGGCTTCTGAATCTCGCGGCGATACGCTGATCATGCGGGATTTGAGAGTCTATTCGCGAGCGCTCGGCATAACTGGAGCCTGTGATGTTGTGGAATTCCATAAGTCTAATGATGGTGTTCCGCTTCACGGAAGAGATGGATTGTGGTTGCCATATCCGATTGAATACAAACACGGCAAATCCAAAACGATTGATGCTGATCGTTTACAGCTATGCGCGGAAGCGATGTGCTTGGAAGAAATGCTCGCGTGTGATATTCCTGAAGGTGCTTTGTTCTATCGGCAGACAAAACGTCGTGAGCGGGTAAAATTGGACGAAGATCTTCGCAACATGGTCGAAGCTGACTTCTTGCAAATGCATGATCTTTTCTCCCGCGGATGGACTCCTAAAGTGAAACAGACCAGATCGTGTTCGTCATGTTCTCTACGGGATTTGTGCCTGCCTGAATTACGGAAGGTGAAATCGGCAAAAGCATATATCGAAGAACGGCTCAAGGAAAGCGGGGAGTGATGAAGCAGCTGTTAAACACGCTGTTTGTGATGACGGAAGATGCCTATCTTGCTTTGGAGAACGACAATGTTGTGATTCATCAGAATGACAAAACCTTGGCGAAAGTGCCGTTACGGTCAATTGAGGGAATCATGTGTTTCTCGTATAAGGGTGCTTCGCCTGCTCTTATGGGGCGCTGCGGCAAACTGGGCGTTTCTATGGCATTCTATTCACCGAGAGGCCATTATTACTGTTCCGTGTTAGGGGAGGAGAATCGTAATGTGCTACTTCGCCGTGAACAATTTCGAGTCGCGGATGACGAACAAAAATCTTTGTGTTACGCGAAATCTTTCATTGTTGGAAAACTTTACAATGCGAAATGGGTGCTCGAACGTACGAAACGTGATCATGCTTTGCGGGTAAATATTGACCGACTTGCCGAGCAGAGCGGCAAATTGTCGGCGGCATTGTTAGAAGCTCGGAAAAGTTTGACGGTTGATGAGTTGAGGGGTGTCGAAGGGCTTGCTGCCAAAGATTATTTCTACGCTTTTGACGATTTGGTCCTGAAGAATAAAGATGATTTCTTTTTCACCAATAGGTCGAGGAGGCCTCCGCTGGACAGACTAAATGCATTGTTGTCTTTTTGCTACTCCATATTGACGAATGATTGCATTGCGGCTTTGCAAGGCGTGGGGCTGGATCCGTATGTTGGTTTTATGCATACGGATCGGCCCGGGAGAGCCTCTCTGGCATTGGATCTGGTTGAAGAGTTTCGCCCGGTGTTGGCTGACCGCTTTGTGCTGACATTGGTTAATACAGGCGCTGTTAAGCCGGGGGATTTTGAAATACGGGAGAATGGTGGTGTGCTGCTGTCTGATTCCGGGCGGAAGAAAGTGCTTACGGCGTGGCAGAAAAAGAAGAGCGATCAGATTCTTCATCCGTTCCTGCAAGAAAAAATTTCATGGGGGTTGGTTCCGTATGTGCAAGCGCTGCTGCTAGCTCGATCGTTGCGGGGTGATCTTGATGATTACCCGCCATTTATGTGGAAGTAAAAGGTGCGTAGCTGTGTGTGGCGGTATGCGATGATTCGTGGTGATACGTTATTGGAGGTGAAAAACCATGATGGTTGTGGTTGCGTACGATGTGAGTACGGAAACCCCTGAGGGGAAGCGTCGTCTTCGTTTGGTGGCGAAGACATGCGTGAAATACGGACAGCGTGTGCAGAACAGTGTTTTCGAATGCTCGGTGAGTCCTTCCGATTATCTGGTGTTGGTGCACGATTTGCTGAAGATTGCCAATACCGATGAGGACAGCCTGCGCTTTTATAAACTTGGCGCTCGATATGCGGATAGGATTGAGCATTATGGACGTGAACGGAGTTTGCCGGTTAATGATGTGATGATGATATAGCACAGGCAAAATGGCATGGTGCCATAACGATATGGTGTGGGGTATGCTGGGTTGAGCGTTTGAGTGTGCCGTTCCGGTATTCAGAGTGTGTTTTCTAGCCAGCAGTATTGTGTTTTCGGCAAGGTGGCCGGTCTTGGAACGGTGTTTGTGCGAAGTGTAAGCGCTCATGATAAGGGACGTCTTTCGCACCTGAAAAACTATCGAAATCCGAATTGTGATTTTCGTGGGGCGTTTTGAAAACTAAATAATGGACATTAAAATGAGACAGAAAGCCAGTTGCTCGTTTTAGACATGTTGTTCGTCGTATCGGCGGTGTTGTTTGATATGCTTAAAGCTAGGCAGCTGGCTTGCGTCTCAAAAAGCGGACAAAAATGTCCAGCTGCACTGTCGCTCTCCTCATGGAGAGCGTGGATTGAAATTTTGAGCCGCCAGACCATCGAACGCAGCACCACGGTCGCTCTCCTCATGGAGAGCGTGGATTGAAATCTCAACCGTAACGCCAAAAGTTCGAGCAAGGATGTCGCTCTCCTCATGGAGAGCGTGGATTGAAATGTTGCAATCATACGGAATAAGATCAAGAACAAAAGTCGCTCTCCTCATGGAGAGCGTGGATTGAAATATAGGTTTTAGTGTTGTCCCATTCGGCGGGGTCGTCGCTCTCCTCATGGAGAGCGTGGATTGAAATTAAATCTTGTGTTGAGAATATCGCACGCGGTACGGTCGCTCTCCTCATGGAGAGCGTGGATTGAAATATCACATACGCCGAACGCGTCGCAACCGACGTAACGTCGCTCTCCTCATGGAGAGCGTGGATTGAAATCGGACGTACTGCAACCAGTGGCCGGAAGGCACCGCGTCGCTCTCCTCATGGAGAGCGTGGATTGAAATACCAAGGCTGGAAGTTTGGACATGTCGAGAATATGTCGCTCTCCTCATGGAGAGCGTGGATTGAAATGCCATCGTTGGTGCGGACGTAGAATTCGTCGCCGGTCGCTCTCCTCATGGAGAGCGTGGATTGAAATGTCATTGGCGAACTGTAATCCACCCCCCCCCGGCGTGTCGCTCTCCTCATGGAGAGCGTGGATTGAAATCAGTCGGATGGCGACCATACGGAGACAATCCCACGTCGCTCTCCTCATGGAGAGCGTGGATTGAAATGATTACGTGCGAGATGATGACTATGCTGAGCAAAGTCGCTCTCCTCATGGAGAGCGTGGATTGAAATACCGATTCAGTCGCGCAAATGGTCGAAAACGGCGCGTCGCTCTCCTCATGGAGAGCGTGGATTGAAATCAAGTGTGCGTACGGTGCAAGATACAGTCTTGTTGTCGCTCTCCTCATGGAGAGCGTGGATTGAAATTTATCATCCTGTTTCTCGCCGGTCTTGGAATCAGTCGCTCTCCTCATGGAGAGCGTGGATTGAAATTCAACCTTGTCCAGGTCGCCCATCACTCACCTTCGTCGCTCTCCTCATGGAGAGCGTGGATTGAAATTACCTTAAGAATAGGTGCTACAAAATCACCGGAGTCGCTCTCCTCATGGAGAGCGTGGATTGAAATGGTTCGGGCGGGTACATGTCCTGAAGGCGCTGAACGGTCGCTCTCCTCATGGAGAGCGTGGATTGAAATCAATGCTGGCCGGCCATCCAAGACACCAGATCGCCGGGTCGCTCTCCTCATGGAGAGCGTGGATTGAAATCTCGATGACACACCCGCATGGCCTTACCGTCGGGTCGCTCTCCTCATGGAGAGCGTGGATTGAAATGACGTTTCCACCGATTTCGTGCTTGGCCGAGAGCGTCGCTCTCCTCATGGAGAGCGTGGATTGAAATAAATCCCGTGGGAAACCATCGACATGGACTTCAGTCGCTCTCCTCATGGAGAGCGTGGATTGAAATGACGCAAGAGCGCCGCCGATGGCACTGATAAGGCGTCGCTCTCCTCATGGAGAGCGTGGATTGAAATCATACTCGCGCTGCCAGCCGTGATCTTGCACAAGGTCGCTCTCCTCATGGAGAGCGTGGATTGAAATACGGCGCGCATTGACCGTGAAAACTCGGCACGCGTCGCTCTCCTCATGGAGAGCGTGGATTGAAATCACGCGCTTCCACCCCCTCGATACGATTCAAGTGGGGTCGCTCTCCTCATGGAGAGCGTGGATTGAAATGCTAACGCCGTACTGTTTTGGACGGGCGAAGGCTGTCGCTCTCCTCATGGAGAGCGTGGATTGAAATGTGAAGATAGAGATTATCGCCCTGCCAATGAATCGTCGCTCTCCTCATGGAGAGCGTGGATTGAAATCGCACGACTTGACAGCATTGAAAAAGAATTGGCTAGTCGCTCTCCTCATGGAGAGCGTGGATTGAAATGACATCGTTGAAAGAGTCATTGGACGGCGTGTTATCGTCGCTCTCCTCATGGAGAGCGTGGATTGAAATGTTGCGGTTTGGACGAAACCGCCGAAACGCTGAGTCGCTCTCCTCATGGAGAGCGTGGATTGAAATTTCGGGGCAGGGTCTACGAAACCGTGGGCTACACAGTCGCTCTCCTCATGGAGAGCGTGGATTGAAATATAGAGAGCACCCAACTTTGGGTGCTCTCGCCACCTGTCGCTCTCCTCATGGAGAGCGTGGATTGAAATCTGCTTGAACGGCACGGTGATTACGTATGAGCCTGAGTCGCTCTCCTCATGGAGAGCGTGGATTGAAATATAACTAACAATATAGTGTTTCCTTTGACGAAACGTCGCTCTCCTCATGGAGAGCGTGGATTGAAATTTCAGATCGTTCATCGATGAATGGGGGGAGCTGAAGTCGCTCTCCTCATGGAGAGCGTGGATTGAAATCTTGCGGACAAAATCATCACCACGAAAACGCAGAGTCGCTCTCCTCATGGAGAGCGTGGATTGAAATTTGGACGTGTGGTGATTGTGCTTATGCTGACTGGTCGCTCTCCTCATGGAGAGCGTGGATTGAAATTGGGAAGTGACGGTCATGGCAGATAACCCGCAAGCAGTCGCTCTCCTCATGGAGAGCGTGGATTGAAATGATTTCGTACTTTTGGGCTTTGGAGGCATGGGACGTCGCTCTCCTCATGGAGAGCGTGGATTGAAATATTGATTCGCGGCCAAGCGTATAGCCGCCGCCAGGTCGCTCTCCTCATGGAGAGCGTGGATTGAAATATGTATTGGTTAATTCGTAATGATTGCCGCATTTCGTCGCTCTCCTCATGGAGAGCGTGGATTGAAATGTGGTTTGCGTGTTCGCAAGCTGCTGATTGGCCGTCGCTCTCCTCATGGAGAGCGTGGATTGAAATATATCTATCGGAAGAATTTGCGACATTACCAGTGTCGCTCTCCTCATGGAGAGCGTGGATTGAAATATGTGACCGTGAGGCCGTGGACTACATAGCCCAGGTCGCTCTCCTCATGGAGAGCGTGGATTGAAATCAGAATCCACTGGGCCGTCACAAGATCGCCGGAGTCGCTCTCCTCATGGAGAGCGTGGATTGAAATCCCAACGATGCAGGAAGTAGTTCACGCTGTCGTTCTTGTCGCTCTCCTCATGGAGAGCGTGGATTGAAATAAACCGTGGAATATCAACGGCGAGCCAGTGCCCGGTCGCTCTCCTCATGGAGAGCGTGGATTGAAATTCGCCGTCTCAGACCGCATTGTTCGCCGTGGTCGAGTCGCTCTCCTCATGGAGAGCGTGGATTGAAATGGTCGAACGGGGCGCGAACGCCTACACGCTGCCGAAGGGTCGCTCTCCTCATGGAGAGCGTGGATTGAAATTGCATGTCCTTGAGGACGCTCAGATCGGGCTTGTCGCTCTCCTCATGGAGAGCGTGGATTGAAATTACGGGCATCCATTGGAAGCGTGGCTATTGGTGTCCGGTCGCTCTCCTCATGGAGAGCGTGGATTGAAATTCCGTGCCGGACGATTGAATGCCGAGATATCCTAGTCGCTCTCCTCATGGAGAGCGTGGATTGAAATAAGCCGACGTTATGGCAGTACGCGCGACGCCTCGGTCGCTCTCCTCATGGAGAGCGTGGATTGAAATATGTTGGAACGGGAGTCCGTGCCTATCGCAGCCGGTCGCTCTCCTCATGGAGAGCGTGGATTGAAATGTT
>ENA-ORNI01001430-ORNI01001430.1-human-gut-metagenome-genome-assembly--contig:-NODE-1430-length-12803-cov-4.34696_pt1 | contig 12803 bp, 13 predicted proteins | sample MGYA00242118_ERZ509028 | MGnify/ENA primary metagenome ERZ509028 (study PRJEB26280, sample SAMEA2338755) | human gut metagenome | biome: human gut; feature: human-associated habitat; material: faeces...
TCTGAGGCGGTCGCAATGCCGCGTATGGCAGAATTCTGTGCTGTACTGCATCAAGCGCTTGATGGGGTTATTATATCACGGAAAATTAAAAAGATTCGTATATGTATCAGATATGCTACATATACGTTTTCGCTGCTCTTTTTGTAATACGCTGTTAGCAAAATAGTGATATTTTGAGGTGACAGTATGCTAAAAAGACGCAGAACTTTTCAAGCGCAGGAGGTTGGGGAGCTTGATTTTTCCGAGGAGCTTTTCGAGCTGGGAGTGCTGATAGGCTCGTACCGCACGGCGCGGGGCATTAAGCAGGAGGATATGGCGAAGCTGTTGGGGATGTCACGCATTACGCTGAGCAGGATTGAAAACAGTTGGCTGCCTTTGACTATGGAGAATTTTTTAAAGATGGCTGCTATTTTTGAGGTGCGACCGGAGTATTTGCTACAGGAGCTGGCGCGGGTGACGCAAAGGAATTGGAGCAGGAAAGGGGAGGATTGAGGGAGAGATAATAAAAAATAATAAAATTGGTGAAGATTTAATTACCAAGAATATTTATCAGATATACTTGAAATATTTACAAGAACATAGTATAATACAAGCGAACAGACTTTCTGTAAAATTACTGACAAAATAGTCATGGATAATTAAATTACCTGTGTACAAACAGCAGTAGAATTTGTTATAATGTTAAGGTTAAGAAGTAATTCGAGAGAAAGCTGAGAGTTATGGAAGAGTTATATTTATTTAAAAAATATGGAATTCTGCATCAAGGAAGTGCTGTATTATGAATGGCAGAAATGGCATAAAATGGACTCGTGAAGAAACGATTTTAGCTTTAGACTTATACTTAAAGATACCATATTAAGAAAATAACTAAAACTAACTTGGATGTCATAAAATTGGCTGACCTTTTGGGGAGAACACCAGCTTCTGTCTACATGAAGGTATGTAATCTTGCCAGTAATGATCCGTTGATTAAAGCAAAAAATCAATCAGCATTAATGAATGGAAGTAAGTTGGACAAAGATATTTTCAATGAATTTAGCTGTAATTTAGAAGATTTGGCTCACAATGTGGCATATATTCTAAAGAATGACTATGCAAATGACCATTATTTACCAAATTTACCAAACGAATTAGGCAAAATGCCTGACGGTTTATATAAAGATACCATTGTAAAACAACGCATAGGACAAGTTTATTTCAGAAATGCAGTATTAAAAATTTATAGTAATAAATGCTGTGTTACTGGTATTGATGCAACAGAACTTTTGATTGCAAGTCATATAAAACCATGGAAAGATAGCGATGAGCATACGGAACGCACAAATCCTTGCAACGGATTGTGTCTGAATGCTTTTCATGATAAGGCCTTTGATAAAGGTCTGATAACATTTGATTCTGATTTTAAAATGGTGATATCAAGCAAATTAGAGAATTGTTGTATGGATGATGATACGAAAAGATGGTTAAAATCTTATAAGGGTGTGGCTTTGCATTTTCCTGAAAGTTTTGCTCCAGCAAGAGAATTTATGCAATATCATAACGATAAAATATTTTTAGGTTGATTAGCTTTTCTGAAAGCATTTGTTTTGTTGGAAAGTGAGCGATATGGAAGAAATTTTGATGAATGTCTATGATGGTAATACTTTTGTTGGTACTTACGATATTGATTCTTTCTTAAAGCGTAAGTTCGGAGAAAGCAGTACTTTGTTCAACACCGCACAAGCCTGCGCTCCTATCTTTCAGCTTGACGGTATGACAGACGAGTTAATAGACGAAGTAAACAGCCTTTTTGATGCCAAAAGCCACGCTGCCGTTCGCGACAGATGTGCGCTTATTTTGCAGCATTGTAAAGTTTCCTTTGTCGGTTATCCTGTGGCAAAAAAGGCAGGATGTGAAGCATTTGCCGAAAATCTTGAATTACTTAATCGTGATTTGAAAATAGTAATTCCGCATATGCTCTATAATTATTTCTTTTTAGGTTTTTCCGAGGTAGACTTAAACCAGGTTGTCGAAAGAGTGATTCAAGACAATCCGGCTGGTTTAAAACGTCCTGAAATTAAGTATCCGTATATGGTTAAGAACTTTTTATACGATGCTTATTGCGGTATGACGGCATCAACCTTATGGGACGGAAAGAGCAATGTTAATGGCGGTTTCATTACTGTTTGCAATAATGGTGATGTACTTGCTCATTACGCTTTGGAATCGGATGCATTTAAAACTTATTTGTACAATAACTGCTATTTAGAGTTTCCGTCTACCAGTCCTAACCATGGTAATTATGGAGTTGTTTATAAAGAATTCAGCAGATATTACTTTAGATTGAACTTCCAGATTCGTTATAAATAAGTCAGAGGACGGCGAAAATATTCAAAAATGGACAGGCTGACAAAGGAACAACGCCATAAAAATATGCAGGCCGTTCGCAGCAAGGATACCAAAATTGAAATTCTCCTGCGTAAGGCACTGTGGCACGAGGGCATCCGTTATCGCAAGAACTATAAGGTATGCAACTGTCATCCGGATATCGTCATCACTAAGTATAAAATTGCAGTATTTTGTGATGGTGAATTCTGGCATGGCAAAAGCCTGGAGCGCTACGATGTAGCGACTAACGTTAAGTTTTGGCACGAGAAAATCAAGCGTAATGTGGAGCGTGACCTTGAAAATACCATCGAACTGCGCGATAATGGTTGGGTTGTGCTACGCTTTTGGGAAACGGAAATCAAAAAACATCTTGATGATTGCGTGGCAGAGGTGAAGCGCTGCATAGAAGTGAGAAGAGCTGTCGCTACAAAATGAATATGAAACACAATACTAAAGGCGTTCTACCGTAGTCAGGTAGAACGCCTTTACTTCAACGACGATGGCAGCAGTAAATACGCTATCTATAACAGCGATATTGCTAATGAAGTACATAAAGACAAACTTTGTCCCATCAAACTTCCCCCCAACCTCACCATCGTTGCCACCATGAACACCTCCGACCAAAACGTATTCACCATGGACACCGCCTTCCAGCGCCGCTGGCAGATGAAGCACATCCCCAACAGGTTTACAGGCGAATCCTTGGACGAAAAAACCATAAACCATGTAGCCAAACATCTCCCCAATAGCGAAATCAGCTGGGGTGCATTCGCCCAAACCGTCAACAGAAAAATGCACACCGCCAACCTTGGCTTTGGCGGTACGGAAGATAAAAGCCTTGGCGTGTACTTCGCCACGGACAACGACCTGGATGATGCAGAGCGCTTTGCGGAAAAGGTGCTCAAATACCTGTGGGACGATGCTTTCAAGCTGGGAAGAAAGGAACTCTTCAATGACTGCAGCCAAGGTCTTTCCGCTGTAATCGAAGCCTATGAGGATGCCAAGGGTGACCCGCTGAAAAAGGTACTGGTGCCCGAGGTTTACAACGAGATGCAGAAGAAGATGGCCGAAATGGCAGCAGAGCAGGCTCAAACTGCGGAAGAAAAGACATCCGAGGAAGAAGCAGCGGAGAGCGCTGCAGAAGATAATCCGGCTCAAGAACCGGCAGACGAGGAGTGAGCACCTTGCTCAAGGACAGATGCCATATAAACACCAACAGGAAAACCGATACCTTTGTCGGCCTGGAATTTGACGGCAAGGATTACACGGTTTCCTTTCCGCTGGGGTACGCCATAGCGTCCGAGGATGATGACAAGCTGCTGCGCGAGGATTTGCTGCTGCTGTTCCACACACTGGCGCTGTACAGCAGCCATACGGAAAGCAAAAGCGGCTTTAAGCGCGAAAAGGACGCAGCGACGGAAACGCCGATGTATGCCTATATCTACATCATTATGGACTTTGTAACCCGAGGCTACTACAAGGAAGGCATTGTGGAATATGCTTCATCCAAGCGCGGTAAAATCCACTGGAACCGCACAATTAAGCAGAAGAAGCCTGTTATTCAGGAAGCGGATATCTATTATCTGGACTTCATCACGAAGAAGAACGTTATCAACGAAAATGATCTGATAACCCTGATTCATCAGTATTGCGTTTATCTGAGCTTTATCCGCTTCGGCTGGCTGTTCACGGATTACAAACCGCCCGAGCCGCAGATCCCGTTCTACCGCCAATGGTTCAGCGCTGCGCTGCAGGAAAAGCTGTGCCGACCTTTAACGATGCCAACAAGATGCTTTTTGCCAATATGCTGAAAATCATCAACAACGAGCCTGACGAGGGCATGAGGGAAACGAGCTTTACCTTTGGCACGAACAGGTTTGAGTATGTCTGGGAAAAGATGATTGACGCAGCCTTCGGCATCAGCGACAAGCAGCGCTATTTCCCGAAAACGAAGTGGAAGCTGGCGCGCAGCGGTAAGGAGTGTGATAACTCCAAGCTGGAGCCTGATACTATTATGCTGTACAACAATAATATCTATGTGCTTGACGCGAAGTATTATAAATACGGTGCGACGAAGAACCCTTTCGATTTGCCGGAATCAGCTTCAATCAACAAGCAGATAACCTACGGCGAATATATTGATGCGCAGGCGGACCTCAAAAATCCGGACGGCGTTATCTACAACGCCTTTCTTATGCCGTTTGACAAAAACCATTGGGCGGAAGAAAACGCAGGCACGCTGCATTATGCAGGCGAGGCTGTGGCGCTGTGGAAGGATGCCGGTGAGGGCAGAGGCAAGGAGTACGAGCATATTCAGGGCGTTCTGCTGGACGTTAAGCACCTGATGCAGATTGCCGAGAAGCGTTCGGAAACCAATATTCGGCAGCTGGCAGAAATCATCGAGGAGCATTGCAGCGATCATGGACAAGCTGACTAAGGAGCAACGCCATAAAAATATGCAGGCCATCCGCAGCAAGGACACCAAAATAGAAATCCTCCTGCGCAAGGCACTGTGGCACGAGGGCATCCGCTACCGCAAGAATTATAAGGTGTGCAGCTGCCATCCGGATATCGTCATTACCAAATACAAAATAGCTGTTTTTTGCGATGGTGAGTTTTGGCATGGTATGCGTGATATTAGTAATTGTACCAAGTTCTGGCACGAAAAAATCAGGCGTAATGTGGAGCGTGACCTCGAAAACACCATCGAACTGCGCGACAACGGCTGGATGGTGCTGCGCTTCTGGGAAACGGAAATAAAAAAGCACCTTGCCGACTGTGTGGCAGAGGTGCAGCGCTGCATTGACGCGCGAAGAAGTGCTGTAAAGAGAAAGTAAAGCTGACGCGAGAAGAAGAAGTGGCGCGTAAGGCGAACACAGAACTGACGCAAGAAGAAGAAGTGGCGCTGTACGGCGAACATAAAATACTAAAGGCGTTCTACCCAACTGCGGTAGAACGCCTGATTTGTCAAACACGATTAAAGAATTTTCACACTATTCTTGACATTATCGCAATTATCTGATAATATAAACCCATAAGATTTTGCACACCTGTCCGGAGTATGGTCACTGCAGCGTCACGAACGCCTTATGTATTATTTGAGTAGTACATAAGGTGTTTTTTGAAGGGAGTTGATGGAATGGAAAAAACTAATCTTAGCGAGCCACAAAAAATCATCGCAGACATAACCTTAATGAATAATCGCTTTATGAATAAGGTGTTCGCCAGCGATGTGAAAAGCACGCAGCTTTTGTTGCGTATTATCTTGAACAATGATAAAATTAAAGTGAAGACAGTTAATACGCAGCAGTTTATCCAAAATCTATACGGTCATTCAGCGCAGCTGGATATATTGGCAACAGACGAAAACGGCAGACGTTTCAATGTTGAAATCCAGCGTGATGATGAAGGTGCGCCTGTAAAAAGAGCGCGTTATTATAGTAGCGTTTTAGACGTGCACTTTTTGGATGCAGGAGAGAAATACGATAAGCTGAACGATGTATATGTAATTTTTATTACGGAGCATGATGTTTTGCACCATAATCATCCCATATATAATGTAGAAAGAGTGATCAGGGAGGATGCCACAGCCTTTGCCGATGGTTCAAAGATAATTTATGTAAATGCGTCCTGCCAGAGCGATACACCACTCGGCCGTCTGATGCAGGATTTCAACTGTGCCAATCCCGATAAAATGCATTATAAAGAGCTGGCAGACAGAGTCAGCTTTTTCAAGAAGACAAAGGAAGGAGAAAAGACTATGACTGATATTATTGAGCTTTATGCAGCGAAAAGAGCTAAAGAGGCAGTGCAAAAGACTGCTCAGGCACGTAACATTGAATTAGCTAAAGATCTTTTGAGCGAGGGCGAAACGATCGAAAGAACAGTCCGCCTTTCCAAACTTTCGGAAGCAGAGGTGCGTGAGCTGGCGTCCAAGCTGACAGCATAAGAGCATAACAACACTAAAGGCGTTCTACCCAACTGCGGTAGAACGCCTTATTTCTCAAACGCGATCAAAGAATTTTCACACTATTCTTGACATTATCACAATTATCTGATAATATAAACCCATAAGATTTTGCACACCTGACCGGAGCACGGCCACTGCAGCGTCACGAACGCCTTATGTATTATTGAGTAGTACATAAGGCGTTTTTTTGAAGGGAGTTGAACGAATGGTAAATCTGAGAGAAGATACCAGAGAATCTATTGCCAAATTAACTTTAATGGATGACATTTTCATGAACAAGGTCTTTGAAAATGATACGGAGCGTACAGCGTTGTTGTTGCGAATTATCTTAAATAATGATAAGATAAAGGTAATAAAAGCAGTAACGTAGCAGAAGCTGAAAAAACTGTCAGGACATGACCTGCATCTGGACATTCTGGCGCAGGAAGAAAACGGCAGGCTTTTCAATGTAGAAGTACAGAACCGCAGTAGTGGGGCTGCAGCACGCAGAGTACGCTATCATCTGAGTCTGCTGGATGCTCACAGCCTGCCGAAGGGCGAATTATACCAAAAGCTGCCGGATAATTACGTTATCTTTATCACGCAGTATGACGTGCTGAAGGGCGGATTGCCGATATATCACATCAGTAGAAAAATAGAAGAAAACAATGCAGCTTTTGCTGATGGTTCGCACATCATCTATGTAAATAATAAAATTAAGGATAACACACCACTCGGACGTCTGATGCATGATTTCAACTGTAGTAATCCAGACGATATGTATTATCCGGGATTAGCAGAAAAGGCAAGATATTTTAAGGAAACAGAAAAGGGGTTGACGAATATGGGCGATGTATTTGAAAAATTACTTGCAAAGAGAGAAAAAGAAGCTGCTATGAAAGCAGCAGAAAAAGCTGCTAAAGAAGCACAAGCAAACAAAGTCGAGCTTGCTAAAGGCCTCCTTGCAGATGGCATGAGCATCGAATTCACCGTGCGTCACTCCAAACTTTCGGAAGCAGAGGTGCGTGAGCTGGCGTCCAAGCTGACAGCATAAGAGCATAACAACACTAAAGGCGTTCTACCCAACTGCGGTAGAACGCCTTTTGCTTTAATGCTGTGTGTGCGTATCAGGCTTGCTCAGCTTGCTCTTCCTTCAGGTTCTCCACATCAGCGAGAGATAAATTTGTAAGCTCAGCGATAACCTCGAGAGAATAGCATCCCTTGGACAGCATGCGCTTAGCAGTAGCGAGTTTTTCTTTAGCTTCACCTTCAATAAGGCCGATTTCCTTGCCTTTGGCAATACCCACAGCTTCGCCCTCACGCCTCTCATCTAACAAACGTGCTTCCATAAGCATAAATTCTCGCCTCACTTTCGTATCGAGTTTCAGATAGCTGATTTCATCGTCAATCTGCTTGGTGAAATCAGTAGTTACAATGTGGTTGTTTACATAATCATAAAAGCTCTTGATGTCTTTAGAAATAGCGCCATGCGTACCCTTAGTATTCAACAGCATAGTAGTCGCTTCATCGGGAAGCTCCAGCTCCCGATTCTCCAGACAACACTTTTTAAAGGTATAAACGTAATTATCCTGTTCAAAAAAGTCAAAAACACAGATAAAAATGATAAAGGTCGGCGGCAGCAGGTCATACGGCTGTCCCTTCTGCAGCAAATCAATATCAAGCAGCGCCTGATAATAACGGGAACGCTTGGGCAGGACGTAGGTGTCCGTATCGGGATTTTTATTGTTTTTCACCTGCATCTCCAGATTATAATGCGTGTTTTTGTCGTCCGCTACGATGATATCAAGGCGGATGCCGCGGCTGGTGTACTCAGGCTCAAGCGTCTTTTCTGCCTCCAGATAGTTGATATCCGCAATTTCTATCTGCAGCAGCTCCTCCAGCAGATGCTTGCAGATACGCTTGCGCGACATAACCTTCTTGAAGATGAAGTCGCTTTGGATTGTCAGGTTTGCAAATTTTGTTGCCAAGTCTTGCATGGTTTTTCTCCTTTCATTTTAACACAGATGTTATAAAAAATATATAAGCAGTTGCTAAAGCGCCTAAAAAACAAAAAAGAGCAGTACCCTGACGATTAAAAATCGTCAGTTTGTACTACTCTTAGAATGTACCAAATAAAAATAAATGGCCTTGCTTAAGCTTCTGCAGATAAAGTACATCTGCAGGATATACTGCTTATTTAATTGTCCGCAGGTAAATGAGCCGGATGCATAAGCTTACTTGCGGTTTTAAAGAACTTAGTTTAAGTTTACTTGAAATATGGGGGAATGTCAAGGGAGAGAACTTTTCCTGCGAACATTATACTTACTATAATCCGCTTATAATACGGGTACTTCTATTTTAGAAATGAATTTGTCATGCGAATCGGTTGACCAGTAATTTCTTAATGTTTTGATATAAATAATATTATTTGCTTTTAAATTCAGTGCTTGACAAAATTTAATTAAAAACGGTTTTGCTGTATTTACCGCGTCGGCAAAATTGGTATTAACGCAGATTTGCAGATACAGGCCGTAAGGTTTTATGTAATTGTGCCTTTTTTTATTAGTCTTGCAGAAAACTTTGTAGGATTCCGGAGAAAAATCGGTAATTGTGTCATTAAAAATAAAACCGCTGATACTATATTCTTTAAGCCCGTTTTGGTCGACAGCCGAATTCAGCAGGGTGGCAGCAGCTAAAAAACGTTCCTTTTGCGGTAACGAAAGCGGGATTTGCTCACTTACCAAAAAATATTCCTCTTCTCTATAGGACAAGGTAATTTCGTTCAGTTTGCAATCATTGTAGATGTTTATGGTATTTATTTTAGATTTTATATTGTCACATAACTTTGTGGTAAGTTCTATTTGTTTTGTCAATTTATGTAATTGCTTATTGAGCAGAGAAAGCGTATCTTCAGGGGTGCGATGATCCAGAAAATTCTTTATATCGTTAAGGTGGAAGCCCATTGTTTTCAAATCCAAAATAATTCCCAAGATGAAAAACTGCTTCAGCGAATACATGCGATAACCATTCGAATCTACATAATCAGGCTTAAACAAATCCTTTTTATCATAGAAAATCAGCGTCTGCTTGGATATGTTATATAATTGCGCCAAATCGCTGGCATAAAAGAAATTGCGCTTATCTATCATTTGAAATTCTCTCCTATTGACATTATAGTTACTATATGGAGTATACTGTATCATCATAACATAAACAACATAATAATGCTAGAGTATAAGCATTAGGTGAGTGTATGAGTGTTTGATGAAGTTGTTAGGAGGTATTGTATTTTTATGTTGAAAATGAACCGAAAAAAAGTTGCCGCTTTATTCATGATTTTTGGAATTTTGCCTCAAAGCGTAAGCTTTGCAGAAGAAAAGCTGGATCAATATAATTTGGACGAAATTGTTGTAACATCTTCTCAGGAGAAAATTAAGCAGGAGCTGAATACTCCCGCTACTACTGAAATTTTCACTGCGGAGGATATTAAAAACTACAACGGCAGCAACGTACAGGAAGTACTGGAATATGCAGCGGGCGCAATTGCCGCTCAACCTACCGGTGTTGGCTCTACGTTTGGTATGAGAGGTCTGACCGGTGCAAGCCGTAACCCGACTATTCTGGTTGACGGTGTTCCTTTAAATATGCAGGGCTTCGGTAACCTGGACGCTATTCCCGTTAATGCTGTTGAAAGAATCGAGATTATTCGCGGTACCGGCGCAGTTCTCTACGGCACCGATACCTTGACCGGTGTTATCAATATTGTTACCAAGCAGACTCCGCAAATTTCCGCAAGTGCAGGCTACGGCAGCAGAGGCAAGCGTCTGGCTACCTTGAATGTAAGCGAAGATAAATTCGGTATGGCATATACACATGACAGGATTGCGGAACGCAACTGGTACACTGCTAAGAAAACATCTCAAGGCAAGTGGATGGAGAAAAACAGTGTTATGTTAAAATATAAGCCTAATGATAACTTATCTATGAGATATATGCTAACTGATAATCAGAATAATTACGATAAGTTTAAAGCCTTAAAGAAGACCGGCTCTAATGAAACAAATATTTTATTCCATGACCTGAATGTAGCATATAATAATAAAGGTTTGGATGTTACCGTCTTCGGTCAGAAACGTAAATACAAAAATGATGCTTATAACGCAGCTTATGAGCTGATGCCCAAGAGTTCCCTGCGCAGAACTAGCTGGAACTATGGCGTAGACGCTAAATATAATTTCGATATCGGCAAGTTTAACATTACTGCCGGTGCGGAAGTGGCTTTGGAAGCAGATTCTCACGGTAACGTTAAAGGCACATCCTTCGACCTGGATATGATTAAACGTCACAGAAAGGCTGTATATATTCAGGCAGTTGACAACATGACCGACAAAACCACCTTAGCCTTCGGCGGCCGTGAAGTAATGTATGACGACATGAAGAATGAATTCCTGCCGTCCTTACAATTACTGCACAAGCTTAACAATAAGGATACCGTATTCCTGAACGTCAACAAATCCTTCCGTATGCCTACCATCGGTGACCAATATTCCGACAGCGATTCTATGATTTTTAATGATGACCTTGGCCCCGAAACCGGCTGGAACTATGAAATCGGCTGGAAGAAGCTGTTGTCTCCGCGTGAATTCTTAAAGGTTTCTTTGTACCATCTGGATATCAGCAACAGAATCTTTACCCAGAAAACCGACGATGACCACAGCATGGTTGTCAATGCCAATAAATTCAAAAACACCGGCTTAGAGGTTTCCTATGAAGGCGTTTTGAGCGACCACTGGAGCTTCAAGACCTCTGTTGCATATTCCGATCCTAAGCAGATTGACAAACCGGGTGCCGATTTCAGAAACTGCGATGATAAGCTGCTGATTAACAGCGTTTTAGGCTATAAAAACGGCAAGCTGGCAACCAACCTGTTACATCAATATGCTGCTATGCGTTATCTGTCTTACGCACCGTATTCCGGCAATGGTATCAAGCAATATCTGAGCTTTAATGCTACTTATCAGTTCGATAAAGAAAACAGCGTGAAATTTGCTGTCAACAACATTCTGAACAGAACCGAAGAGATGGCTGCTTCCAGAGGCTGCCTGCTGCCGTACCGTGACTGGTTCATTACTTATGAAAGAACATTTTAATAAAATGCTTTGAAGGTGAACAATGAAAAAGCTGTTTCTGGTAATAATGGCATTGTCCTTATTGTTAGTCACCGGTTGTGGCAAGGAGTCCTTGTCCTCGCAGGAGCAGGGCAGCGGTTATACTGTTGTTGATGCCAGAGGCAAAAAGATAACCTTTGCATCAGCACCTAAAAGAATAGTTTGCTTAAATTACAGCGCTACAGATATTTTGACGGACCTTATACCTACAGAACGGATAATTGCTACGGATATGTGGGCAAGGGAAGAGGATTTGTCGAACTGCTACGAAAAGCTGAAGGGCATACCTGTATGCGAAAATAATCCTGAGCAGATTATGAAATTTAAACCGGATCTTGTTATTCTGACTGACGGCAGAGCTAACGAGCTGGCGGACACTCTTGACAGTGTCGGCATCAAGACCTGTGTCTTGCGTCAGCCCAAGACTATACAGGAAATTCCGGATTACATTAAAATTGTGGGTGAGGTAGCAGATAATAAGGCTGCTGCCAACAGCCTGGCAGAAAAGGTTGCCGCATATCTTAAGGCTTCTACCGAAGGTCAGAAGATTGAAAGCGTTCTGCTGATTCATCCTAACGGCGGTATCGGTCAAAAGGGCTCGATGCCTGCCAGCATCTGCGAAGCATGTAATATTGAAAATCTGGCTGCAAAATACGATTTCCCGCAGTCATCTTATCTCAGCAAGGAACAGATTATTGCTATGAATCCCCAAAGACTGATAGTATTGGATTGGTCCTTTGGCGGACAACATAAAAATGCCGAGATACGCAAGGAAGAAATTTTGAATGATCCCAGCTATCAGACTGTTTCTGCTGTGCAGAACGGGAAGGTTGTTATTGTACCGATGAAATATATGCATTGCTCCAGTCAGTATGTTATGAAGAATCTGGAAGAATTAAAACGTATTATGCGCACTACCCTATAATATAAAAACAAGCAGTGAACTACGAAAAATAGTTCCTGCTTGTTTTTTAGAATATGGAAATATATGGTATGGGGAAAGTTTATGTTCAAAACATTTCCCAACTATTACAAAACATAAAAGGAGAAGGTTATGAGAAAAATTGCAATTTACGGTAAGGGCGGTATCGGCAAATCCACCACCACCTCCAATTTATCGGCAGCACTGGCCTTAAAGGGCTACAAGGTTATGCAGGTAGGCTGTGACCCGAAGAGTGACAGCACCAAAAACATTATGGATGGCAAACGCATCCCCACAGTGTTAGAACAACTGAAAGCAAAAGGCGAAGCCTTGAAACTAGAGGACATCGTTTTTGAAGGCTTCGGCGGCGTACTGTGCGTAGAGGCCGGCGGACCTA
>ENA-ORNI01001458-ORNI01001458.1-human-gut-metagenome-genome-assembly--contig:-NODE-1458-length-12562-cov-1.8919_pt1 | contig 12562 bp, 10 predicted proteins | sample MGYA00242118_ERZ509028 | MGnify/ENA primary metagenome ERZ509028 (study PRJEB26280, sample SAMEA2338755) | human gut metagenome | biome: human gut; feature: human-associated habitat; material: faeces...
TTATATAAGAAGAATATAAAAAATATATCGGTAAGAATGAACGAAAAGTCATCTTGTATAAGCAAAGAAAATTGTATAGAATAAATAAAGAAGAACCTACAGAATCGGAGGAAAGCTTATGGCACAATCAATTAATACAAGAGTTGATGTTGTTGTGGAAGCAACATCGTATCAGGGACTTACAAACTATGGAAAGATCATGGTTGGAGACAAAGGATTTGAATTCTTTAATACAAGAAATGTCAATGATTATATTCAGATTCCATGGGAAGAAGTTGATTATGTGATCGCATCTGTGATGTTTAAAGGAAAGAAAATCCCACGTTATGCGATCCAGACAAAGAAAAATGGAACATTTTCATTTTCATCAAAAGAACCTAAGAAAGTGTTGCGTGCGATCAACCAGTATATACCATCCGAACGTCTGGTGCGTTCTTTAAGCTTTTTTGATGTGTTGAAACGTAATTTTATGCCATCAAAGAAGAATGCGAAGATTAAAAAATAAATGTAATTTTTGGAGTTACAAGGTAAAGAAGGAGAAGATGGCTATGGGACATATTTTAAGAATGAATCCAGTTTTTAAAGAAATGATCTGGGGTGGAACAAAATTAAAAGATATTTATGGATATGAGATTCCGAGTGATCACACAGGAGAGTGTTGGGCAATTTCTGCACATAAGAATGGAGATTGTACGATCGCAGATGGAGAATATAAAGGAAAAACATTATCCTGGTTATTTGAAAACCACAGAGAATTATTTGGAAATATCGAAGGAGACCAGTTCCCATTACTTGTAAAGATCATTGACGCGAAAAATGACCTGTCTGTACAGGTGCATCCAGACGATGTGTATGCGAAGGAACATGAGAATTCTTTAGGAAAGACAGAATGTTGGTTTGTTCTTCAAGCGGATGAAGAAACAAAGATGGTCATGGGACACCATGCAAAGACAAAAGATGAATTCGTCAAAGCGATCGAGAATGATGATTATGACAATCTGTTAAATTCATTCAAGATCAAAGCAGGAGATTTCTTCTATATTCCATCTGGAACATTACATGCGATCTGCAGCGGATCGCTGATCTATGAAGCACAACAGTCTTCTGATATTACATATCGTGTTTATGATTATCATAGAAAAGATGCGGATGGAAATGAAAGGCAGCTTCATGTACAGCAATCTATTGATGTGACAAATGTACCAGCAGATATTGATCAGAACAAAGAATTTCCGCAGACAATTCTTGAGAATGGTACAAAGACAAGATATGTTGACAGTGAATTTTTTAAAGTGGATCGTTATCAGTTGAATGGAAAAAATGTGATCAAGAATGACGAACCATTTATGATGGTAAGCATCATAGAGGGAACAGGAATTTTTGAAGGAAATGAAGTAAAGAAAGGTGATCATTTTGTAATCTGTTCCGATCAGAAAGAAGTTACTTTTGATGGAGATATGGAAGTCATGATTTCCACATTATGATCATGACCATAATAGATAAAGAAGGATTATAAGAATATATAGAATAAGGAAGTTTTATATGAAGGAAACAGGAAAGGTATTTGGCGTCTTGCAAAGAGTCGGACGTGCATTTATGCTTCCGATCGCTGTTTTGCCAGTTGCAGGTCTTTTGCTTGGAATTGGACGATCTTTGACAAATGAAACAATGCTTCGGGCCTATCATCTGATGAAGATCATGGGTCCGGGGACTATTTTGTATGGAGTAATTAAAGTTGGAAGCGATTGTGGAAGTATTATATTTGACAATCTTCCGTTGATATTTGCAATGGGAGTTTCAATTGGGATGGCAAAGGCAGAGAAAGCGGTAGCAGCATTATCAGGGGCATTGTCTTTTTTCGTTATGCACGAAGCTATTTCATCGATGTTATCATTGTATGGTGATACATATACAATGCATGCGGGAGCAACGGATCAGATTCTTGGAATAACATCACTGCAGTTAGGTGTATTTGGAGGAATTCTTGTCGGACTTGGTGTCGGGTATCTTCATAACCGTTTTTATAAAATAAAACTTCCAGAAGTTTTATCGTTTTTTGGCGGGACAAGGGCAGTGCCGGTTATTTGTACCATTGTATATGTTGGAGTTGGAATATTAATGTTCTTTATCTGGCCTCCGATCCAGAATCTGATGTATTCCATTGGAGGAATTGTGAGAGCTTCAGGCTATTTAGGGACGTTTATTTATGGAGTGATGGAACGTGCATTGATCCCATTTGGACTTCATCATGTATTTTATCTCCCGTTCTGGCAGACATCGCTAGGTGGAACGATGGAAGTTGCTGGGAAAATGATCGATGGGGCACAAAATATCTTTTTTGCTCAATTAGCAGATCCAGCAACAACACATTTTAATGTGGAAGCAACAAGATTTATGGCAGGGAAGTTCCCATTGATGATCTTTGGATTGCCAGGAGCGGCATTTGCAATTTACCGTTGTGCCAGACCTGAACATAGAAAAGTTGTCGGTGGACTTATGATTTCAGCAGCATTAACATCAATGCTCACAGGAATTACGGAACCGTTGGAATTTACATTTTTATTTATTGCACCTGGATTATATGGAATACATTGTGTTTTTGCAGGACTTGCATATATGATGATGCATGTATTGAAGATTACAGTTGGATTAACATTTTCTGGAGGACTTATCGATCTGTTCTTTTTTGGAATCATGCAAGGACAAGAAAAAACAAACTGGATGATGGTCATTCCACTGGGAATTGTTTATTTCATAGTGTATTATTCCTTATTCCATTTTCTGATCTTGAAATTTGATATCAAAACACCAGGAAGGGAAGAAGAACCAGCACAAGAATATGAAGAAGAGCCAGAATATGAATACAGAGAAGATTTTTCAGAAGAATTATTAGCAAAGATCGCAGCGGGACTTGGAGGCAAAAAGAATATCGGTGATATTGACTGTTGTGTTACAAGACTTCGATGTGGACTGAAAGATATAAGTCTGGTGGATGATGCCATGATCAAAGAAACAGGATCAAGGGGAATTTTGAAACGAGGAAACAGCATTCAGATCATTTATGGTCCATATGTAACGGTGCTAAAATCAGAACTGGAAGATTATTTAAGGACAAGACGAGCAAAGAAAGAAATCAAACAATTACTAAAAGAAAATACACATTCCAAAGATAAAATGCAACAGGAAAGTATCGCCTGTCCGATCAAAGGATGTGTGATCGAACTAGAAGAAGTTGGAGATGAGGCATTTTCTGGTGGAATGTTAGGGGAAGGCTTTGCAGTTAAACCAGAAGAAGGAAAACTATATGCACCAGTAGATGGGATCATCGCAGCAGTGTTTAGGACAAAACATGCCCTTGCTATGGAATCCAAAGATGGAGCAGAAGTTTTGATACATCTTGGGCTTGATACAGTAAAGCGAGGTGGAAAAGGCTTCTATATGAAAGTAGAAGCTGGTCAGAAAGTAAAAAAAGGAGAGCTCATCTGTGAGTTCGACTTAGAAGATATGAGAGTAGATGGATATGTTATGACGACTCCGGTAGTTATCAGTAATAATGCGGAATACGCAAGTATTTCATTGAAACATATTGGAGAGTGTAACGTAGGGGAAGAAATACTGACCCTTTATAAATAGGTAACTATAAAATTAAATATAGATACAATTCTTAAACTTAAAAAGAAAGAATGTATTTATGATCGATATCAGATCATAAGATGCATTCTTTCTTTTTACTTGCAGACAAAAAACTACCGTAGTAAAATAAATTCAATATGCTAACGAAAGAGAAGGTTTGAAAAGTATGAAAAAAGAACAGATCAAAGGATCATTATCATTATTTTTAGCTGCGATCATATGGGGCGCTGCATTTGTTGCACAAAGTGTTGGAATGGATTATGTTGGACCATTTACATTTAATTGTGTTCGTACATTGATCGGAGGCATTGTATTGATTCCGTGTATTGCGTTTCTAAACAGAGGAAAAGTAAGGAAGAAAACAAACTTCACGGAGAAAAAGAGATTGCTATTAGGCGGAATCTGTTGCGGAGTTGCATTAGCTACAGGAAGCACCTTGCAGCAATTTGGAATCATGTATACAACTGTAGGAAAAGCAGGATTTATTACAGCATTTTATATTATCATTGTTCCAATTTTGGGATTATTTTTAGGAAAAAAGTGCGGATTATCCGTCTGGATCAGCGTTGTGATCGCACTTGCAGGACTTTATTTTTTATGCATTACGGACGGATTTTCGATTGGAAAAGGGGATATCTATGTATTTTTAGGTGCAATTGCATTTTCGATTCATATTTTAGTGATCGATTATTTTACACAATTTAATGATGGAGTGAAAATGTCATGTATTCAGTTTTTTATCTGCGGGATTCTTTGTTTTGTTCCAATGATGCTTTTTGAACATCCGGAGATTAGCATGATCTTACTTGCATGGAAACCAATCTTATATGCAGGAGTGATGTCATGTGGAGTTGCTTATACATTACAGATCGTGGGGCAGAAGAATATGAATCCTACGGTAGCATCGTTGATCCTTAGTCTGGAATCTGTGACTTCTGTGATCGCTGGATTTTTGGTTCTGCATCAGAATTTGAGCCATAGAGAGTTGATAGGGTGTGGGTTGATGTTTATAGCGATCGTATTGGCACAACTTCCACAGAAAATTTAATTGACAAATGCCATAAGAATGTTATAGAATAATAACGTTATAGGCATTGATGGTGCACAGTAAGAAACCAAAAGTTTCCGAATTTCACACCGTAGCTGTATCTTTGAATGTGATGCAATGTCATTTAAGCATCAGTAGGAGATAACGGAGTCTGCCCGTTACGCAGAGACTTAAGTGCTTATGGTAATTAAGAAGAAGTTTAACGATACCATAGGAATTAGGGTGGTACCGCGGACGGGTTCTTTTTCTTTTGCCTGAATACAGAAGAAAAAGTAACCTGATCCGAGAATATAGAAAAGATCAATAAAGGAGAACTAAGCAGATGAAAGAGAGATTAGAGGCAATCAAGAAAGCTGCCTTGGAGAAAATCGAGCAAGCAGATGCAATGGATAGTTTAAATGATATCCGTGTATCTGTACTGGGTAAAAAAGGTGAATTAACTCAGGTATTAAAAGGAATGAAGGACGTAGCCAAAGAAGAACGTCCGATCGTTGGACAGATGGTCAATGATACCAGAGCAGTCATCGAAGAAGCATTAGAAAAAGAGATGACATTATTAAAGAAAAAAGTTCGTGAAGAAAAGATGAAATGTGAAGTCATCGACGTTACATTACCTGGAAAAACTCATGAAAAAGGACATCGTCATCCAAACCAGATCGCGCTGGAAGATTTAGAGAGAGTATTTATCGGTATGGGATACGAAGTCGTAGAAGGACCAGAAGTAGAATACGATAAATACAACTTTGAAATGTTAAATATCCCTGCAAACCATCCTGCAAAAGATGAACAGGATACATTCTATATCAACAAAGATATCGTGTTAAGAACACAGACATCTCCTGTACAGGCTCGTATCATGGAAACAGGACAGATGCCAATCCGTATGATCGCACCTGGACGTGTATTCCGTTCTGATGAAGTTGACGCAACACATTCTCCATCTTTCCATCAGGTAGAAGGATTGGTTGTAGATAAAGGAATCACATTTGCAGACTTAAAAGGAACATTAGAACAGTTTGCAAAAGAATTCTTCGGACCAGATACAAAAGTAAAATTCCGTCCACATCATTTCCCATTTACAGAGCCAAGTGCGGAAGTAGACGTGACATGTTTCAAATGTGGTGGAAAAGGATGTCGTATGTGTAAAGGAAGCGGATGGATCGAGATCTTAGGATGTGGAATGGTTCACCCACACGTGCTTGAAATGTGCGGAATCGACCCAGAAGTATATTCAGGATTTGCATTTGGAATCGGTTTAGAGCGTGTCGCATTATTAAAATACGAGATCGACGATATGCGTCTGTTATACGAAAACGATAAGAGATTCTTATCACAGTTCTAAGAGAAACGATAAGAATATTTCGAATAGAGAAGATAGAATAAAGGAGAATAAAAGTAATGGATACACCAATTTCATGGATCAAAGCTTATGTGCCTGATCTTGATTGCACACCACAGGAATATGCAGATAAAATGACATTATCTGGTTCCAACATGGAAAGTGTCACATATTTAGATAAAAACTTAGAAAAGATCGTAGTCGGAAAGATCGAGAAGATCGAAAAACATCCAGACGCAGACAAACTGATCATCTGTCAGGTGAATGTTGGAGATGAAACAGTTCAGATCGTAACAGGAGCACCAAACGTATCAGAAGGAGACTTAGTACCAGTTGTCTTAGACGGTGGACGAGTTGCCGGAGGACATGACGGTGGAAAGAACCCAGAAGACGGAATTAAGATTAAAAAAGGAAAACTTCGTGGAGTAGAATCTTTTGGTATGATGTGTTCTATTGAAGAACTTGGAAGTTCCAGAGACATGTACCCAGAAGCACCGGAATATGGAATCTACATTTTCAATAAAGACGTAAAACCAGGAGATGATGCAGTTGAAGCTTTAGGACTTCGCGATGCAGTTGTCGAATTCGAGATCACATCAAACCGGCAAGAGAAGCAGCCGCTACATTTAAGAAAGACTTCTTCCCACCAGTTGTCACAAAGACTGGAAATGATGAAGATGTCCATGATTATATCAAAGTAAGAGTCGAAGACGAGGATCTTTGCCCAAGATACACAGCAAGAGTTGTAAAAAATATCAAATTAGCACCATCACCAGAATGGATGCAGAGAAGATTAGCTGCGATGGGAATCCGTCCGATCAATAACCTGGTTGACATCACAAACTACGTGATGGAAGAATTCGGACAGCCAATGCATGCATACGATCTTGATACGATCGCAAACAAAGAGATCGTCGTACGCCGTGCAAAAGCGGGAGATAAATTCACTACATTAGATGGTGAAGAAAGAACAATGGATGAAAATGTCTTAATGATCTGTGATGGAGAAAAAGAAATAGGTATCGCAGGTATCATGGGTGGAGAAAACTCCATGGTAACAGATGATATCAAGACATTATTATTTGAAGCAGCATGCTTTGATGGAACAAATATCCGACTTTCTTCTAAGAGAATCGGTTTAAGAACCGATGCATCTGGTAAATTTGAAAAAGGATTAGACCCAGAAAATGCAATGGCAGCGATGGATCGTGCATGCCAGCTGATCGAAGAATTAGGAGCAGGAGAAGTTGTTGGAGGAGCCGTTGATGTTTATCCAAATCCAGTCAAACAGATCCGCCTTCCATTAGAAGTAGACAAGATGAATGCCCTTCTTGGAACAAATGTATCCAAAGAAGAAGTCTTAGAATATTTCGGAAGAATCGACCTTGGATATGATGAAGCAACAAATGAAGTCATCGTACCATCCTTCCGTCAGGATATTCACCGTATGGCAGACCTTGCAGAAGAAGTTGCAAGATTCTACGGATATGATAACATCCCAGTTACATTACCAAACGGAGAATCCACAGCCGGTAAGAAACCATTCAAGATCCGTGTTGAAGATGTCTGCAGAAATGTAGCAGAACAGAACGGATTCTGTGGTGGAATGACATATTCCTTCGAAAGTCCAAAAGTATTCGATAAATTATTATTAGCTGAAGATGCAAAAGAACGTCAGGCAATCGAGATTTCAAACCCATTAGGAGAAGACTTCAGTATCATGAGAACAGTTTCCTTAAACGGAATGTTAACATCTCTGTCTACAAACTTAGCACACAGAAATAAAAATGTAAGATTATATGAATTTGGAAATATCTACATTCCAAAATCATTACCATTAACAGAATTACCAGATGAAAGAATGCAGATGACACTTGGAATGTATGGAGAATGCGATTTCTTCACATTAAAAGGTGTTGTAGAAGATATGCTTGATTCCTTAGGATTAGGTGGAAGATCTGAATATGCACCAACAGGTGAACATCCATTCTTACACCCAGGAAGAGCAGCAGATGTGACGATCGATGGAGAAAAAATCGCCTACATCGGACAAATCCATCCAGAAGTTATGGATAACTATAACATGAAAGGTGAAGTCTATGTAGCGGTTATTGACATGCCAACATTAGTACCAAAAGCAACCTTCGACCGCAAATACGAAGGAGTAGCCAAATTCCCAGCAATGAAACGTGACTTAAGTATGGTTATGAAGAAAGACATCTTCGTTGGACAGCTTGAGAAGATCTTCAAAGATAAAGGTGGAAAACTTCTCGAATCCTACGAATTATTCGATGTCTACGAAGGAGATCAGATCGAAAAAGGATATAAATCCGTAGCATACTCCTTAACATTCAGAGCAAAAGACCGTACATTAGAAGACGCAGAAGTATCTAAGATCGTTGAGAAGATTCTTGATGAACTGAAGAAATTAGGCGTTGAATTACGTGCTTAATTGTGATTGAAAATAAAATAAAGTAAGAATTAAAATCCTCTGGCAGATAATAGTGTCAGGGGATTTTTGTGTATCAGAAAGAAGCAATATGTAAAGGTGTTGAAAAAATTATTGTTTTTCAATAATTTTTATGCTACAATAATCTTGAAATTATCGAAAAACAATAATTGGAGGTAGATAGGATGAAATCAAACATAAATAAACTAATCCTAATCGAAGTCATCGCAGGAATCCTTTTTGCATTCATAGCAAGCAAAATCCTGCATATGACAGCAGCACTACAGATTATGTACTTACCATTTGAACTCATAGGAAAAGGGCTAAGATTTCTATCCCTAAGTTCAGCAATAGGAAATGTCATCGCGATCATCATATACGCAGCCATTTCAATGATACCAGCAATCTATATCATCTATCAGAGAAAAAGAGGAAGAACACAGAAAGAAGACATATTACTTGTTGCATTCACAGGGCTATTATTTTATTCCCTGTATATGTTCATCAATCCAGGACTCATGTATCAGAAAATGCCAGACATTTTTTCAATGGACCAGAGTAGTCTGATTGTAATGAAAATTATTTACGCATTCATCATTTACAGCGTCCTGATCATGTGGTTAATTATGAAAGCAATCCGTTTTCTTGGAGATGACAGCCAGAAGAATTGGAAAAGCCGCTTATATTTTGGAATGAAAGGACTCATTGCTGCGCTAGTCAGTTATTACACGCTTTTGATCACATATGCAAAGACATTTGAACTGCTTCATAAGAGCGAAAATAAACTGCAAAATGTATCTTCAATAGAATGGTTTAAATCAGTATTACAGTTATTACCAATCATTATGACAATCCTGCTATTTATCAACATCATTCATGTAGTAAAAGCAATCGAAGATCATAAGGAAGAACAGCAGATGATGACAGTGGCAAGACTTGCAAGTGTCGCAAAGGTTACTGCAGTGGTTACAGTCATATCAGATTTTATCCTGAATTTTTACCAGTTTTTACTAGGAGCAACCTTACAGAATGTAAATGTTACGATTGCACCAGATGTATCCATGGAACCATTGATCTTCCATGAATACTTCAAGCGGACTAAACAGTTAAAAGAAGAAAATGACCAGTTTATATAGAAGGAATGATAGTTATGGCAATTAAAATACATTTGGATGATATCTTAAAAGAACGAAACATGACATCCAAAGAATTATGTAAAAAAGTCCATATTACAGAAGCAAACCTGTCAATCTTAAGAAGTGGCAAGGCAAAGGGAGTGCGTTTCTCAACGATCAATAAGATCTGTTATTATCTTGAGTGCGATGTCGGGGATATCTTGAAATTTGACGGGAGATTGGAGGAAGAAGATGAGTAGGGGAATCAGAAAAACAGGAGTATTGGCAATGGTTGTGATGCTGGCAGCAACTCTATCAGGATGCCGCCTTGCAAAAAAAGACGAGGATGAAACAGTAAAGAAAACATTATATGGTGCTTATGCAGTTGTAGGAAAGAGTCTGGATGATCCAGACATTCCAGATCCAGAGATGGAAGGAACAACCGTTGGGCAGAAAGATAAAAAAGGATTTGTTCATTTTAAAAAGATCAAGGGATATTTCTTTTTTCATAAATACGATCAGAAAGAAAATACGATCAGCATGGATGGTGATCCACAGTTGACTCATTTTTCAGGCGGCTCTAATATGAAAGATGGCGAGATCCAAAAAGATAAATGGCAAAAGACAGGCCAGTCATGTAAGGCAACAATTTATGTTCAGGAAACAAAAGGAATCACAAAAGTGCAGATTGGAAGTGTATATAAAAGAGCAGATGGTACATTTTATCTGGAACCTTCAGGAAGGTCTTCTGTGCAGGATCTTTGTAAAACAGGAGGGTTTGGAATCAGCCAATCTTTTTCTGTGGATACAGAAGAAGGAAAGATGACATACCGTGTGGACTTTAAAGCAGACCGTGCAGTCAAAAAGATTCAGATCATCGAAATGAACAAAGATGATGTCAAGATCAAAAAAACAGCCTATATTTCACCTGAAATAAAACAATACCAGATGCAAAAAGATACAGCATATGTTATTATAAATGAACAGCTGATCGGTATGAAAGGTCAAACGATCAACAGACAGAAGATACATTCAGCAAAGAAGAATTTCACATATAAATGGAAGCAGCTTGGAGATGATGGAGTATTGACACCGACAGACTTGAAGTTTAAAAAGTAAAATCAGGAGGATAAAATTGAAAGATGAAAGATAAAAGAGAATCATTTAACAGCAGGTGGGGATTTATCCTCGCCTGCATTGGTTCGGCAGTTGGCATGGGAAATATATGGATGTTTCCGACAAGGGTATCTTTGTATGGGGGAGGTTCTTTTTTGATCCCGTATTTTATCTTTGTCGTTGTGATCGCATCTACTGGTGTGATCGGAGAGATGAGTTTTGGACGTGCGGCAAGGTCTGGACCGATTGATGCATTTGGGATGGTCTGTGAGAAGAAAGGAAAGAGAAAAGTTGGGGAAGGGTTAGGAATGATCCCAGTTCTTGGTTCTCTTGCGATGGCGATCGGATATACAGTTGTGATGGGGTGGATCTTAAAATATGCTGTTGGAACTTTCACAGGGGCAACACTTGCACCAAAGACGATCGAAGAATTTGGCGGACGTTTTGGAACAATGGCATCTGCATTTGGAAATAACATCTGGCAGATTTTAGCTTTGATCTTATGCATGTGTATTTTAATCTTTGGTGTAGGAGCAGGGATCGAGAAAGCCAATAAGATTTTAATGCCAATTTTCTTTACACTGTTTGTGATCCTTGGAATCTACGTGGCATTCCAACCAGGGGCAGCAGCGGGATATCAATATATTTTCAGAGTCGATAAGGCGGCCATCTTAGATCCAAAGACATGGATCTTTGCACTAGGACAGGCCTTCTTTTCCTTATCCGTCGCAGGAAATGGAACATTGATCTATGGATCGTATTTATCCGATGAAGAAGACATCCCATCATCTGCGGCAAGAGTTGCATTTTTTGATACGGTTGCTGCGATGCTTGCAGCACTCGTGATCATCCCAGCTATGGCAACAACTGGAGCAACACTGGATCAAGGAGGACCGGGGCTGTTATTTATCTATCTTCCAAACCTGATCAGCTCCATGCCAGGAAGTACGATCATCGCGATCATCTTTTTCGTTGCAGTGCTTTTTGCGGGAATGACATCACTGATCAATCTCTACGAAGCACCGATCGCAACCGTACAGGAAAAGCTTCACGTAGGAAGAAAGACCGCCTGCGTGATTATCGCAGTGATTGGCGTGATCGTCTCCTTATTGATCCAGGGCATCGTATCTGACTGGATGGATATCCTATCTATTTACATCTGCCCACTAGGAGCAGGACTCGCAGGAATCATGTTCTTCTGGATCGCCGGAAAGAAATATGTAGAAACACAGGTAAACAAAGGAAGAGAAACAAAATTTACAAAGATGTATTGTCCAATCTGCAAATATATTTATGTACCGATCTGTATTTTGGTATTGGTGCTTGGGATTGCGTTAGGCGGAATTGGGTAATGAATGAAGGATCGTAGTTAAGGTATATCTTGGCTGCGATTTTTTCTTATATGAAAGCAAACAAATTAAGTTCCAAGAAATCATACGAATTTGCAAGGAAAGGATATTTACATTTAAGAAGATTTTTGTTATGATATAACTATCAAAGTAGAAGTATTATTGAATGCGATATGACTATAAATATAGAATAAATAACAAAGATAAAGGGGATTTAGCTATGGAATTAAAAGAATTAACAAGTGCAGAACAGGTTGTGATGAAATGTATCTGGGATTATGGAAAGGATATGCCATTACAGCAGTTGATTGAAAATCTAAAGCAAGATTACGGAAAAGATTATAAAAGAACAACGATCCGTACATTTGTCCTTCATTTAGAAGAGAAAGGATATGTGACAACATATCAGATTGGGAAATATTCTTATATTAATTATCTGATCGAAGAGCAGGATTATAAAGAACAGGAATTGGAAAAGACAAAGAATTTCTGGTACAAAGAATCTGGATTTGA
>ENA-ORNI01001481-ORNI01001481.1-human-gut-metagenome-genome-assembly--contig:-NODE-1481-length-12382-cov-3.02304_pt1 | contig 12382 bp, 5 predicted proteins | sample MGYA00242118_ERZ509028 | MGnify/ENA primary metagenome ERZ509028 (study PRJEB26280, sample SAMEA2338755) | human gut metagenome | biome: human gut; feature: human-associated habitat; material: faeces...
AACAAGGGACTCTTCAAAAAACTTGCGCCTTAATTCAGAAAAAGCTTGAAAAAGGAAAAACAATTTCCGAAATTGCAGATGATCTTGAAGATACGGAAGAAAACATTGCTCATCTGATTGAAGAGTTTCATCTTGGAAGGAAAGAATCTTAATTAAATTCGCAGAGAAGGGGGCAATCTGAGAACTTCCCTAATTGGAATACCGAAAATTGGTCTGGGTTTAGTTGAAACTATGTAGTGGAGCCGAATAAAGTCTGTTCGGCAAGAATTGCCGCGCTTTTATCGGGAGTGCAGGATAAAAGATAAACAGGAGTTGTTTTTAAAAGTATATCAAGAAGAGAAAGCAGAGTGTTCATGCGTTCTGCGTGTTTGCTGTATTGCGGCAGGTTATAAAGAAAATAAGGAAGCGCCTCTTTGGCTGTTAGTTTTTTCATGGCATTGTGCTCACATTGTTCAAGAAATACAACGGCATGAAGAGGCGCTTTTATGTTTTCATTTTCATCGCTGTTTCCGCTAAATGGCGTTCCGTATACGGTAAATGAATTTCCAAAGAGGCGAAGAGCAGGCTTGTCATCATTAATAATATGTACATTATTTTTCCCGAAATGATTCTGCCACAGGCGGGTATGCGTTGACTTGCCGACGCCGGAATCTGCGGAAAAAAGGACTGCTTTATCGTTGTAGGAGATTGCGGAAGCGTGGAGAACAAACCCTTGATGTTTAATTAATTCAAGGGAAAAATGGGATGATAAAAGGATCAGTTCTGCTTCGTCAAGGGTTAGATGTGGATATTTCTCTTGGTATTTTTGTATCAGTTCGTTTTTAGGATTTAATCGAATTTCGGGAGTGGTAGTTTCGGAAAGTTCGTTTTCCTTTGCTTTAGGAATCAGATACTTTTCTGCACGTCGTTTCATGATGTCATAGCGGCATGTCATGGAGATAGTAAGATCTGAAAAGCGGTAATAATTCATAGTTTTTGTTCCTTTTCTTAAAAATGTTTTAGTAGTGGTTTTTTAATAAAAGCTTAAGTAAGTATAGCATATAAGCGGTGGGAAAACATATTAAAAAAATTTAACAGTAGAATTAGAGAGGAACAAATGACGAGTTAAAAACTTCATTTTTGTATCTTTTTTACAATAGAGTAAATGAAAATTTGGGGGAAACAGATTAAAATTGTGAAAAATAACTTAAAAAACTGAAAAATTATGGGTTATAAAGTATATTATCTGACTGCTTGTTGGCGAAAAATGAAAAAACAGGTAAAATAGCACTACATTTAAGCGTAAATATGGATTGTTCTGTAGAGTTTGCATAAAAATGTAAAAATAATGAGGAAGGAGGAAGGGGATTTAAGAAGACTTTTGTGTAAACCAAAGAGTATAAAAATTTTAATAACCGAAAGAATTGAAAAAAGGAGTAAAGTGATGAGATTAAAGAAATTTTTATCAGCGGCATTATCGGCAGCGATGTTGATTTCCTGCGTGTCATTTGGCGGTGGAACTGTTGTACAGGCAGCAGGAGAAATGAATATAGCTCGAAATTTACAAATTTCAGCGTATTCAGGAACAGAAGGGGACTTTCCTGTTAGTTCTGTTAACGATGGTCGTGGTGATGATACCCAGAATGATAATTACAGATGGTTTTCAAAAGAAGCGCTAAAAGGGTCGGGTGCGAGAGGAAATGCGGCATATTTAATTTTTGATTTAGGAGAAAATGGGCCAAGAAGTTTTAGCGGTATAGATATTCGTTTTCATAATATGGCATATGCTACAAACTATAAAATTTTAACAACCGATAATTCTACGATTACGACAGAAAGTCTTTTGGCCAAAGATAGAGTGCCTGAGGGATGGAAAGTTTTGTATGAGAAAACACATCAGGAAACTGATTCGGCATATCCTAAAGATCATTTTGAAGGTAAAACAGAAGTAGGACGTTATGTGATGTTCTTTTTTACAAGTATGAATAGCAGAGCGGGGTTAAATTCAGTATCTGTTCGAAAAGTTCAAATTTGGCATAAAGCAATAACAAATGTTACAATGAGCGCTTCAACATTGGATTTGAAAGCCGGAGACGAAGCACAGCAATTAACAGCAACCGTTACACCTGAAGATGCAACGTACAAAGCTGTTGAATGGAGTAGCAATAATGATAATATAGCAACTGTTGATGCAAGCGGAAACGTAACAGCAGTAGCTCCGGGACAGGCGGTAATTACAGCAACTTGTAAAGATGACAGAACAAAAACAGCAACATGTACCGTCTGCTATAGATAAAACAGAGCTGACATATTGGCTTGAGGAAGCAGGCAAGTTGAATTCGTCTGATTATACAAAAGATGGATGGGATATATTCCGGCAAATAGTAACAGAAGCTACTGGAGTAAAAGACGATGCTACGGCTACGGAACATGAAGTAAGCGAGGCGGTCATTGCATTGATTGACGGAATGATAGCACTGGAAAAAGAAAAAGTGTACACAGTTACTGTTGATGGGAAAAAAGTTGCAGAAGGTGTTTATAATCAGATCGTAACGATTACAGCAGATGCGCCACAGGTTGGACAGAAGTTTGCAGGCTGGCAGTTAAAGGATAAGATTGTTTCATATGATGAAGTATATACATTTGCGATAAGTGGCAATATGGCATTTACAGCGACATACGCACCGCAGGAGCAGACAATCGAAAAACCATTATACGCAGCAGTTGCTGATACAATGATTATAAAACGAGCTGACGGAAAGGCAAATGTAAAATACATAGCGAAGCTGTCAATTCCGGATAATTATATTTTGAATGAGACCGGGTTGTTATGGTATGGAAAACCTGATTTAGAAAATCTTTGCACAGAGACTGGCCCGACTCCGGGTACGAAGAAAATCGTTGCTCCGGTAATTAGTTCTACATATCAGTTTGCAGTGAACGTAAATGGTATTCCGGCAGGAAAGACAATTCGCGGAGTCATTTATGCAAAAGTAACTGATAAGGAAACACAGCAAACAAAATGGGTTTACTCTGAGGAAGTACGCCTTACAAACAAATAAGATAATAAAAAGGGTTCTTTTATGAAAAGATAAAAAAGGCAGTGTCAAAAAAGTTTTTCTTTATTTTGACACTGCTTTTTTAGGGTTAATAATGAAACTTTTTTAAAAATATTATTGATGATAAAACAGCCGGATGATGTTAAAATAGAAAAGGTAGAATGAAGTAGAAGAGGCAAAAAGTGATAAGAAAAGTGCAATGAGAAAAATAAGAATGAGAGTGAAAATGGAAAGTAAGAAAGGAAAGTCGGCGGTCTGCTGGATTTATCAATATAGTAAAAAGTCGCTTTGGCTTGTAATACTGTTGGCGCTTATCAGCGGAGCGATTGCGGGAAGTTTTATTCTTCTGGCTCTTGTTTCCAGCAGTTTATTAGATGTTGCGACAGGGGTAAAAGAGGGAAGGTTAGGAGTTCAGATTTTTTTGATTGTATGTCTGATCTTGCTGCAGGCAGTTTTGAATATTTTGAGCAGTAACGTCCGGATACATGCGACAACGAAGATTGAAATGCAGATTCGCCAGGGAATTTTTGCGGCGGTACTTAAAAAACAGTATCAGCATGTTTCAAAGATTCATTCGGGAGAGATATTAAACAGGCTGACAAGTGATATTGACATTGTGGTAGGAGCGGTTGTCGGACTGATCCCGCAGGCGATTTCCATGATCACGAAGATCGTGGCAGGACTTGCGGTACTGTTTTCTATCGACGCCCGTTTTACGGCTGCGGTGCTGGGCATCGGGCTTCTTGTTTGCATTTTCAGCCGTATTTACAGCAGGCATTTTAAATATCTGCATAAGGAAGTGCAGAGGACGAATGGCGTAGTGCGTTCTTATATGCAGGAATGTATTGAGAATCTGATCGTCATAAAATCATTTGCAAATGAGCATGCGGTATGCGGCAAACTGAATCAATTTCAAAAAGATAATTACCGTATTCGGATTAAACGTAATGCGATCAGCAATTTGGCAAATACACTTGTATATGTTTTGTTTACAGCGGGGTATTATGCGGCGCTTGTATGGGGAGCGTTTCAGATTTCATTCGGTGTGATGACATTCGGAACATTGACGGCTTTTTTGCAGATTATTCAGCAGATCCGGGCGCCGTTTCGTAATGTGTCGGGGTTGATTCCACAGTATTACAGCATGCAGGCGTCGGCAGAGCGGCTGATGGAGATAGAGGATATGGAAGAGGAAAGTCAGAAGATTCGGATTGAAGATGTGTCGGAGTTTCAGAAAGATTTTCGCGCGATAGTGGCGGAGCATGTGACGTTTGCGTATCAAAACGGAGATATTATATTAGACGATGTTTCTCTGCGTGTTAATAAAGGAGATCTGATTGCCATTGTAGGGGAATCGGGAATCGGAAAAAGCACGATGATGAAGTTAATGCTGCATTTGATGCCGTGTGAGAGTGGAAAGCTTTATTTTGAGACGGTAAATGGAAAGATTGAGATTGATGCGGGAACGAGAAACGTTTTTTCTTATGTTCCGCAGGGGAATATGATCATGTCGGGAACGATTCGGGAGAACATTACCTTTTGTAATCATGATATCGGAGAAGAAGAGATACGAAAAGCAGCGGAAATTGCGTGTATATGGGATTATATTGAGACACTTCCGCAAGGCTTGGAGACGGTTTTGACAGAGCGGGGAGAAGGATTATCGGAAGGGCAGGTTCAAAGGATTGCGATTGCCCGAGCGATATTAAACGATGCGCCGATTTTGTTGTTAGACGAGTGTACGTCATCCTTGGATAAGGATACGGAGTGGAAAGTTCTCCAGAATCTAAAGAAAATGAATACAAAGACAATTATCTGTATTTCGCATACAGCGGCGGGAGTGGCATGCTGTGACAGAGTTGTGGAGATAGAAAACAAAAAATTTAAAGAGGTATCAAATGATGATTAAGAGGGAATGGCGTCAGTTATTAGAAATGATAAAATTCAGTTTGGGAAAGGGGAAAGCGCCTGAACTAAGAGTGGAGACAGACTGGGAGAAATTTTACAGAATATGCAAATTTCATAAGATTCAGAAGCTTCCAAAAGAACAGCAGCCTCCGGAAGAAATATTGAAAAAGTTTCAGGAAGCAGAGTCCATGGAGATTGCAAGAGATGCGGTGCAGGCATTTTCACAGGAAGAATTGTTGGAGGCTTTTGAAAAGGAAGGGATATCTGTTTTGCCGTTAAAAGGCATTTTGATGAAAAGGTTTTATCCGGTTACAAGTATGCGGATGATGGCGGATCTGGATATTTTGTATGAGACGGGAAGAGGAAAAGAAGTGGAAGCGGTTCTGACGGATCTCGGATATTATTGCGATCACAGGGATAGTCATCATGATGTGTTTTTTAGAAAGCCGTTTATGAATATCGAGATGCATCATTGCATGATCGGTGAAAATTCACTGTTGGATGCATATTATGAGGATATCTGGAAACGGGCGCGTCAGGAAGAGGGTAAATCTCATATTTATCGGCTGTCATGGGAAGATTTTTATATCTTTATGATCGCTCATATGGCGAAACATTTTCAGGGCGGCGGATGCGGAATCCGCTCTATCGTAGATATGTGGCTTTTTTCGGATCGGATGAAGGAAAGTCTGGATTGGGATTACGTTCGGAAAGAACTGGAGAAAATAGAGCTGGCTCAGTTTGAACGGTGTATGTGTGATCTTGTTTCCGTTTGGTTTGAGGAGAAGGCAGAAACAGAGTTTTATGCACAACTTACGGAATTGCTGATGCAAAGCGGAATATACGGAACGATTACAAATTATAATATACAGCATGTGGCAGAAGTGGACAAACGTGTTTGGAAAGGTCAGATCAAAGTATGGATGGAAGCGATATTTCTGCCGTATAAAGCGATGAAAATGCAGTATCCGTATCTGGAGAAATACCCGGTTTTTCTTCCTGCGGCATGGATTCAGCGTATTTTTCGGACCTGCTTTTGCAGAAAAGGAAGAGCAGGAGAAGTTCTCTCCGGTATGAAAGTCGAGGGAAACGAAGTAAGAAAACGGCAGGATCTCTTTGGAAAATTAGGACTGTCATGAAACAAGAGCCTAAACTTTTGCAATTTAAAAGGTTTAGGCTCCAAATTTAATTAAGATTCTTTCCTTCCAAGATGAAACTGTTCAATCAGATGGGAGATATTTTCCTCCGTATCTTCAAGATCATCTGCAATTTCGGAAATTGTCTTTCCTTTTTCAAGCTTTTTCTGAATGAGAGAACAGATTTTTTGGAGGAATTCTTTTCGTTCCTCTTCTCTGCCCTCTTCTCTGCCCAGCTTTCTTCCTTCTTCTCTTCCTTCTTCTCTTGCCTCTTCTCTTTGCACTTCGATATCTGTCTCATAGTCGTATTCGTCTAATAACATATTGACAACCTCGCTTCCTTTTCGCATTAAATAATCAGCAAGAATCCCTTTTTCAATGCACTCTTTTATCGCTTTTTTATAAGGCTCTTCCTCCCCGGAGATCTGGTAGTTCTGCACGATTTCCATGAACTGGCTGTATTCTTTCAGTACCTGACACTTTTCTAAGATTTCATGATGCTCTTCCGGCCGGATATTGATGACCTTTACTTTTAATTCCAGACTCGGCTCACCGTCTTTTACGATATAGGCATCTGACAGGCGCAGTTCTTTTTCCTTTTCCCACTTTTCTTTTCCGTTATAGAATGTGTAAAATTCCGGTGTCGGAAGGAAAACGATTTTCTTCTTATAACGGCTTCTCGGCGGTACAAGCCTTTCATAAGCGCGTCCGATGTACAGCAGACTCCGAAGGGGCATGTTTTCGTTGATCGTAGACTGATGCTCGCCGAATACGATCACTTTTCCTCCTGCGTCAAAAGAAATATCGTTTTGAAAATTCATATAGATCGTATTGTCTACACGGAATTTCCGAATCTTCGTTCCTTCCGGCAACGGCTCATCATGGATTGCATTAAAAAGCGCGATCTCATTCGCTTCTGCTGATTCGTCCTCATAGAACAGATCTACAAAGACACTGTTTTTAATTTCTCTGTTTTCTTTTCCTGCCATAGGCTCTCCTTTCATGTGCATGAATAAGTCCTGCAGTACAGGCGGGAAAATACTTTTAAGCTTACTGTTTTCAAACTTGCTGCTTTTAGGTTTGCTTTTGCCAAAAGTTTTTCCTCTGAAAAAGAAAACTTTTTCTCTTTTTTAAGACCTTCTCTTAAAAATCAGTATACGAAAAAAAGAACTGTTCTACAAGACTATCCACGCAAAAACTGTTGTTGTATTGTATCGGGTAATTTTGAGGGAATTCCTCAGGTCGGCGAAGCTGCCGGTAGCTTCCACAGAAAGAATTTCTGTAAGTGGGATTATCATAACATACTTACTAATTAGAAGCAATGATCTTTTATCTATTCAATTTTCACCATTAAAAAATATCAGAGTAGCTTAATGGCGAAAGGGAAGCAAAGAAAATCCCCTTTTGAATTGTCGAAATGCACAAAAAATATGATTTAAAATAGAAAAAGTATACAAAAATTATATTTTGTGTAAATAAAATATACCTGAAAAATGTAAAGGTGTTATAATGAATATGATTATGCTCGGTGTTTTGTGAAAAACATAGATTATGTCTAAATCACCGTAACAAAGATTAAAAAGGAGAAAGTGTATGAAAAAGAAAGTAGTGAGCTGTTTGTTGGCAGCGGCTATGGTCGTAAGCAGCGGAGCGGCTGTTCCGGGATTTTTCTTTACGCCTGAAAAGGTACAGGCTGAGGAAAATGATACGAAAGCGGAAAAAGAAAATCTTGCGTTAAAAGGTACAGCTGCGGCAAGCGAAGCAGAGGCTGATTCCACATCGGCGGCTAAGGCGATTGATGGAAATAAAGGTACGCATTGGGGCACATCACAGAACAAAGTGACAAACGAGTGGATAGAAGTGACACTTGAAAAGCCGACGAAAGTAAGCGAAATCAAGGTGTTTTGGGAGAGAACGGGAGCAGCCGGAAATCATCAGAATAACATCAAGCAGTGGAAAGTTGATGTGAAGACGATGAGCGGCGAGTACAAAAATATTTATCAAAAGACGGATGAAGATACATATGCGCCGTCAGAGCAGACGATCACAGTGGCAGAGGACGCGCAGGAAGTTGTGACTGCAGTTAAGATCACAGTGAACAAGGCGGATAGAGGACCGGATGATTTCTGGAGCAATATCGGACTTAGCGAAATAGAAATTTACGGAGAGGAGTCCGATATCGAAGCGGCAGAGAATAAGAATCATGTGAATGCAGCAGGCGTTACGGCGGAAGCGTCTACGACAGAGGCATCTTCGCTTCCGGTTTCTAATATTAAAGACGGCAACAACCAGACGCGCTGGGCTTCGGACTATTCGGAAGCAAGTAAGCAGACGGTAACGGTAACATTTCCGAAGGTGACGCTTGTAAAAGAGCTGGATTTTGATCTTCATACTCGAGACGTGGCGCCGATGCCGTCTAATGTGAAGTCCTTTGATCTTGTTTATGCAGATGCGGCAGGAACAGAGCATACGGTTAAGATCAGCAACGCGAAATCGACAGAAAGCGGCAAGACAGGCTATGTGACAAATGTACAGCACATTTTTGAGACGCCTGTTTATATGAAGAGCTTCAAGATGACGAACTTTGATCTTCAGATTGACATTGAAGGACAGAACGGATATAACAACATCAGTATTCTGGAAGTGAGAGCATATTCCAATGATCAGTCTGAGACGCCGCAGGGTCAGACACTTGACGAGGTTGTTGCTTCGATCAAAGGCACTAAGATTGCAAAAGATGTAAATGAATTTACACTGCCGAATGTACCGGACGGATTTACGATCGAGTCGAACGGAGCTGATTTTGAGCAGATCATCGGAGAGGCGGATAAAGAGACAGGAAAACTTCCTGTTGTTCATCCGATGACGGACAAAGAAGTGCAGATTTCTTTCAATGTAACTGAGACAAAAACAGGAAATGTGAAAAATACCGGAGATCTTGCATTTACGGTAGAAGGTACGAAAGATACTACAAAGGCGAAAAATGCGAAACCTTCGGTTATTCCGGAGATACAGGAGTGGTTTTCGGAATCCGATCAGAAAGTGTCGGTTGATACACTTACGGAAGTAACATACAGTGATGATTCATTAAAAGCGATTGTAGATGAATTTGTATCGGATTATAAGGATTTTACAGGCAAAGAGTTAAAAGCAGGCAAGAGCAGCGAAGGAAAGGCAAATGCCTTTAACTTTAAGAAAGCCGCGCCTGATGAGCTTCTTGGCGACGAAGGTTATACGATGGATATCAAATCCGACAGGATCGACGTACAGTCTGTCTCTGTGACAGGTAATATGTACGGTATGCAGACGATCCTTCAGATGTATAAGGGAAGTGAAGACGGCGGATATAGTATCGGTACGATGCGCGACTATCCGAGATACGAGACGAGAGGATTTCTTTTAGACGTTGCCCGCAAGCCGGTTTCTCTTGAGATGATGAAAGAGATCACAAGGACGATGCGTTATTATAAGATGAATGATTTTCAGGCGCATTTGTCGGATAACTATATCTGGCTTGGCGAATACGGAAAAAATGGAACGGAAAACAATGCGTTTAGTGCGTACGAGGCATTTCGTCTTGAATCCGGATTGACAAACGAAGCAGGAGAAAGTCCTACTGCGAAAGATTACTCGATTACAAAAGAACAGTTCAAGAAATTTATCGCAGACGAACGCGCGGTAGGAATGAATATTGTTCCGGAGATCGACGTTCCGGCGCATGCATTGTCATTTACAAAGATCTGGCCGGAATTGAAAGTGAGCAATAAGCTTCATAACAACAACCCGCTGATCGATCATTTTGATCTGACAAACGACGCTGCGGTTACGAAGATCAAGGAAATTTTTGACGATTATACAAAGGGAACGAATCCGACTTTCGATGCAGATACGGTTGTTCACATCGGAGCGGATGAGTTTATGGCGGATGCAAAATCATACAGAGAGTTTGTCAACGAGATCATACCATATGTAGACAAAACGAATACCGTTCGTATGTGGGGCGGCTTGACGCAGATCAAAGACAATCCGCCGACAGAGATCAACAAAGACGCTATTGATGGCGTTCAGATCAATCTTTGGTCAAAAGACTGGGCAGACGGAATCGATATGTACAATATGGGATATGATCTGATCAATACGATCGACGATCACGGATATCTCGTTCCGGACGGAAGTCTCACAAGAAAAAATGCTTACGGAGATTTGCTGGACATAGGCCGTATTTTTAAAGACTTTAAAGTAAATAATGTAAGAACGAAAAACGGAGCTTATAAAGCGGTTCCTTCAGGAGACGATCAGATGCTCGGCGCGGCATTTGCCCTGTGGAGCGACAACATTGACAGAAAAGCTTCGGGACTTTCCGAGTCTGATCTGTATTGGAGATTCTTCGATGCGATGCCGTTCTACGCAGAGAAAACCTGGGCGGCAACAGGACAGGAAAAAGGAACTTCGGCAAAGCTGACAGCTCTTGCAGAGAAGATGGGAACAGGTCCGAATACGAATCCGTATTATCAGGAGGAGAAAAAAGGCGAAGAGTATGAGAAATATGAGTTCGCTGATATGAAAGACAGTTCAGAGAATAAACGAGATCTGAAAGAAGGAAAAGGCGCGGAAGTCAAAGATGGCGTATTGAATCTTGGCGATGAAGAAAGTTATGTCACAACTCCGATCGAGCAGCTTGGAAACGGCAATGCTATTTCCTTTGATCTTGAACTGAACAAGCCTTCCAAACCGGGAGATATTCTGTTTGAGGCAGATCCGGCGTACGGAACGCACGATATCCGGGTGATGGAAAACGGAAAATTAGGATTTACAAGAGAGCTTTACGATTATTATTTCGATTATGAACTTCCGGTAGGAAAGAAAGTCAATCTGAAAATTGTTTCTACACAGCAAAAGACAGAATTATTTGCAGACGGTCGATCCGTAGGAACGGCTGTCGGAAAATTCGTGCATAACGGTCAGGTGAAGAAAGAAGGAATTAAAAACGCTACGTTTGCGCTTCCGATTGAGCGAATCGGATCTAAGACAAATGCGCTTGCAGGAAAGATCGACAATGTTGTTGTATCGGCAGTGAATACAGAAGATAAGTATAATAAAAAAGATTGGACTATTACTACAGACTCAGAATATTCCAACAATTCTGCGACAGAAGGTGAAGTTACAAAGGCGTTTGACGGAAAAGCGGATACAAAGTGGCACTCAGAGTGGCAGGCGGGAGCAGGAGAGACAAACGGAAGACTTCATGACGGAGCGCCGACAGGTCAGGGTACGGTAGATACGATATTCGCACAGGCAAAGTTTGACAAAGGTTATGAGATCGACAGGATCGCATTTACACCGAGACAAGATCAGCCAAGCGGATATGTAACAAAGGCAGACTTATATATTCAGACAGAGAAAGACGGAGAAATGAAGAAAGTTGTCACAGACGCACAATTTGCGGCAGATAAGACGCAGAAAGTATTCCGTTTTAATAAGCAGACTGTATATGGATTCAAGTTTGTTGCGAAAGCGTCCAATGACGGATGGGTAGCAGTGTCTGAATTCAATGTAGGCGATGAGATTCAAGTTGTCGAATCCGGAAAGAATACAATTTTCGTAAATGCAGAAAAAGGCGGAAAAGCCGAGATTGTCGGAGCAGAAGCAGGAAAACCGTTTGAGGTGGATAAAGGAGCGAAAGTAACGGTAAAAGCAACTCCTGATAAAGATTATCATTTTGTAGGATGGTATCATTCATCTAATGCAGAAACTCCGGTTTCTACAGATGCAGAGTACGAATTTACGGTATCGGGAAATTATGCGCTGACAGCGAAATTTGAAAAAGATAATGTAACGCCGCCGGTTGAAACAAAAGATGTTACATCTATCGACAAACCGGAAAAAGTAACGGTAGAAGAAGGAACAACATTTGAAGATCTTAAGAAAGACCTTCCGAAGACAGTGACCGTACATTTCGGAGAAGGCGAGAAAGCAGAGACGGCAGACGTAGAAGTGACATGGGAAAAGGGAGAATATAAAGGAGAAGCAGAAAAGACATATACGTTAAGCGGAACACTTGGAAAACTTCCTGAAAATGTTACGAATACGAAGAATCTGAAAGCTGAGATCGAAGTTGAAGTGACAAAGAAAGAGGTAACGCCGCCGGTTGAGACAAAAGATGTTATATCCGTTGAAAAACCGGAAAAAGTGACGGTAGAAGAAGGAACAACATTTGAAGATCTTAAGAAAGACCTTCCGAAGATAGTGACCGTACATTTCGGAGAAGGCGAGAAAGCAGAGACGGCAGACGTAGAAGTG
>ENA-ORNI01001483-ORNI01001483.1-human-gut-metagenome-genome-assembly--contig:-NODE-1483-length-12376-cov-3.76528_pt1 | contig 12376 bp, 3 predicted proteins | sample MGYA00242118_ERZ509028 | MGnify/ENA primary metagenome ERZ509028 (study PRJEB26280, sample SAMEA2338755) | human gut metagenome | biome: human gut; feature: human-associated habitat; material: faeces...
CGATCTGCTCGCCGAGGGTTCCGTGTTGAGGAATGCGGTGGAGGCTATGACTCCGGAGGATTGTGGTGTTGACGATCCGTCCGGCAATGTGGAGATCATCGGCTGGCTGTACCAGTACTACATTTCGGAACGCAAGAACGAGGTGATGGACGGGTTCAAGAAGAACCACAAGGCCGGAGCCGATGAGATTCCCGCAGCCACGCAGCTATTCACGCCGGACTGGATTGTGCGCTACCTGGTGCAGAACACGGTTGGCAGGCTTTGGGTGCAGTCCCATCCAGACAGCCAGCTGTACAAGAACTGGGACTACTATATTCAGCCTTCGGAGGATGGTTCCACTGAGAACGAGGATATTCTCAACATTCAAACGCCTGAAGAGCTAACCGTGTGCGATCCCGCATGCGGCTCCGGCCACATGCTTACCTACGCGTTCGACCTGCTGTATGAGATCTACGAAGAAGAAGGGTATGCGTCGAGCGATATTCCCAGATTGATTCTCAAACACAACTTATACGGCATGGAAATCGACGAGAGAGCCGCAAGCCTTGCCGCCTTTGCCCTGACCATGAAGGCACGCTCCCGTTCCCGCAGATTCTTCAAGAAACAGGTGGAGCCGAACATTCAGCGCATTGCGCCGATTTCGTTCGAGGAAGGCGATGTCGCCGATCTGAATGACCTATACCAAGTGGATTTGGACTTCACGGTATGGAATACCTATGCGAAGGCGGATGTGTACGGTTCGCTGATTCAGCCGCCACAGGAGCTTGTTGAATTGGCGGCGTCATCACCGGAAAGCGAGGATGGCATCGATACGTTGTTCGACCCACTTCTGCGTGAACATGCAGAGGACGTATTTACTCAAACAAGGTACCTCGCACGTAAATACGTGGCAGTAGTGGCGAACCCGCCATATATGGGTGCGAAGAACATGAGTGGCGAACTCAAACAGTTCGTGCAGGACCATTATGAGGATGGCAAGGCTGATCTCTTTGCGGCATTCATTTATAGACTGTTTGAGTTGGTGCCTAAGCATGGGCAGCTTGGCTTCATGACTCCTTACGTGTGGATGTTCATATCTTCCTATGAGCAGATGCGTCAACGGATTATCCGACAGGAACACATCAGTTCATTGATTCAACTGGAATATTCCGGATTCGAAGGCGCCACCGTTCCAATCTGCACCTTTACTTTGGAAAAGGGATACAGCAGTAAGAAGAGCGCATTTGTTAGACTTAGCGATTTCGTAGGTGCAAAACAGCAAGGACCTCGTGCGTTGGAGATTATCGACGCACATAATAATGAGCAATCCGCGCATTCGGATATGCGCAGGTATTTCTTCGAGGTGAGCCAGCGCGAATTCGCGCAAATCCCCGGCTCGTCAATCGTCTACTGGCTCAGCAAACCCATGCTCGAGGCTTTCGCCAAGGGACAGCAGCTTCAGACGGTTGCTTCGCCACGTAAAGGATTAGACACAGGATTCAATGAAAGGTTTTTACGTCATTGGTTCGAAGTGAGTCTTAATGAAGAATCTGCATTTTCTATAAAACCTGGAGCAATTTGGTTCCCCTATAATAAAGGCGGTGAGTATCGTAGATGGTATGGTAACAAAGAATTAGTTATCAATTGGGCGCATAGTGGGCGATCAATAAAGAGTATGAGCGTTGCTGCTACTCGAAAGTCCACAATTCGTAATGAATCAAATCAGCTTCAAGAAGGTTTAACGTGGAGCACGGTAACTTCCGGAGATTTTTCTATAAGGTATTCTTCTGCTGGTGCTCTTTTCGATAATGGTGGATGTACTTTATTTTCGGGCAAGAAAGATGACCTTCCAGTATTTGCAAGTTTTCTAAATAGTGCTGTGGCTATGGCCTTGTTACGGGCTTTGTCTCCAACGCTGAATTTTCAGCCTGGAGTCATTGGTTCGATTCCAATAATTGATGCTATATATGGGAAAGCGGATAAGGAATCGATATCAAACTTGATTGCCGTGTCGAAGTCTGATTGGGATTCTTTTGAGACGTCATGGGATTTTCGATGGTTTGCGCTGCTTGACCCTAATCAGGGTGCACAAGTGGGAGATTTGCTTGAAGAGGCGGTATCGCATCTTCGTGAGTACTGGGATCGTGTATCTGAGGAACAGCGTCAGCGTGAGATCCGCAATAATGAGCTGGTCGCAGATGTATATGGCGTGCGTGATGACGTGCCATGCGATGTGCCGCTGGAACGCGTGTCTTTGAAGCGCAACGTCGCGTTCGCATATCCGAAGGATACTCCGGAAGTGCGCAACGAGAAATTCGCGCAAGATGTCGTCAAGGAGCTCATTTCCTATGCGGTGGGCTGCATGTTCGGCAGGTATTCGCTCGATAAGCCTGGTTTGATTCTCGCTTCGCAGGGTGAAACACTTGATGACTACCATGCGCAGATTCCGAACCCGTCATTTGATCCGGATGCGGACAATGTCATTCCGGTTACGGAAACCGATTGCTTTGAGGATGATATCGTGACGCGGTTCCGTAGATTCCTTGCCGTGGCGTTCGGCAAGGAGAATCTGGCCGCGAACATTGCTTATATCGAGCAGGTGCTGGGCAAGAGCATCCGCAAGTATTTCGTGAACGATTTCTACAACGACCACGTGAGAATGTATTCGAATCGTCCGATCTACTGGCAGTACTCCAGCCAGACCAGCAATAAGGGCTCATTCAAGGCGCTCGTGTATCTGCATCGATATACGCCAAAAACCACGAACGTGGTGCTCAACTATCTGCGTGACTATGCCAACAAAATCGCCGACATCGCCGATAGCTTGGAGCGTTCCGACCGTACCGCGGACCAGAAGCAGGCCGCCAAACTCTGTAAAGCCATTCTTGAATGCAAGGACTATGAGGATCAGACCTTGTACCCGCTGGCTACCCGTAATCTGGAAATCGATTTGGACGACGGTGTGCTAGTGAACTACCTGCGCATGGGCAAGGCTCTGCGCTCCATCCCCGCCATCGAGCGAAAGCGCAAAGAAGTCTCCACCTGGACCTGGCCCGTCCATCCGCTGGGCAAGGAGTAGTTGTCAGCTTATGTGGATTACGGCAGATGTAAATATTCCTCAACAGTTACTCGACGCCGCCGCGAAGGATGAAGTGGTTTTCTTTGTCGGCGCGGGAGCTTCATTTAATCCTCCCTCCAATCTGCCTTCTTATGAGCAGTTAGCCACAAAGCTTGCTGAAGAGGCGGATGAGCCTCTCCCTCATAATGGTGAGCAGTTGGATCGTTTTATTGGGATGCTGCCTGATAATTTTAATGCTCACAAGCGAACTAAAGATCTCATGCGTGGCAATGATATTCATTGCAATTCCACGCACGAAGCTATCGTCAGACTTGCTAGTAGCGTAAAAACTCCGCGCATTGTGACAACAAATTACGATCTTCTTCTTGAGGAAGCTGCGCAAAAGCAGAATTGTGATTTAGGCAGAAGCTATTATGGACCGGCTGTCCCCATCGGCAGCGATTTCTCAGGATTGTTGTACTTGCATGGCTCAGTGGATAGCCCTGATCGCGAAATAGTCCTTGACGATAGGGATTTTGCTCGGGCTTACCTTTCAGAGGGCTGGGCGACACGTTTTCTACTTAAGCTATTTGAGACATACACGGTTGTATTCATTGGCTACAGCTTTGGCGATGTCATTATGCGATATCTTGCATTGGGCATTTCGTCCCACGCCAGACCTCGGTACATTTTCCTCTCTGAGGAGGACATGGACGGAAGAGATAATGAATGGCAGCATAATGGAATTACTCCAATTCCCTATCCTTCTGCTAATGGGCATCATGCGTTAGTTGAAGCACTAACCGCTTGGGCTGATTATATATCTTCGGACTACAATGCCTACAAAAAACGTTTGCCGGACATTATTAGAAATGGCGTTCCGAAAGATGATGTAGATTTCGACTATGTCAGCGCTGCTGTATCTACAGATGAAGGGGCACAATGCTTTGTTGACATTATTGAAAGGGAAGAAGGTCAGAAAAAAGCAGATAAATCGAAGATAAAGAGGGAATGGCTATCTTGGCTGATGAGTTCGGACGCGCTCCGGGAAGTTTTCACAGAAAGAGGCCCAAAGACTCAGAATGAGAAGATTCTGCTGGATTGGTTCCTTGTCGATTTTGTGCAAAAGCCGGAAGAACGGGATTTTGTGCTGTATGTGCTTTGCAAGTTGCAATCATCAATGTCTGATTGGTTATTTGAGCAATTGCATGAATGTGTCAGTTATTGCATCAGCCATCGGGATAGACGGGATTTAATTCCGGTCTTTACGGTTTTAATGACTTCCATGCAGGGCCACTCCGCGCCAAGTGTTCTTGATGAATTTATTGAGCCATCATTACTTTACAATTCAGATATATCGCCTCAAATATTATCTCTCATTATTCGCCCATATTTAAAACTGACCGCGCCTTTCCGGGGGAACGGCATAAGGCCTAGAGCTGAGATTGCATGGCCATATGACAGGATAGAAGAGCTTGATAATCATTTGAGCTTCGACATGAAGAAGATGGCATTGCTTGCTGAATCCAGCTTACAAAGAGCTGGTGCTCTATTACAAGCTTATCAAGGTGAAAATGAATACTCTTGTTTAAGTAGGCCATCGATAGAGCCTAGCGATCAGAATTTATATGTGTCTGATTTGCAATCTATGTTTGTCGACATTCTTCGTGATTATGCGCATGGTCATAAAGATCAACAGGATAGTCTGATATATCGGTGGTGGAATAGTGAGTCTGCGCTTCTTAAACGTTTAGCGATTAATACTATTGCTTTTTCGGATTGGGATGCGAACCGTAAAATCACTTGGATTCTCGAACATGATTATTTATTTGACTTGGATGCCCATCATGAAGTCTATATGGTTCTTAAAGAAGCCGCTCCGAGCATGGGAGAGAATTCGAAGAAAAACATACTAGAATATCTGAGGAATAAACTTGATTCCCTCAAGGAAACATATTCTGATGAACGAACGGCGCTTTATGAGCAGTTTGATGTTCTTCAATGGCTTCTTAAGCATATGAATGGTGGAATGGGGAATTGGCCTGAGGCTCAGAAGTGGAAGAATGAGCTTGCTCGGAAATATAATTTTTTGCCGCGAGAGCATGCAGATTTCCATATTTATTCTGAAGGGGTTTGCAGTGTAACTACTGGAATTACTGATGAGCAATTTATTGATATTTTAGAGAACCGTCCGTCTGTTCTCGAAGAAAAAATGTTTGGTAACCAAGATAAAACGGTTAAATTTGATTCTTTGAGTATTAATAATCAAATCTCTGAAGTTGTTTCGCATAATCCTCGGGTGGGATTTACTCTTTGGGAACTTGTCAATCGGCATAAAGAAAGTGACGCAGTTCAATATAGTTGCTCAATCATTCGTGGGTGGGGTGAGACATCCCTGGATGATGAACAAATATTGGTTCTTGATTTATTGAAGAAGCTATTGCCGAAGATGGGACAAGATGAAGTAAGCGCAGTGTCGTTTTTCCTGAATAGACAGATTGATGGGGAAAAGACTACGATTACCGCGAAAACTTTACAGATAATGAGTGATATCGCGTTGCAAATTTGGGAACGATATAGCTTGACATTCAGCGCAAGTAAAGATCAGCAATGGCTGAACGATCCAGTTACATATTCCTTGAATTGTTGGCCTGGTAAACTCGCTTATTTCTGGATGGGCAGAATCCGTTGGAGATATAGGCAAGAAGCTGATTCTTGGAATGGTCTTGATGATCTCGAAAAGAAGATGGTTCGTCGTTTTGTAGATGATGAAGGTGACTTCTCCCCGCCCGTTTGGACAGCATTGCTTACAAATATCAATATGCTTCATTCGCTTGATCGGGGAAATACAGAGAGCTGGTTGCCTGATTTAATGAAAAAAGCGGGCACGAAGTTTATTTGGAATGTGATGCTCCCGAATCCGATTCTTAATATTCGACTTATTGACATAGCTTTTTATGAGAGCTGTCTTGATGAGTTTAAATATCTGTCTCATTTGGATGATTATAAGAAACAAAGCTTTCTCTTACAGGTATTTTGGATAGTGACTTATGCTGGATTGGAAGATAAACGGAGAGCGAAACTTTTGTCTAAAGTCGTGACAGCTGGGAATGGCATTTATGCTCCTTTGTTCATGGACCGGATTGTGTGGGCTTTCAAATTCCGGCTTGATTCCAAAGGCAAGAATATGGTGTGGGATTTATGGCTCCATCGATTTATTGAAGATCGTCATGCCGGCAAAGGACGGAACTGGAGTGAAAAAGAGCGAATTGCTTTTGCTGAACTAATTCCTCTGTTGGATGAGCATCTTAAAGAAGGAATGAAGTATCTTTCTGATAATTTCCCAAGAATTATGGGGCGGGATTTTATCAACCTTATTATGCTTAAAAATATTGATGATATTCCGCAGGAATGTGCGGAGGCATTTATTGAGTTTTATACGTGTTTATTTATGCAACCTGATATTCCTTATGTATGGCGAGTAGAAGAATTATTGCAGAATCTAATCGATAAGTTTGGAATTGGTAAAGTTAGTCCATTGGTGTCTTTAGCAAGGCAGAAGCGTATCATCTCAGATACTTGGAGTCCTTCTTTCGAAGGAGGAGCTGCGTAATGGTGACGAAGAAGGTGAGATATGGGTATTAAAACACTGTTGCGCGGCGAATCCAAGAATGTGGAGTACAAGCTCACGCCTCCTTCTAGGAGCATCAACTACGCCAAAACCGCAGTGGCGTTTGCCAATGGACAAGGCGGATGTTTGGTGTTCGGTGTCGAAGACCAGACGCTCCGTGTGGTTGGTATTGCCGAAGACAAAGTGTTCACGGTAATGGACTCTATTTCGGATGCCATTGTCAATAGTTGCGAGCCGTTAATCATCCCCGATATCACCATGCATGACGTGGCCAGTAAGACAGTCATTGTGGCTGAAATCGCTCCTGGTTTGCAACGTCCGTACCATATCAAGTCGCTCGGCCAGGAACAGGGAACATTCGTTCGTGTGGCCGGCACCACGCGTCAAGCAGACCAGCCCACTATTCGGGAACTGACCATCGAAGGCAGCAATCGGAGTTTCGACCAAGTGCAGTGCCTTGGACTATCCGTAACTGAAGAAGACATCGAAGCATTGTGCGCAAGTCTGACGAAAACCGCGAAGGATAATGCCGAAGACCCCGAAAAAGTCAAAACGGTTACGGAGAAACAGTTGCTGCAGTGGGGTGTGCTGGCAGAACAAGACGGGCAATTGGTGCCCACCAATGCCTATGCGATTCTGACCGGCAATACGGCCGTCCGATCCGTGGTGCAATGCGGCGTGTTCAAGGGAACCACCAAAGCTGTGTTCGTGGATCGACGTGAGTTCGCCGGTACTCCGCAGGAGCTTATCGAAGAGTCCTACCAGTATGTGTTGCGCAACATCCATATGGGCGCTCGGTTCAAAGGCGTGTACCGGCAGGACGTGTATGAGATTCCACCGGATGCCATTCGAGAGCTGATTGTCAACGCGATAGTGCATCGCAGCTATATCGACCATTCAAGCATTCAGATCGCGATTTACGATAATCGATTGGAGATCACTTCGCCCGGGCGTCTGCCGATGGGACAGACCATTGAACGTATGAAGCAGGGCTATTCAAAAATTCGCAATGAGGCATTGGCCTCTGCTTTTGAATACATGGGTTATATCGAGCACTGGGGGAGCGGTATCCTGCGTGTGATGCAGGAGGTGCGCGATGCCGGATTGCCTGAGCCGGAATTTCTTGGCGGCGATACGGATCTGCGTATCAATATCTATCGCAATGGCTCGGAGACAGTTTCTGATGACGGGATTGTGACGGGATTACGACGGGATTCGCTTTCTGATGACGGGATTGTGACGGGATTACGACGGGATTCGCTTTCTGATGACGGGATTGTGGAAGGAGCAACTTCAAAAACGAGTGCTGCTCCGAATGCCGCCATTGCAGTGGTCCCATCCCAGAAAGAGCGTATTCTTGATGCGCTGCGTAAGAATGCGAGCATTTCTATCTCTGACGCCATACGGATACTGGGCGTGCAGGAAAGGCAGGCTCAACGAATATTGAAGAGTCTGGTAGAGGAAGGCAGTGCAGTGAAAATTGGTGCTGCCCGCGCCACTCGATACGCTGAAGCGAAGAAAAGGACGGAACTGCATGAGTGAGAATAGCCAAGTAACAAGACTGCTCGCCAGACGTTTCAGCCAGCCAGGCGAGCGTGGGCGCATCGTGTTCTGGCGTGATGACAAGAAACAGTACGCGGATGTTGTGGAAACGTTGGTGGGGGAACGCACCACTGATGAGATACTGCGTGAGGTTGAACTCATCACTCCGGAAATTGGGGATGAGAACGACAGGCGGTACATTCCGTTCACGGTGCGCTATCGCATGTTCCACGAGCAGCCGAATCAAAAATTCCTCGTGTATCTTACGGAGCCGGCCCCGGCGGTTCAAGACAACTGGCTGTTGGATTTGGAATTGGCGTACTGTCCCACGTTCACCATGGACAAACTCGCCGTGACACTTACGGAAACGCTGCCGGAAGCCTCCGCCGACACTCGAAACAAGTGGTTGGAAGTAATGAGGGGCGTACCAAAGTTCTTCGACAGCGAAGAACGCGCCAAGCGTCTCGCGAAACGTCTTAACGCGCACGACGACGCCACCGATTTCCAAGCGAAGATGATCGCCACGCTGCTGCAACTGAAAGAGGATCGGCACAGCATGCAAGACATCTGGGCTGAGCTACTTACGCAATATTCGCAGGGTGACGATTCCGGTATCACCGTGATCGAACGCATGGGATTAAGCACGTTCCATTGGACTGGAACACGGCGCATTTATCGTTTTGACGTGGATACTGATGCCGGCAGCGAGCCGACGGTGAAGGACTTCGTGCTATGGCTGTTCCAGCTCGTATGGAACGGATTCTCCGATGGAAAGAACGCCGTCTCCACTTATGCGAACATTATTCGCGACTGGGACGACTGGTATAAGAATATCGACATGCGCACGGTACTGCAGAATCTTTCCGAGAACGCCGTGGAGGAACTGCACCTGTCCACTCGAATCGCCGACATGAGCGTGGAAGAGCTTGCCGACCGTGACCTGTTCCGCGACGTGGACGAGATGATCGTCAACAAGCTGTTCGAACGGTTGGGCTCGCAATCCATTACGGACGACCAGGTGCAACGAATCATCAACGGGCGTAAGCAAAAGCTCTGGTACGCAGAATATACCGACCAATACGAGTGCATTGCCGCAGCAAGCAGGCTTCGCGCCGTGTTGACTGAATGCAGCGGACTCATTAGCACCATCAGCTCACCGGAACAAGGGATGAAGCTGTATGCCGAAAAGCTGTACAAGGCCGATGGCGCATACAGAAAATATGTGCTCGCATGGCATCGTGCCAACCCGGATGCGGTGAGTGTGGACGATGATCTGCAAAGCGCCTACGAGGCATATCAGCAGGATCTGGGTCAGGCATGGCAAAAACAAGTCGATACGCTAAGCCAATGGAAGTTCATAGACATGGACGCGCAAACCAATTTCTATGAACGTGAAATCGCGCCGGTATTGAAGTCCGGCAGAAAAATCGCCGTGATCATTTCCGATGCGCTACGTTACGAGGTTGCGCAGGAACTGTCCGAACGCATCGACAGGGAAAGCCGTTTCAGTGCGAAACTGAACATGCAATACAGCGTTCTGCCATCCTATACACAACTTGGCATGGCGGCGTTGCTGCCGCACGGCTCGCTCGAATTCGACAGCAAAGACCGTTTGTATGTTCTGGCTGATGGACGCAGCACCAAAGGAATCGAAGCGCGCACCGCCATTCTTTCGGCCGTAGGCGGCAAAGCGATTAGATATGACGATTTGACAAAGCTGAAAGTCAGCGAAATCAAAGAACTATATAAATCCTGCAACGTGCTGTATGTGTATCACAACCATATCGACGCCACCGGTGATACGGAGAAAACGGAATCGGAAACAGTGGACGCATGCGAGAAGACGTTCAAGGAACTGGGTGAAGTAGTCAAAAAACTTGCCAGCGGCAACGTCCATAACATGATCATCACCGCGGATCACGGATTCCTCTATCAGGACCGAGATTTGGACGGTACGGAATGGTTGAGCGAACAGCCCAAGGGCGATGCGGTATGGGCGAGAAAGAGACGATTCTCCATCGGATCCAATCTTGCTCCGGGTCGTGCGTTCGTGACATTCAATGCCGCGCAGATAGGAATGGACGATGTTCGGAATGAAGGCATAAGCATTCAAGTGCCGAACTCCATCATGCGCTTGCGCATGCAGGGCGCCGGTGTGAAGTATGTGCATGGAGGAGCAGCATTGCAGGAAATCGTCGTTCCTGTGCTGCATGTCAGTAAGGGACGTTCCGCGGCCGATGATGTGAGGGCTGTGGAATTCACTATTCTGCAACGAACCGACAGGCTTTCCAGCAGACAGTTGACTGTGGAATTCTTCCAGAACGAGCCCGTTGGAGGAAAAGTCCGCGCACGTACCGTATTGGCCGGATTGTGGGGACGTGATGCGGCAGACAATGATGTGCTCATCTCCAATGAGACGCCGGTCGCCTTCGATCTGATTGGGCAGGAGAAAAGCGAACGCCATGTGACGGCTACGCTCATGCTGACAAGTGACGCGGAACGGTTCAATGGAACGAATATCGAACTGCGCTTGCGTGAGAAGACAGCCGGGTCAAATGTGCTGGTCATGCTTGAGCAGAAGGCACGATACTTCTTCAAACAGGGTGTGGTGGCCGACGATGCCGGATTCTTCGACTGAATTGGATGAGCACAGAGGAAAGCGATCGTAAGGGGTAACACAATGAATGAGCAGGGTATGAGCCAGAACGGTTGGATTGAAAGTCCTGACCACAACGCGGATGGGGATCCCCTGAGCGCGTTGGATGTCAAGATCACTGACCTGTTCCCCGGGGTCACTGTCCGCAAGGATCTGGTGAACAAGGTCAAGGGCAATGCGTTGGTGCCCTCATATGTGCTCGAGTTCCTGCTCAGCGCATATGCCACGAACACCGACCAGGCCAGTATCGAGTCTGGTGTGGATCGAGTGCGTGCCATTCTTGCAAACAACTATGTGCATCGCGAGGAAGCCAATCTTATCCAGTCGAAAATCCGCGAGAAAGGGAGCCATAGGATTATCGACCGTGTACAGGTGGCCCTTAACGAGAAGACCGACCTGTATGAGGCGACATTCTCCAATCTCGGCATCAGCCAGGTCATTGTCGATCCAAGCCTTGTAAAGGCCTATCCGAAACTGCTGGTGACGGGCATCTGGTGCATGTGTCAGATCGGTTACGCATATTCCGGCGACCCGCGTGAAGTACCATGGCAGTTGCTACAGCTCAAGCCTGTGCAGATGTCGCGTGATGATCGCGAAAACTACATGCAGCAACGTTCGCAATTCACCGATAGCGAATGGATCGATTTGCTGATGCAATCCATTGGGTTCAATCCCGATCTATTCTCCGACCGGGCGAAACTGCTGCATCTGGTACGCATGGTGCCGTTTGTGGAACGAAACTACAATCTGGTTGAACTCGGGCCGAAAGGCACCGGCAAGTCGCACATCTACTCGGAATTCTCACCGCACGGCATGCTCATATCCGGCGGGGAAGTGACAGTGGCCAAACTGTTCGTGAATAATTCCAACGGGCATCTGGGGCTTGTGGGCTATTGGGATACGGTGGCGTTCGACGAGTTCGCAGGCAAGGCCAAGAAGGCCGGCCGGGACTTGGTGGACATCATGAAGAACTACATGGCCAACAAGTCGTTCTCCCGTGGCGTCGAGACGTTCCAAGGCGAGGCGAGCATGGCGTTCGTAGGCAACACCTCGCATAACGTGCCGTACATGCTGAAAAACTCCGACCTGTTCGAAGAGCTGCCGAAGCAATACCATGATCCGGCGTTCCTAGACCGCATCCACTTCTACCTGCCGGGTTGGGAGTTCGAACAGATCCGTTCTGAGATGTTCACCAGCGGATTCGGATTCGTGGTCGACTATCTGGCGGAGATTCTGCACAACCTGCGCGATGCCGATTACAGCGACCGGTTCGAAAAGTATTTCGAACTGTCTTCCACACTGTCCACGCGAGATAAGGACGGCATCAAAAAGACGTTCTCCGGATTGATGAAGCTCATCTACCCGGACGGCAATGCTTCTCCTGAACAGATGGAACCGTTGCTGCGTTGCGCCATCGAGGGCCGCAAGCGCGTCAAGGACCAGCTGTGTCGCATCGACTTCACCATGGAGGAAGTCGAGTTTACCTACAAGCGTGCGAGCGACGGTGAAG
>ENA-ORNI01001501-ORNI01001501.1-human-gut-metagenome-genome-assembly--contig:-NODE-1501-length-12204-cov-1.9125_pt1 | contig 12204 bp, 7 predicted proteins | sample MGYA00242118_ERZ509028 | MGnify/ENA primary metagenome ERZ509028 (study PRJEB26280, sample SAMEA2338755) | human gut metagenome | biome: human gut; feature: human-associated habitat; material: faeces...
CCAAAACCGCTCGAACCCCCTCTGCCCGTTCACTTATAGCTTCTGCGTTTTCTTCTCCCGAAACGAGCCCTATCTTTTTCCCTTTTATATTTCCGCCGCAGTCTTTTAATAATTCCTCTGCCAACGCTTTTCCCATGGCATAATTATCCGCTCCCGTAACCGGCATTTTCGTTTCTGTTCCATCAGAAGACGCAAGGCTTTCCACAAGCACAACAGGCACTTTCTTTTCGACTTCTTTTAGCATCTTTTCTGTTTTCTCTCCATTGGCAGGCTCTACAATAATTCCGGATGCGCCGTTTGCAATTTCTCTTTCTATTAAGTTCTCTTCTTCCTGTACACTCAGACTTCCCGCTGTACTTACCACAAATACCTCTGTCTTTTTATCTGCCGCCGCCATTTTTGCCCCATACTTAAATGCTGCCCACTGACTATCATCTGAATTCTGGATGATCACGGAAATTTTTTCTTGCTTTTTTTCATTTTTTTCCAAAAACATGAACATGACCAACACAAAAACCATAAGCCCCAGAAATGTTTCTACCAAAATAAATATCTTTTTGCCATTCTTCATCCTTATTCCCTCTGCGGTTCCTTTTTCTGTTCATTCTCTTTTTCGTGAAGGTTTCCTCCTTCCAAAGCCTTGCGGTTCTCTTCTGTATACAAAACCGCCGGGATGCAGATCGAGACAGTTGTTCCTTCATCCGGCTCGCTTTCCACGACTATACCATATTCTTTTCCAAATACAATCTTAATGCGGTTATTAACATTCACAAGTCCTACTCCCGAACCATGCTTATGTACTCTTTTCTCATCTGTCAAAAGCCGGCTCACTTCCTCACTGCACATACCGATCCCGTTATCTGTCACCGAAAGAATAATAAGCCCATTCTCCATCTTACCGCTGATTTTTATTTCACCGCAGTCATCTGTCCCATTGATTCCGTAATTGATCGCATTTTCCAAGATCGGCTGTAAAACCAGTTTTACAATACAAAATGCATAAAGAGAATCATCTACATCGAAAGTAACTGAAAAGGCATTTTTATATCGTATCTTCTGTATATTCATATAACTTCGGGCATGCTGCAGCTCATCCCGGATATTAATCACAGTATGCCCTTTTGATAAACTTATACGGAACAATTTTGCAAGCTGTGAAATCATAAACGCCGCCTCGTCGTTGCGTCCATCCTCGATCATCCACGTGATAGAATCCAGCGTGTTATAAAGAAAATGAGGATTAATCTGGCTTTGCAATGCATCCAACTCGCTTTTTCTACGTTCGTTTTGTTCGATAATAATCTCCTTCATAAGCTCATCTATCTGCTCATAAGATTTTTGGATAGAATATCCGAGATACCGGATTTCTTCCGCTCCTCCAATATATACCTCCGGCTTTTCACCCGCTTCATACTCCAGTACTGATGCGTTTAATTTCAAAATCGGGCTTGAGATTCTCGCTGAAACGACACGATTAAGCGCTACAAGTACCATTACCGTCAGAAGCATCAACAAAATAATAAAATATCGCACGTCGATCATCCCGTGTATAAATGCCGAATAAGGAATTACCCCCACCAGCTTCCATCCGGTATAACTGATAGTATTGACTATTACTTTCCGCCTCTCGCCTTTAAAATCATCTTCGTACACACCGTCCTTGTGGGAGGCTGCCAGACTGCTGTTTTCTCCGCTAAGACCGTTACTGATCTGTATCTGCCTCGGATGATAGATGATTTCCCCATTACTGTCGCACAGATAATAATACTCTCCATTGTTCAAAGTATTGATCTGATTCATCATTCTTGAAATATCCGCATAATCCATATCCACAAGCAGAACCCCCCAGTTAGACACTCCGCTGTCTGTAATTTCGATCATACGGCTTAAAGAAGTAACCCAATAATAATGCTGCGTTCCATCATCAAACAAATTTTGAATATGAGGTGTGGAAAAATGCATATTTTCCACTTCATCCAACGCCTGTATGTACCAGTCCTGCTGGGTTACGTCCGGATCTTCTTTTTGAGACGCTACCGGTTCTGCCGCCAATAAACTTCCATAATGATTATAAATTGCGATACTTCGAAGATTATCTTTATTTGCCTCATACAAAAGATTCATCCTGCTTTGAATCTCCTGTTTTTGTTTGGAGAAATCGCTCTCTTTTATAATATTGTAGTAAACGGTATCACCTGTCTCATACTGACAAGATAATCTTCCAGACTCTCCCCCGTCTGTTCCATCAGCTTTTGGGTACTCTGCACAGTCTCTTCCCTTGATAACGTAGAAAACCATATATACATAACAAACCCGGAAATCAACATGATAGTGATGGAAACAAGCGAAAACACTCCCATCAGAGTCGTTTGTATCCCTTTTGGTTTTAAATTTGTCCATCCCCCATATTTTTCCCAGCTTCTCACCCGTTCCGTAATGCGGCTTTTTTCCGTATTTTGGTTTTCTCCTTGCATATCATACCCGCATTTACTTTTCAAATACTTGTTTTTCACTTTTTATATGCTCCGCTCTGTATTTTGACGGTGATACGCCAAACTTCCTTTTAAATACATAGCTAAAATAGTTAGGATCTGTGTATCCTACTTTCTGCGCTATGACATAACTCTTTTCATTTGTTTCAATCAGCAGGCGCGCAGCCTGTTCCATACGGTAATCTGTCACATAACTGACAAAAGATTTTCCTGTTTCCTTTTTAAACACTGTAGAAAAATAGGAATTAGACACCCCAAGTCTTTCACAAATCTGAGCCAGAGACAACTGTACATCTGCATATTGACTGCGGACATGCTCCTTCGCTTTTGATACAAAGGACTGAGTTGATCTGCTCCTTGCCGTAACCAAATTTTCGCTGAAGCAAAGGCTGATATCCGTAAGCCATTTTCGCAGCGCATCGGGTTCAAGCTCAAGCAGCTTTCCATAGAGTATTCCGATATCTCCGCCTACCCCCTCCGCTGCAATATCATTATTTACAGAAAACCGAAACAAGGCGGTTACCAACTCCATGATCACCACATGATGCTGCTGCAATGATTTCAGCGGAAATGAAATGCTTTCTATATACTGATCTACCGCTTCTACAATCTCTTCTTCCGAATTCAAACGAATCTTTTTAAATAAATTCAACAATTCCATATCATTTGTAAAACAGGGCTCTCCCGACTCTTTAGGCGCGATTTCCTTAATGTTAATCGCCCTGGAAGCGCCGTAGACGGCACGATATGAAACCGCTTCACGCGCTGCGTTATACGATTGTGCCAAATCCAAAATCTGACTGCAGACCTGGCCTATTCCTACCGTGACAACAGTTCCCATCATGCGGTTTACATACTTACAAAAGCGGTCGCAGTCATCTGTCAGCTCCGCAATCTCATTTTCATTGTTTATCTGGGCAAACAGAACGCTGTTTCCAAGGTAGGGAAAACATTTTGCCTTCCATCTTTTCCCCAGACGGTCTTCTGCCTGTTTTTGTACAGACGCGGCTAAAAATAAGGAATTCATATTTTCCGGAATCTGACTGGACGACATATGAATGACCAGACAGCAGTATAATGGACCCGGAAGAGAAATCTGATAATCCGACAGGTATTTCTGAAGTTCATCCTCATGAATCCTTCCCTCTATCAGAGTAGAACAAAAATTTGCCTGCAAAAGAGGAAGGGACTCCGTATAATAATGTTCCAGCTTTTCCATGCTTCTTCTTTCACTTATCTCCTGATCCAGCTTTATTTTTAACTTTGTGAATATATTGATCAATTCCACAGAATTAACCGGCTTTAAAATATATTCCTCCACTTCCAGATGAACCGCTTCCTTTGCATATTCAAACTCATCAAAACCTGTAAAAAGTACGATCTTCATCGCCGGATACTCTCTTCTGATATGACTGCACAGCTCCATGCCGTCCATATACGGCATTTTAATATCTGTCATAACAACATCCGGCTGACTCTCCTCTATCATTTCCAGCGCCTTGATTCCATTATCGGCATATCCGACTACAGAAAATCCCAACTCTTCCCAATTAATTTTTCGGATAATAGCCTGTATTACTTCCTCTTCATCATCAACCAAAAGTATTGTATATTTATCCATCTTGTCTCCATATATATTATTCCGTTTTATTTTTCCTCATTATAACAAAGACATACATGCCTGTAAATACGACCTCATATTTTATCCGTCGTCTGTTCTTTCTGTCTTTTTAAACCGGCTCAGAATCACCGAGAACACCAAAGAGCACATTCCGGAATTATAAGCGATCGCCGGGATCTCAGGCAGACTCCGGCTTTGGCTCATCACCTATCCTAAAGCAGAAAGAGCCGACATAATGTCGGCTCTTTCCTTGATTTATCTTTATTTTTTCTGTACATATTTCAGACAATCCAGCGCTACCGCAACAAGAATGATAATACCTGAGAATACAAACTGAAGGTTTGTGTCAATTCCGAGGATCGTAAGGGAATATGTAAGCGCTGTGAAAATAAACACACCGACTACTACTCCCGAGATTTTTCCGATACCTCCGGTAAATGACACGCCGCCTACTACGCAGGCTGCAATCGCATCCATTTCCCATCCTTGTCCGTATGCGGCAGAACCTGAACCGACCATTCTTATACATTCCAGCCAGGAGCCGAATCCGTAAAGAATACCTGCCAGAATAAATGCTCCTACCGTAACGGCAAATACTGAAATACCTGACACCGACGCCGCTTCTGCATTTCCGCCGACCGCATACAAATTCTTACCAAAAGTTGTTTTATTCCAAATAAACCACACAATAAAGACTGCGGCTGCTGCCCATATGATAATTGTAGGGAATCCGTTTATCTTTGGAATAATCATATTCGGAATCGTCGGTTCGATAGCTCCGAAAGATACTCCTTTTGTAGCATATGTAACAAGTCCGAAGATCACGAGCATGTTTGCCATTGTCGAGATAAACGGGTGCATCTTAAACTTGGCAGTAAAAAATCCGGCGATCATTGTAAAGAATGTACACAAAAGTATACATATAACCAATGACAAGATTACACGCACAATGATAGGTGTTGACGTGAAATCAAATATATGTCCAAAAACTCCACCCGTATTAATTCCCTGATGCATAATAATCGTTGCCGTCGTCATTCCCATACCTACCATTCGCCCGATTGAAAGGTCTGTGCCTGCAAGAAGAATCAAACCTGCAACACCTAATGCAAGGAACATCTTCGGAGATGCCTGCTGAAGTACGTTCAGCACGTTATTATAAGTGAGCAAAGGCGCTCCCTTAATCATCGGCGTAATAATACAAAGCACAATAAATATCAAGAGAATAGCGATATATAATCCGTTCTGAAGGAAGAAATTTCTTTTACTGAACGTATATTTATAATTCTCCCATTTCTGCGCCCGCGTTTCAAGAAAAGTAAATTTTGACATACGCAGCAAATCAATCAGATGATACTTATAAGAATACGCCGCATGCCGTCTGTCCTTTATAGTCTGATAATCTTTTTGCAGTTCCATTTTCGCATCGAACAGCCTGTTCTTATAAACATATTTTTCATCCTTTATTTCCTGATGTTCTGAAAGTTTGGAAAGAATCTGCTGATGCTCTTTCTTCAGTTCTTCTACTCTTTTTTGATATTTCTCTTTCGCAAGGACTTTTTCCTGTGCGCAGCTTTCTTTAACAGGCACATAATATTCCTTGTCGAAATGTTCTTTCAAATATGCTTCCGCATCTGCAATCAGTTTTGAAATCCTGTCTTTATTCTTAGACTCTACCGCTTTTGCCTGCTGCAGTTCCCTGCGCATTCTCGTAAGTCTATCCTCTTTTTCACCTTTTGTAAGAGTGCGATCTCTCTTTACTCCGTCCATTGTGTTTTGCAGCGACAACACTTTATCCGTGCCGTCCACCCGGAGACCGTCAATCTGTTTTTGAATTGCACCGACGTATTCTTCTATCGGACGGCGAATCTGCATTTCCTGTTCCGCCGTCAGAACCTTACTGTTTCCATTAGCCATATTCATCATTCTCCCTCATTTTATAGGTATTTTGCGCTAAGTCTTAATAGTTCTTCCTGATTTGTCTCTTTTGTATTAACAATTCCAGAAAGATATCCATTTGACATAACGCCAATGCGATTTGTAATTCCCAGAATTTCAGGCATTTCAGACGAGACAACAATGATCGTCCTGCCCTGCTTTGCCATGTTGATAATCAGTTCATATATCTCATATTTTGCGCCGACATCAATTCCTCTTGTCGGTTCATCCATCATAAATACCTGCGGTTCTCTTTCCAGCCATTTTCCAAAAATAACTTTTTGCTGGTTTCCTCCGGAAAGATTTGAAATCATATCATTTGGTCCCATACATTTTGTCCGCATAGTCTTGATTTCTTCCGCAGTCGCTTTTTCCATTTTCGAATCAGAAAGAGCGATCCCTGATTTATACTGTTTCAAGTTTGCTATCGTTGTATTAAACGTAAGATCTCCCTTCAAAAATAATCCGTTTGCCTTACGTTCCTCCGTGATCATAGCAAAGCCATGTTCCATCGCATCTTTCGCACTTTCAAAGTTCATAAGATGATTATTAAAGTATACTCGTCCTGCCGCCCTGGTGCGCACTCCGAAAATCGTCTCCATAAGCTCTGTTCGTCCGGCTCCTACCAGACCATACAATCCGAAGATTTCTCCTTTTCTCACATCAAAAGACACATCTTTAAGATAAGGCTCGAATTTTGTAGATAAATGCTGCACGGACAAAACCACATCTCCCGGCGTATTATCCACTTCCGGAAAACGGTTTTCAAGAGAACGTCCTACCATTGCCGTAATCAGTTCATTCATATCTGTATCTTCCGTGCTCTTTGTCATAACCAGATTTCCGTCTCGAAGCACCGATATTTCATCACAAATTTCAAAAATTTCATCCATTTTATGAGAAATATAAATCAAAGCAATTCCCTGCTCTTTCAGCATTCTCATCATTTCAAAAAGTTTTTCTACTTCCTGCACCGTCAATGAAGAGGTAGGCTCATCCAAAACGATCACCTTGGAATTATAAGAGATTGCTTTTGCAATCTCGCACATCTGCCGCTGAGAAACCGACATATTACGCATCGGCTGAGACAAGTTGACTGTCATTCCCAATTTTCTGAAAAGTTCAGACGCCTCTTTTTTCATCCGGCCTTCATCTATTACACCGACCGCATTCACCGGATACCGTCCAAGAAACAAATTGTCAACTACATTTCTCTCCAGACACTGATTCAATTCCTGGTGAACCATAGCGATACCGTTTTCCAACGCCTCCCTCGGTCCGGAAAAACTTACCTCTTTCCCATCCAGGAAGATATTTCCTTCGTCTTTTTGATAGGTACCGAAAAGACACTTCATCATCGTTGATTTTCCAGCGCCGTTTTCCCCCATAAGCCCCATAACTGTTCCCGCTTTCACATCCAGATTGATGCGAGTGAGAACTCTGTTTCTTCCAAAGGACTTACTCATATCCCGTATCGATAAGACGATATTATCTTTCTTATCTGCCATGCTTTTTACTCCTATTATACTTTAGAATTTTTCTATCTTTACCCAAACGGTTGCAGTCCTTTTCCCACAGACAACTTTCTCTGACTGCCTGATCTCAATTACCGAAATCACCAAAAGGTACTCTCCGAGATCGCAGGCAGCCGCCATAGTCTCAGGCAAACCCGGACTTTAGCTTATCGCCGCCGCAAAAATATTAGGGAGAATTCCTTCTCCCTAATAGACCTGCTTATCCTCATTATTACTGAAGTAATGATGTATAGGAAGCCGCATTATCTGTTTTTACCATGTTAATCGCAAACGCATCATACTGGCTAGGATTTCCAAGACGGTTTGTAATATTGGACTCTGTCTGTCCGTCACCGCCGATATACTCAACGTCTAAATTAAGAAGATCATCATAGTTCTTAAGAAGCGGCTGGTATGTAGAACTTAAGAAGTTATCGGAAGCATTGTAAATGTTCAGCCATACTTTCTTTTTCGCATGTTCTTTCTCATCCAGCTGTTTGGATACCGGCTCATATACTTTTGTAGAATCTGTAAATTCCTGATAGTTATCAGCTGTAACCGCTACATTCAACGCATAGTAAGAACGCTGCTCTTCATTGTATGTATATACATCTTCAGACAAAACATTGCCTGCTTCATCTTCTGTACCGATACCTGTATCAATATCTACGCCATCAAGTGCATTACGGATAACACGCAATGTCAAATATGCCTGTACGTCTGCATGTTGGCTGATCGTTCCGCCGTAACCTTCTGCAATAGCAGCTACCGCGTCATTATTTGCATCGTATCCGAAAGTAGGTACTTTATTATCTTTTGACCATGCATTAAACATTGACATTCCCATTCCGTCATTGTTGGAAACTACAACGTCTATGTTTTCCCCAAATGAAGAGGACCATGTGCCGATTGAATTTCCTGCTGTAGCCGCATCCCATGTTGCTCCTGCAGAGTTCTTCATCTCCTGAGAAGCAAGTTCTCTTACTACATATTTCTTTCCGCCGGCTTCAATCGTTCCGTCCTTTACAGCAGTTGCAGTTCCGTCTGCATTTGTTCCGATCGGAGCGCTGTCGATATCTCCGTCTTTCTCTACGCCTGTACCAAGAGCTTTACGGACACCTCTTGTACGTGCGATAGAATCGTTATGTCCGATATCTCCGATAGCCAGAACATATCCGATCACTCCGTCACCGTTACGGTCAATTTTATCTATATTTTTTTCGATATAGTCTTTTACCATAGTTCCCTGAAGTTCAGCACCCTGATTAGCATCAAATCCTACATAATATGTATCTTTATTGAAGTTCAATGCTGTCATGTCCAATTCTCCCGTGGAACTGTTTGACGGCTGTCTGTTGAACCATACCAACGGTTTGTCCTTATTTGCCACTTCCGATCCGGAAGAATTATTTGACGCTGACTTTCCGCTGTCAGATCCTCCTCCACACGCAGTAACTGACAGTGCCATTACCGCCGCCATTGTGATTAAAGCTATTTTTCTCTTCATACATTTTCTCCCTTCTGCTCTTTTTCGCACAGATATTTTTTGTTGATAGTGACAGTTTATATGAATTCTTTTAAATATAACATAGAATATTTTTCTGTTTATATTGAATTTTTTAAGATTTTATTAGTCATGTCTTATAATATTTGTCATTTTAGCTCTTATTTTCCCGTCATTTTGTACCCATCCTTTTTCAGTCAGACACAATCATCGAAATTTTTAAAAGGCACATTCCCGGATTACATTCTCCACTAATGCAAAAAACAGAAAGCCGCTGATATACCCCTTGGCAGCTTTCTGTTTCATATCTGTCTTTTCAATCTGTTTTTACTTCTTTATCAAAAAACGAAATGCAGTATGTGCGGTATATTTTTCACCTGCACGGTATACAGGACTTGGGAAATTCTCATGGTGAACCGCATCAGGATAACACTGTGTTTCTAAACAAACTGCGCTTCTTTTCCCATATACGACGCCCTCTTTACCTACTTCATTTTCTACAAAGTTCGCCGTATAAATCTGCATTCCCGGACGATCCGTGTAAGTTTCCATCACGATTCCGCTTTCCTCAGCCATAAGTTCCGCCACTTTCTCAAAGTTTCCTTTGTTTTTCAAAACCCAGTTGTGATCATATCCGTTTCCGAATCGAAGCGGTTCGTACTCTTCCTCGATCCTCTCTCCTATTTTTCTTCCTTCCCGAAAATCCATAGGTGTATTCTCCACCGGAAGAATCTCTCCTGTCGGTATTGACTGTGCATCCCCCGGAGTAAAATAATCCGCCTCCAGAGTAAGCGTATGCTGCAGTACACTTCCGCTGTTATGTCCATCTAAATTAAAATAACTATGATTTGTCATATTCAGAATCGTATCTTTGTCCGACAAAGCTTCATAAAAGATATCAAGCTTATCATCTTTATCAAGGCTGTATGTCACGTATATATCTGCCGTTCCCGGATATCCCTGATCTCCATCCGGACTATGAAGTTTAAAACGAACAGACGTCTCCGTCACCTCTTCCGTCTCCCATATCCTTATATTGTAGAAATCCATACCGCTGTGCAGATTCTTTCCGTTATCATTCCCCGTCAAATGATATGTTTTTCCGTTTAATTCAAATTGCGCGCCGCCAATCCGGTTTGCATTTCTTCCTACAATCGTTCCGAAAAAGCACGTACCTGCCTCATAACCGGCCGCGTTTTCATATCCCAGAACAACGTCCGCCATGCTTCCCTCTTTATTTTTCACCTTCAAACTGACCAGTGTCGCTCCTAAGTCAGTCACTGCTGCCTCCATCCCGTTTTCATTTCTTATCACATAGAGACTCGCCTGATTTCCTTCCTTCGTACACCCAAAATTTCTCGTCATTTCCATTTCCTTCCTTTCTGCTGCGTTTTCGTTACTTTCATCCGCTTCACTTTATATGGATGTTTATAGTATTCTGCCCCGCATTCTTCTGTTTTCATTATATAGTCAGCATGTTCCGATAGCAAGAGGATATCAAGAAAGAAAAAACAAAGTCTCTCTCATCCGTTTTAACTTCATATTAACGGAAAACTGATATGAATACTAAACCAGTCACCCTTCATCTGCGCGCTGATTTCTCCATTCATTTTCAGTACAAACCCTTTTGTAATAGAAAGGCCGAGTCCTGTCGAATTTTTGCTTCTTGCTTCATCTGCTTTATAGAAACGTTCAAAGACTCTTTGAAGATCGATCCGATCCGGATATTCCACTCTATTTTTAAACACTAGCTTCGCTCTGTTTTCCTTCTTTTTCAGTTGAATCTTCAATTCTTTATTTCCATGATCCAACCCGTTTTTCACAATGTTTTGTATAATCCTTCTAAGCGCCTGTCCATTCCCCATGATCCAAACAGGCGTATCTGTCAAGTCAAATTCCGGAACAATTCCCCTTTCTGCCCATTCATCATAATATGAAAACACTGTTTCTTTCAGAATCTGAGTTAAGTTTTGTCGTTCTTTTTTCAATTCATACGTTTCATTTTTTAACTTTGTATAAGTAAACAGCTCTTCCAGCATCTCTTTAAGGCTTTCGATTCGTTCCTCTATGATTTCGATATAACGCTTCCTGTCCGCTTCAGACGAACAGGTTTCCAGCAGTTGAAAATATCCGTCCATTGATGTCAGGGGCGTCCTTATATCATGCGATAAATTCGTATATGTATCAGCAATCATCCGTTCTTTTTTTACATATTGTGCAGCTTCTTCTTTTCGTTCTTTAATCATCTCGTTCAGAAGATCTGTCAACTCTTTAATATTTCCCAGCTTAATTTCTTTTGTGATGAGCATATTGCTCTCATGCTCTCTCAGAAAACGCAATTGGCGGCAGATATCTTTTACCTGCCGCATATAACTACCCAATATACAAATCAATGTAATAATAACTCCGACCAAAATCCCAACTATAACATACATGTTAAATATCTCGTTTCTTAAACACAAAACTTCCCAAACAGACTGCGGCTGCCACAAATGCAAATCCAACCAGCAAAGAAGTAACCGCCATTTCCGATGTAATCTCTGTTCCAAGAAGCGTAATCTTCCCGCTCACAGTATAATTGATCATATGAAAATTTTCCAGTCCGACTTTTGCAAGCATACGATCAATAAAACTATAAAAAATAATAAGTGCATTCATACACAGACAAATACCTATCACAATGCTGACTACATTATTTCTGATCACAAGCGCAATACACATTACGATCATCAAAAGAGCAAAATGCAGTATCGTCTGAAGAAGAAAATAAAGCGCAAATGCTCTTTTATCTCCCAGTATAACTTCATGGAAAAACAATTTGTTTGCCACTGCCTGTACAATGAAGAACAACATCATCGTCAATACTGTATAAAGGAACAAACATACGGCTTTGGCACATACGATCAAACCTCTGTTTTTCACTTGACCTGCTATATTTTTCACAAATCCGCTCGTTACATCTGCCGTAGAATACAGGATTGTAAAGATGATCATAAACACCGCAACGGCCTTTCCTTTTATATTTGCAAAAAACATATCGAAAACAGAAACCTGTTCCCCCGGTTTTGTCGGAGGCGTCACATCCATTCCAAGATTCACCTGACCGCTTTCTTGTTCTTCCATTGCATATTCATA
>ENA-ORNI01001506-ORNI01001506.1-human-gut-metagenome-genome-assembly--contig:-NODE-1506-length-12167-cov-5.91463_pt1 | contig 12167 bp, 4 predicted proteins | sample MGYA00242118_ERZ509028 | MGnify/ENA primary metagenome ERZ509028 (study PRJEB26280, sample SAMEA2338755) | human gut metagenome | biome: human gut; feature: human-associated habitat; material: faeces...
CCCGCTGAGCTGGGCCTATGCCGGAATCTCTCCCACAGAAACCACCGAAGAGCCACAAAACTACGCGAAGAAAACTATGCAATTCACCCCATCGAAGAGCTCGAGAACACTGACCTGTTTATATTTTCGCCTTTCAAAACGCTCACACCCGATCAATATGAAACGATTGAGACGATTTACAAGCGTCTCGAGCAGGAACAGAAAGACGTTGAGCACGGCAGCCCCAAGAAGAAACGCGTAACCGTCGTAAACGGCGCGCCCGGAACAGGCAAAACCATCCTTGCCATAAGCCTCATGTTCAAAATCAAAAACGAACCCAAGCTATCCGACCTGCGGGTCGGTTTCGTGACACCCATGGAGTCTCTGAGCAAAACGCTCAAAAGGCTCACGCACTTCCTTCCTGGGTTAAAGCCCGGTGATATCCTGAGCCCCAGTGATGTTACCAAAAAGAATCGGTATGACATCCTGCTTGTCGACGAGGCACACCGACTGGGAAACTGCTTGACCGCTGGCGCCGGCATCGGGGCTTTTTACAACACCTGCGATCGCCTCGGCCTTCCGCGCACGAGCAACCAGGTTGACTGGATATTCAAATGCTGTGACAAGGCGTACCTGTTCTACGACCCCAAACAGCAGGTTCGCGCATCCGGACTCAATCGAGACGGCCTTGAGCAGCGACTCAATCAGCTCGAAGAAGCGAGCGTTGAAACTGAAGAGTTCAGTCTAAGCACACAAATGCGCGTACGCGGTGGTGACGAATACCTCGATTTTGTCTACGACTTACTCGACAACAAGGCGTACATGCACGCCGGCATGAAGTTCAAAGAACTCTTTTCATCGGAGCCTTACGATTCGCGGGCCGGGGATCCGGACAGCGATATCCCCAGATACCAGTTTGGAATCGTCAACCGATTTGAGGATTTCTGTTCTCTGCAGCAAGCCAAGGAAGAAGAAGTTGGCCTATCCCGTATGACGGCAGGCTTTGCGTGGAAGTGGCAAACGAAGAAATACAAAGACGCGTTCGATATCATCATCGAGGACATCCCTAAACGTTGGAACTCGAGCCAAAAGGATTGGGTTAACTCCGCCAACGCCGTAAACGAAGTCGGATGTATCCACACGGTGCAGGGCTACGACCTCAACTACGGCTTCGTAATTCTGGGGCCAGACATTTACTACGACACCGATAAAGGAGCCGTCTGCGTTAACAAAGCGAACTTCAAAGATGCCGTCGCAAAGAAAAAAGCAAGCGACGATGACCTGCGAAAGATCATCGTCAACGCCTACTACGTTCTCATGACGCGCGGTATGCTGGGAACGTATCTCTATGTGTGCGACCCCGCTCTAAAGGAGTATTTGTCACGGTATATCCCGGTGATTTAGCTGCCGCCCACACATGGCATGAATAGCAGCAAACCCCTAGGGCACAATCCTGGGTCCACAAAGGGCGACAGGGCGCGCCGGTGCCCTATCCAACCAATACTGCTCCCAGAACATTTGCGAGCTTCTTGGCGGGGCGCCTATTCGCTTTTACGCCCATCGCCACGAGCGCGTGGTTGCAGGCATCCTCATTCATGTCGCAAACAATTCTGAGCTCATGCCGTGCCCTCGAAGCAGCCGTATAAAACAAAGTTCCAGGCTCAGGCATGTAGCTCATGGACGGCTGTTCCCATAAGGCTTGATCAACATCAATCATAATTACCGCAGCAGCCTCCATCCCCTTGAACTTTCTCACCGTATGGACGGGAACCTTCTGACCTTTCCATCTCTTTAGGCTCTGATCGCCAGTGAAACAACTCGACAGCTTAGAGTTTTCCAGTGTCTTGCATGTGATAACCACAATGTCATTAATACCGGCATTCTTGAGTAAATCAATGTGCTTATCCACAAATGCCTCTTGCGCGGCGGCGTCACAATTAATCATAAGCAATGGAGGTTTTCCGAGCCTAGCCATAACCTGCATTCTAAAACCGTGCGCTTCACCAAGAGCACTCAGGGAAGACTTCTCGATAGCCTCCGTATTCCGGCAGTTTACATAAAGCGTTAGCTTGCAATCGGCATCCATAAGGAAGCTGGGCATAGTTGAGCCTTGGACAAACTGCCTTTTATCGTAAAAGAGATACATCGTGCTTTCCGGCCTCGAATCCACGATAGAACGCAAGGTTTCGAGCACCATCGCATCTTCAATGGCTTTGAGGCCAAAGTCTTGGCCTTCGTCTATTACGATGTGCTGATAGGGAAACGAGTCAGGGTGCTCCATGAGCTCTTCGGTCAGGCAGGCATAGTTTGGCTCGAGAGAATTGCAGGCCTTGCAGGCGTAGCCCGGAATTGTATAGACGTCAATTTCCGGGACATCGTTGCACCTTCTAGTAATCTCTTCCTTCAAAAGCGAGTTAAAGCACAAAAAGAGAACCCTGCCCGTACAGGCGGCCTGCTTAGCTCTCTCAATTGCAATGAGAGTTTTGCCAGTTCCTGCCGCCCCGTTAATTACCGCTGTCTTCTGATCCTTTATGAAATTCAACACGCGAGCCTGCGAGTCCAGCAGCCTTGCGAACACGAAGTCGTTATATCGATAGTCCACCGAATTCGTCGGGACGATATCGAACTCCGGCAGGAGCACTTTATGCAAGACCTCTTTAGCCTCATCATTGGAAAGCCTCGTCTCCCTTCCTCCGACATCCATGCTCATGATGCGAACTATTTGTTGAGTTGGATCCCCAAGATCCGTCTTGCACAGAGTAATATCGCGAGAAGCCTCAGGAGAGTAGTCGATAAAACCGAGCTCGTGGGCGCCCAAAGACGGAAGCCAAACCGCGTGAGCAACCTTGCACCTATTGCACAGTTCTCTCAACCCTACATCTTCAAATCGATTAATGAGCTTCCATTTGATACTATCCGCCTGCCGGTAAGGACCCCCGTGCCTTCTCATTGACACGCCGCTACCGTACAACCACTCACCGTTTTCGCAGCGAATTCTCCCCGCTTTCGCCTCGATAAAAAGAATGCCGAGCTTGCGATTAAACACGACGAAATCGGCTTCCCTCTGTTCAATAGCGTTTCCATCCACAATATCCAACATCTTGTATGAATGGATAACCGTAAAATCATCGGGAAGCTTACTCAACGCGTAATAAATCTCCCCTTCACGACTCCGATCGTCGAATTCAGCCGGGCCAAGGCTCGGTATCATTCTTGCAGCCACAGTTATGCCTCTTTATAAATCGCGCCCATCACATCTTCGGCAGAGCACTCGCCAACGACAAACAGGCTCCAGCCCGAAACGTTGCGCCAGGCGGACCCAAATACCTTTTTAAAATCGCCCGCTGCCTCCTCGTCAAGAAGAATGACCTTGGACTTGCGCCAAACAAGCGTGGCGTAAGCGCTGTCGCCGTCAGCATCAGATAGCTCCACATCTTTGTCCGGAGTCTCCCAGCGCAAATGCGAATCGCAGCTCGTCATTTCACGAATCAACTCGATCCACCCCTCCGAAGAATTAGATCGGATTGACAGCTTTATCGCTTCAGCCAGCGACAGCGCCTCGTTGTTCGCACCTTCATCAGAGGCCCATAGCTCAAATCCATCAACTGGGTTGGGGACACCAGCCTTGTAATCGAGCTCTTTATCCTCATCGGCATTACCAGCAAAACGGCCGGATGACGAGGCAGTAAGAAGAGCTCCCAAAATTCGTTTTGCAGCCCCGCGGGAAAGATTCGCCTGCACAACTTGGTTGTAATAATTTGCAATACAACCGTAGCAGCAAGTTTCTTCACCACAACCGCAATGGCCATCTACGACCTTATAGGCCTCTTCAATTAGATCCGTCACCTCTTTGCTGAGCTGGCGTACATGACCGGCTCCTCCGGGCACGTCATCATAGATGAGTATTGAGAAGCTGCCTGCATCATTTTTGTATGTAGTCCCTCCGAGTTCGGTCTCGGGAACCTCGAGGATTTTAGCCGCAGCGGTAAACAGCGCCCACATCACAGCTTCCCAGTCGCCATCGCTGCAAACTGTCGCCTCATCGAAATCAAATACGAGCTCGAGGACGTCGCTCACAAATGCCGTACCCAGCGCACTGAACCTATTAATCTTTGGAGCAGTGCCGCTCTTCTCGCACCAGTAGGTATGTTGGATCTTCTCTCCACCAACAGCAGCGCGATTGCAGTAAGAGCAGACTTGGAAGCCCTTAGCAGGGCTATTGAGCACACATAGTTGCCCGTTCTCGGCATATTTTACTTTCACCGCACCGCCAGGAAAACAAAACTCCCTGGTCGCAGTCTCGTTAGGCCAGTGCTGGCTAAAGTGCACCGATGCATACCCCTTTGGCCTCGGCCTTCTAAGCCCTATGCCTTTTTTGTTTTCCGTGCCGACAAAACCATAGGAAGGTATGAGCATATTCTTTTCGAGAGCAAACTCGGTATGGCAAACGGGACACTCGCCTTTATCACTGTAGTTTTCAATGGGCCATACAAATGTTTCGCAATTTGGACACTTTCCATACCTGCGCTTTCGCAACTCTTGCCCTTTCGGCTTTCTGAGTCCAACGGACTTCCAAAGCGTCTTGCCGGCAACGATTTCCGCCCCCGGTGCATATCCCCTAATGGCTTGACGCATACCCCTAGAAAGCTCGAGCCTGTTCTCACCTACAGAATTCTCGATATCAAGAAGATGGAGCTCTACGAGATCAGTCGGAAACCCGTACTTAGGCAATACTCCGCTCTCGGCAAGAATTGCGATAGTTCTCTCCTTCTTGAGCGCATCCCTAGACTTTAGAAGCTTGGATGCGAGAATGTCGTTGACGCCCATATTCAGCTCAATACCATCCTGAATACGCTCAAAATCAGCATGCTTAAGGCTATGCGCAAGGAGAAGCCTGCCACCGCTTCCGCTCTCAGCCGAATCGATTGGCCCAACGAGCTTTGCTATCCACCCCCACTCGTTTACGCCAACTTCTTCCGCCACAGGCATGCCTTGCGGAACAACGCGGACGAGCTGTTCGTAGACACTCTTTGGCCGCGATGCAAGGAAGCGGCGAAGATCTTCGAGGCCCTCCGGCTCCGATTTAGAAAGATCCATAAAGTCGTTGTATCCATGAGAGTAGTCTTTGCCCAAGCTCCGGCTCGCGTAGCGAAAGAACTCAGACATAGCGACGGCGAAAACATGCCGTATCGCAATGGCATCGTTATTCAGATAACACATTGGCACTCTCGTGTTGCCGCCAATTATCTTGGCTGGGTCCTCAAAGTACGCGACATCATGGGGCCGTAAGCGAGCAAACGTGATGGCATATCCAGGCTTGCCAGCGCGGCGTCCAACGCGACCGGCTCGTTGCGTATAATTCGCGGTACTAGGTGGAACGTTTCTCATAAAAATGGCCCTCAAATCGCCAACGTCCACACCCAGCTCAAACGTGGTCGTGCAACTCAAAACATTAACGTTGCCTTTGATAAATTCGCTCTGTATTTCTCTAGCCTTTTTGGATGACAGCTGAGCCGTATGCTCCTCGATGTCGAGGGGAAGTGCCTCATCTTGATATACCGTTTTATAGAAGCGGTCTTTGTCTCTTGCCTCTGCGAAGCTCATTTTCACCATCGTGCCGTTGCATTTCGTTGTCATGCAAACGCCATGCGTATCCAGATGAGTCTCACATCCACATGCATCGCAACGATAGACAATATCATCGTTGGAGTGCGGATACATAGTCCAAATATCTCTGCTGAGCCTAAAGTGTTCACGCGAATCGATCAAATATCCTTCGCCCTTAAATAGCCTGCAACTCAGATACTCCCCCATAAACTGGAATAGGCTTTGCAGAATCGGGCGAACGTTTTCTCGGGTCAGCTCGATACCGTGGGCCCTTTTGGCGTACTTGCGAATAAAGGCGCTGCGCTTATTTTCTGTACCACGTACAGCATCTCCCGCAAAATAAACAATATCCTTTGACGCAGAGCCGCCTCTCTCAAGCACGACAAGGTTGCCGCGCCTCTCATGATTGCTTCTGAGCTCAGGAACTCCTTCGGGAACCTCAATAACGTTTTTCTCTCGGAGCAGTTCAAGACAGATCCTTGCAAACAAAATGTAGTCTTCGCATGAAAGCCAGGCTACTCCGTCGGCGTTAAGCCTATCCACCTGTCTTGCGACTAGCTTTTTCGCCCCAGGATGGGAAAACTCTTCGTTAAATTCAGTAGGCTCAATCCTTACAACACCAAGGCCTTCGAGGCTGTTCCGCGAATCCTCAGCCGCGAGTTCATCGAGAATCCAAGCCGTCGCCTGCCCTTTCTTGTTAGAGCCCAAGACCCCCGGGTAACGCCTCTTTGCAACACTTGTTATCCAATCAATAACTGAACTCGGCTTACAGCCTTCACCGTCGCGAGACAGAGCCTCCACCGCTTCTCTTATCAGCTGACGACGTGTGATGTTTCCATAAGTTCTGTCCATTGCGGGTGCGAAGAAAGCCGCGTCCTGGCGCTTGTCCGAGAAGCAAATAACACTTCCGGCCCTGCGTTCTTCATCGAGGTCTGCAAACAAATCATCCTCGTCAGCTTCCTCCTCATCAAAAGGCGGAATATCCCTGACCAGATCGTAACAAACGACACTGCCCGCAGCTTCAGGCGAAACGCGCATTGGCTGAATTGCTACAACGGACTGATATCCACAATGGCGACAACGCGCCTCCGCCTCGTCTGCTTGTTTTTTCTCGCTTTGGTTGAGCGCAATTGGGATGCGCGAAACAACCTCATGCTCAAAACGATGGGCACCACCCTCGGCTTCATGATACAAAGACCCGCATATCGGGCACAGCCATTGGATCTTCTCATCGGGATCCCTCTCCGATTCGTCAGAGAGAAGACGGTAATAGACTCTCGGAAGAAACTCGTCGTCGGAATCCGTTCCTTCATGTCGAGGGCTTAGCCACGCAGTCTTCATCTCAGGATCAGAGCTCTCCTCACCAAGAATGTATGCCTGCCCGCAGTGACGACAGACCGAAACTTCGTATACGGGAGTATCGTTTTCATTGTCGTAATGCTCGGCAATCGTTTTGTGAGGAGTCAACTTACGTGTATGCAGATTTAAATAGATGCCCTCAGGAGCACGCAAGAAGGAATGGTAGCGACTCGTAAGAATGGGGACATCCTTGGAGCGCTGCGCAGAGGAAAGCACCTCAACCATGGCAGTGAGGATTTCCACACCCCTCTTATCTCCCGTGAGCCCTTCGATCTCAAGCTCCTCAATGGTGCCAAGATCAGTGAGGTCGAAAAGACGCTCACAGCGTCTCACCAGTTTTGCCGCAGACGATTCACCTAAAAGAACCTTTCCCAACCCCATTAGAGGGGACTCACCGTCTAGTCTCGCTACAACCTCTTCAGGAGCTCCACCAGATGCGAGTACGCTGCGAATGTCTTCTACGTTTATATTTTCGGGATCGGAAAGTTCCCTGCGAAGTTCCGCCCAAGTATCTAGAGAAAGCGTGCCCCATGGCTTTTCGTCAAGGGCGTCTTGGGGCTGATCTTTCTCGCTCGTGATGACGTCAAGATTTGCGGGGTCACTTGAAAAGGGCTCACCAAAAAGATCCCGAGCAAATGTAGCCACCTTTGGCATATCTTCTTCTGAGCCGATTGTTGCGGAAGTTGCATAACAATGAAGCTTGGGCAGCACGCCCGTTTCTGATTCGATACGAGCCTTTACTCGACGCAACAAATACGCGATTTCGGTACCAAGCGCGCCTGAATAAACGTGCGCCTCATCGATGGCAATATGTCGCCAATTTGTGCCAAATGCCCCTCCGAACAACGGCGCGTCCTCCGGACGCAGGAGAAGATACTCAAGCATAGAGTAATTTGTAAGCAAGATGTTGGGCGGGTTCTCACGTATCCTCTCGCGAGAGATGATTTCATTTGGCAGTCTAGTTTGATCCGGGTTTTCGTCTTTCCACTTACGGAGAGCCACGGACTCTTTCTCCTCAGTGTCGCCGGTATAACGCCCGAAGGTGATATCGGTCCCCTTCAGCAATCGGCGCAATCGTTTAAGCTGATCGTTTGCGAGAGCGTTCATCGGGTAAAGAATCATGGCACGAACGCCAGCGGAGCGCCCGCTCTTTTCGAATTCTGTGAGGATATCGTTCAGAATCGGAAGCAAGAAGCACTCAGTCTTGCCCGAACCCGTACCCGTAACGACGGCATAGTTTCGCCCCGCCACGCTCTTTTCGATAGCCTTAACTTGATGCACGTATAAGGGACGATAGGGATCAAAATTACGCGCCTCTCCGCCGCCTAAACTCATCATGCCCTTGCAGAGAAGCCCCTCGTCCACCAGGTCGGCCACAGTTTTATCCTTGCGGTACGGAGGCGCCGCCTCAAGAAACGGTCCCTTTGCAAGATATCCCGGCTCACAAAGAATCGTCTCAAGCTGCTTCTGCAAATCCGAGTCATCAAAGTGAATAGTAGTGGCAATGTACTCGCGATAAGAGTCCTCCACTTTGCGCGCAGTCTCAATGGGGTTGAAATCTTTTACAATCGTCATTATTTGCTCCCGCTATTTAAGAGTGATACTTGTCGCATATTCTCGCTGAGGGTCCCCAAAGGAGTCGCTCGGTGACATTTCGACAGCCACTTCCCTCTTGATGCCCAGCTGCCTTACCACGCTGGATGGAAGAGCGACCTCCGCAGAGCCCTTTCCCACAAAGGCCGTAGCAATCGGCTTGTCGCCTCTTTCCTTATACCTGGAAATCCCAAAGAATCTGAAATGAATGTCGCATAAGGGCTTGCCTTCAAACCGAAGGACATGCCCAAGGGAATCGCCCGGCAATACCTTCCAGCCGCTAATGCCGAGCCCTTCGACGCAGTCAAGCATTTGAACATCGGTCCAGGCCGGCTTCGGCTCTCCCGTTGACACGTCATCGCCATAGCACAGGGACAGCTTCAAGGGAAGGCCGGTGGGCGCCTTATCATCATCTTGTTGTAAGAGGCTTGCATGCCTAAAGAGATTGAATCCGTATTCGCCAGGCTGCTTAAGGTTCTTGAAGAAAAGAGGTTTTGAACCGAGCAGGACCAGCACGGCTCTGTTGTACCTCCAACCATAGGAGACAATCTTAAAGTTTGCCGCGCTGGGGCCAAGCTCCAACGCATCCGCCAAACAGATTGGACGCTCTTCGGATAGATTCGCAAGTCTTTTTGGCATATCAAAATCTATTGCAGCAAGGGCCAACTTGGCATCAGTCTCTTTGCCACTCCCCCTCGATCGGATGCGAACGCGCAAGAACTCATCCTTCAGGAGAGCCTTCGCTTCATACCGCTCCCACGCATTGAGAGAATCAGGGCTGTCGCATTCGCCTGCCACGTCAGCCTCTTCACGAACACGCACAACGTCAATGGGAAGGCACGCTTGGAAGCCATATTTCGCCACAGCGCACCCGTGATCAATACTGATGGACAGAGGCTTAAATTCTTGTATGGGCACAACTGCGAATCGGTAGCGAAAAAACGACCTTGCCGCCGGAAGATTTCTGTCTCGCCTCTATAACGCATTCTTCGATATGCCAACTGAATAGACTCGTATTTGAGGGATTGAATTCTATTCTTGCAATACCTGAATTTTCAGCATTCTCCTCATATAAGGCACAACGCGGCATCGACACCAGCTCGCCATCGCAGCAGCACATGATGTCCAAGTCTTTTAGGGCGCCCGCACCGTCAAGCGCCTCGATGCTCACAGAAGGAAGGCCGTCGTTTGTATCAAGCTCGTTGGGAATACGTCCATACAAGTCAACGCCGTCGCTCGTTTCTCCGATAATGCGGTGTTTATCAATCTTCGCGACATAACGTTCTTGCCAAACGGCAACCTCCTCGCCCGTGAGTTCGTTAACAACCGAACCTGCCGAACCGGGCTCCACATCATAGATGAAGATTTGGTTTTCATCCCAGTCGCCAGAAGCCTCATGCTCCGAAACGGCTTTCATGCCTTGCCCGGGAACGATCTTGTATCCTTCTTTAACAATATATGCGATACGACGCTTTTTCGTTAACCGCTCGCTCTTGCCGCGCAAACGGTAGAAGCCCTTTCCGTCCTTTACGAATTCAAAACAACCGGGTTTGTTCCTTCTGAATGATTGGCTCAACGAACTCAGTTCAATATAGTCACCCGTTTGCTCGTCTTTGTGCATGAGCTTCAGTTCCACGTCGTAACGAGCCCGAGGATTAACGGCAATGCCAACAGCATTTAAGATGCATTTCCCGACACTCATATCGAATTCAGAGCTTGCTTTAAGCTCGCCGTCAACATAATAGTCAATCTTGACACCAGCAAAACGCAACGGGAACCGTTGGCGTGGCCAGCGCATGGTCACAACACCCTCAGATAAATCCAGTTGCAGACTAGCATTCGGAAGATAGACCACTCGATGGGCGCCACTTCTTCGCCCATGCGTCTCAGCTGCAGTCCTTCCTCCGATCGCCGAGGACGGTACACGTTCCTGGTTGTCACGAAGGGCCTGCATTGCGGCTTCAGGCAGACCAAAACTAGATAGCATCGTATAGCGGCTTCCGACCCTATTCGAATCCACAATTTGCGCCGCCACGCGCATGGACGCCTCAAATAATGGAGCAATGGTTGAATCGGGCGCTTTCTCAAGAATGTTAAGAACTGCCTTTTCGGGAGCATACCGACTCTCGGGGTTCTTTAACTCCCTAAGAACGGAGCGCCCGTCCATCTCTCCGCCAAAACCTAGACGGCCTTGAGAAACTTCTTGCGCAAGCGGAAGTAATTTCTCCCACAGGTTTGACCAAGAATCTTCCGATAAACCTCCGTGGAGAAGAGCGGTGTAGTAGTAGTGATTAACCTCCTCATCTCGACAATACAAAGGCATTCCACGCTCTTCAACATGTTTTATAAAAATATGTTTTAAAAGCCCCTGTACGTTACTGTCGAAAATGCCAAGACTCGCGAAGAAATTACCCCATAGGTTATGGTCGTTGAAAACCCTGCGTGCTTTGTCTGCGACATACACCATAAAAGCGTTCGGCAAGTACTTATCAATCAGCATCAAAACAAAACGGGGATTTGTCGGATAGAATTTGATCAGCTTTTCAAAAGCAGCGCTGAGTTCATCAAGGTCTGTCGAGAATTCCTCAAATACCTGATAGACCATGACGTTTTCAGACCTTGAGTCAAGATCATCGAATGCATCGCGGGCCCTTTCTTCATATTTCTCTAGCTCTGCTGAGAACAATCCATGGGAGCGCGCAGGCGAAGAACGACTCAGTTCATATTCATATTGCTCAATCGAAGACGTTGCCTCAGCTTTTGGCTCGCGAGAATGCCGAACTTTCAGCGGGGCCCCCAGAGTCGCCGCTTTTTCCACAATCTTAGGCTGAAGCATGGAGGCCGCGAAGGCGTCAGGGGCGGCGCGGTATTTCTTTCGCATCTTAATGATTGAATCGGCATATTTGCCATCAAAACGAGCGTCTATTTCTTTATCGGTAAGAGACAAAAGATCAGGTAAGTAGCAGAAGCCAGCTTTCTGAATTGAACGCTTCAGCCGTACATCATCAAAACTTAGCTCCGAAATGGGCGCTTTCTCTAGCCTCTCCAAGTAGTTCGCTTCGCACATCAGCATCCCCTATGCCGCAATTGCATCTGATGCCGCCATTTCTGACCTTTTATTAGCACCGGTCTAGCATGGCGTGCTTTTAATCATACCGTGAGACACTTGCGCAACGCGACGAACAAAGCTGTCCAATGGGCCGTTTCTGCAGACGGTCGTTATCGTCCGGTGAACAGCGCTTGGAAGTGCCTGCTATGGCCCAAGCGTCTTTTATTGCACAACAAAACCGCCGCCAAAATGATTCAATTGTGAACATAGATGCACGGATCAGCCGGCAGGGAGTACAAGCTTTTCCTACGGCCTATCGCTTTGTCCCAATCCCGTAAGGCGCCCGCACGCTATCATCAATACGGATTGAATGGACAAGCATTACAGGGGGGGGCTCTGTATGCCAATTGAAAAGCCAGTTCCATACTTACAAAACACTTCTGGCTCGGTAATTGACGACCCTCACGAAGCTCATAGGGCTGTCCAGCAATCCATCGCCCGCGGCTACGATGACCTGGTGAACGGCCGCGTTCGACCCTGGAAACAGGCGAAGGCAGAGACAGATCGGATGCGAGCCATC
>ENA-ORNI01001583-ORNI01001583.1-human-gut-metagenome-genome-assembly--contig:-NODE-1583-length-11571-cov-20.4869_pt1 | contig 11571 bp, 3 predicted proteins | sample MGYA00242118_ERZ509028 | MGnify/ENA primary metagenome ERZ509028 (study PRJEB26280, sample SAMEA2338755) | human gut metagenome | biome: human gut; feature: human-associated habitat; material: faeces...
TTTATATATATTTTTTTGTGGAGGGGAAGATGATAGAAAAGATTATGAAGACAGTAAAAAGTGGGAACAAAAAGAGAGGAAGAAATATAACAATAGGGGCAGTAGTAGGAATGCTTTTGTCATGCACAACAGTAATGGGGGAAGATAATTATTTATGGATAAGAGAAAACAGTGGAGCAACTGAATTTAATACCCAAAAAACTACTGATAAAGAGGGAACTGGTGGAAACTGGACTGAAAAAAATCCATATGAAGAAAATAGCTGGAATGAAAATACCAACACTTATATAAATAATATGACATTATCATCAAGTAAAGATAATGGATATGATAATTATGGAGAAGCGAGTTATGGAGTAAAATTAGCTGGTGAGGATTTAAGTGGATTAAATTTTATAAATAATGGTTATATAAAAGCTTTTGGTGGCTCTTCTCAAAGTTATGGAATAGATATTTATGGGAATTACTATAATGATAAGATAATGGAATCAATAGTAAATAATGGGAGAATAATTGCTTTTGATTATGGAATAAATGTTGATAATGGTGAAATAAACTCAATCTTTAATGATGGACAGATATTAGGATCTTTAGGTGGAATAAGTTATGTATATTCTATGATAAATTTAATCTCAAATAGTGGGGTAGTATGTGGTGCTATAGGAATAGAGGGTAACGAATCAACAAGAACAGACTATATTTTTAATAATGGAATAATATCTGGAAATGAGCAAGGAATGTATTTTGAAGAAGCAAGAAAATTAATCTCAAATAATGGAATTATTTTTGGTTTAACTAATGCTATATATAATACTATATATAATCTTGGGCCAATAGATTTATTAAATAACTATGGAATATTGGCAACAGAAGGAAGTGAAGTTATATATAATCCTTATGGAATAACAATAACCTCTGTGAATAAAGGACTAGCTTTTAAAATAAATAATGGAAATTATACAGCAGAAACTGATGATTTTGACAACTTTGGAGAAACATATGATGAAGAAATAATTGTAGGTTATGAAAAAGGTAATGATGGAAAAGTTGATTCAGCTAAACCAATAAAACATACATACACAATAATAAATGCTAAAGCTACTGGAATTGATAAAGATAATATAACTGGAACTGAAAGTATAACAATAAAAAATGGAAGTTTATCTTATGATTATAAAGACAATACTAATGGTACCCCAAAAACACATAAAGCTGAAAGTGTAATTTTAAATGGAATAACAGATACTTTAAAGGTTTCTGGAAGAGGAAATGAACTAAGTAATAGTATAGTCAATGCCTATGGAGCAGCAGTTGTTATGGATGAAAATATGTCTACGATTACTCTTAATAATACAGTGGTAAATGGAGGTATTTCTAATGACGGCAGTACTGTGAATATAACAGGAAATGGAAATACCCTTACTCTTCAAGAAAACTCTATTGTAAATAGTAATGATGTGGCAATATCAGTAGGTGGAAAAAATAATGCAGTCACTTTAGAGGGAAATGCAAAAGTAAATGGAAAGATGGAGTCAACTGGAAGCAATACTCTGAATCTTTATGGAAAAACTGATGGCAGTATGAATATGCTCAATGATATATCTGGATTTGTAAATATGAATATAGACAAAAATGTGACATTCTTTGAAGATGTAAAAGTTACAGGAACAGATACAGTAACAGTATATAATACAGGGGTATTAAACCTTAGACTGAAAAAGACAGAGGATATAACAAGAACAGTTGGAATACCTAAAGCTATTCACGCTTTTTCAGGAACTGATGGAATGAAGATAAAAGGAACTTCAGCAGAGGAAGCAGGAACTTTAAACTTCATAACTAATGGAATAGGAAAAGAAATAATAGTTGATATGGAAAATATAGAGCTGGAAAATATGAAAATCAAGACAAGCTCTGTTATAGACAAGGTAGAAATCAATAAAGACTATATTCACTTAGGAGCAGGTTCAGATTTGAATGGTATTGTAAATCCAAAAATAAGCAGATACGATTCATTTAATGGAATATATAAAAGTCTGTATAACAGTACAGATGAAAATATAGATGCTTTGAGAAATATATTGAGCATGACTTTCCTTGGAGAAAATTATGACTATAACAATGGAAGTGATGAGGAGCAGCTTAAAAATCTTATGAGCTACTTGGGAAGCATCTACACAGAAACTCCTTACTCATATTCTTCTGAATTATCAAGAAGATCAATGGGGATGTTTAGAGATATTGTAACTGAAAACCATTTCAGACCAGACTTGGATAAATGGCTGATAATGGGTGGACTGACTCATGCAGATGGAGGAACTAAAGATACTTACTATGGACAGAATTATCATGGAAGGCTACAGCAGCTAACAGAGGTGTTCTGCAAATGGACTTTATGGATGGAGCAGATAGAAATCCTATACAGCTATATGGTGATGAAAGTATTGGATTGTATGTACTTTCAGAATTTAATTCATCTAATATTACAGGGAATTTCCATGTAGATATTGGTGGAATAAATACAGGGAACAAAAGTATAAGTGTAGATGGAAATGATACTAATGGTGGAGAATCAATAGCTGACTACTGGAGTGGAAATACTTCTACAGATACTGTAGATGGAAGTGTAGGAATTTTATCATATAGAGATATAAACCTTACTTCACATGGAATAGTTATCCATGATAAAACTACTGGGAATATTGGAGTAGCTCCACAAAAAAAAGCTGCTTATACATGGTCATTTACTGGAGGAGGACTGACAAGCAGCTGGGCTATAACAGCTGCAAATCCAAGCCTGAATCTGGGATCTGGATATATAAAAATAAATGGCGGAAAAGATAACATTGGTATATTTGCAAGAGAAGGAAATGTTACAACAACAGGAAGTGTTGATCTGACTGATGGAACTGGAAACTTAGCCATCTATGCTAAAGATTATACTGCCAGTGTAGGAAAAGTTACTACAACAGGAAATGTAGCAAATACAGTTGTACTTTTTGCTGACAATGGAACTATAAATGTAACTGATAGTGTAAAATTATTAGAATTGAAACTAACAGGGGCAACAACAGGAAATCAAAATAATATATTAGCAGCATATGCAACTGCCAGCGGAACAATAAACATGAATAATTCTGGAACTATTGGAAGTTTAACATCACCTGATATTGAAGTAACAGGAATGGAACTGGGAGATGCTTCTGGTCAGTACAGAGGTCTTGCATTAATGGCCAATGGTGGAGTTATTAATGGAAAAAATAATTATATTAAAGTAATAAATGGAGCAGCAGGAGTAGCTTCAATAAATTCTGGAAATATAGACATTACAGGATCAACTGTTTATGTAAATAATGGTTATGCAGTATATTCAGATGGGACAGGAACTGTTGATTTATCAAATGAAAAACTTGTATTGGATGGAAATTCTGTTGCTTTTGACTTGGATTTTAGTTTAACAAATCCATTGACATTGACAAATGCAGAAATACATGTAGTTTCTAATGATGTTACAGCTGTAAATTTAAAAAATGTATCAACAGCATTATCAGTTAATAGTTTGAAAAACAGTATAATTTCTGCTCTAGGTGGAACTATCAACATAACTGATGATGGAATGCATGATAAATACAAGATAGCAGCAGTTGATGGTGGAACTTTAAATATTGACACTAATATAAATAAAGCTGATTCTGACCCAGACTCAAAAGGATACTTTTATTATAAAAGATTTTTAGGACAAAGACTTAAATTAAATGTAACTGGAGGAGTAGAAGTAGATGCATCAATCAACAGTGTTGATGCAGCTGCATATTTCAAAGGGCAGGTAGTAGGGCTTGAAATGAATTCCAGCTCATCAGCTTCTGGTGTCAGCGACACACAGATTAATTTAGCATCTAATTCTAAAGTGATAGCAGACAGAACAGATAGCGGTGCTGGAGCTATTGGACTGTACATGAACTTTGGAGAAATTAAACTTGCTTCAAATTCTAAAGTAGAAGTAGAAAAAGGAAGTAATGTTGTAAATAATGAGGCAGTAGGAGTATATGCTGTTAATGGAAGTAAAGTTGATAATGCTGGAACTATTGAAGTAGGAGGAAATAAATCTATTGGTATTTTAGGAATGGCATATAGAGAAGCTCCAATAGGAACTGTAATAGTAAATGAATTTGGAGCCGGACTTACTGATCAGGGAAAAGTTAATATTATAAATGATAAAAATATAACACTTGATGGAGTAGGAACAATAGGTATCTATGCTCATAACAATAATTCTTCTGGAACAAAAGCTGGTGCTGTTGTAACAAATACACTTAATGGAGTAATAACAGTTGGATCTTCAGACACTTCTAATGCCGCAGTAGGTATTTATGGAAAAAAAGCTACAATTTCTAATCTTGGAAAAGTATCAGTAGGAGATGGAGGAGTAGCTATATATGCAACTGAAGGAAGTGAGATAACAAATCTTGGAACATTAGATCTTGGAGCTGATGGAGTAGGAGTTATGGTTGATGGTACTTCAGATATAAGTGCAGCATCTGTTACTCTTACATCAAATAATACTGGAACTCTTGGAAAAACTGGTATTTTCTATAAGGGAAGTCTGGGAACAGAAAGCAAAACTATAGGTGTAGCAGTAAATGCTTCAGCTCTTGATAAGGGAATGGCTATATATGTTGAAAATATGAATGTAACTTCTTCTGGAACTTTAAATGTAGGTAAAGAAGGAGTAGGTATTTTTGTAAAAGGAAATTTAACTCAGACAGGTACAAATACAGGAACTATAGATCTTACGTCTGGGAAAAATGATGCAGTAGGTATGTATACAACAACTGCAAATCTTCTTAATAATACAGGGGGAAGTATAAATGTAAATGATACTTCTCAAATAGGAATGTATGCAGAAGGAGCAAATCGTAAAGCAACAAACAAAGGAACGATTAATCTGAATGTAGATAGTTCCACTGGTATATATGTAAAATCAGGTGCTGTTACAGACCTTGATGTAGGAAATACTATAGTATTTAATGGAAAATCAAGTGTAGGAGTTTTTGCTGAGAATGCAGCAGTAAACTTTAAAGATAATTTGACTTTTCTAAATAGTAATGAAAATAAAAATATCTATGTTTATGGGAAAGGTACTACTGTAGGAATAGATGCAGGAAAAATAGTAACTGTAAATGGAGTAGGAACTCCAGCAACAGCAGGAAATAAAACTGTAGGAATTTATCTTGAAAATGCTGGTACTGGAAGTACATTTACAAGTAATACAACAGGACAGCTTATTGTCCAAAATGAAGCTGTAGGTATCTATTCAAAAGGAAATAATACTTTAAATGTAAATGTGACAGCTGTAGGAGAGAAAACTACAGGAGTATTTATTGATGGAGCTTCAACTATAACAGGAATTGTAACTGCCAGAGGAGCATCAGGAGTAGGAGCAGTAGGAGTATATGGAAGTGGCGGAGCTGTAACAATAGGCGCAGGAGGACTAACTCTTAATACAGATCTGGATAAAGGAACAGGAATGTATCTTGCTGATGGGGCTTATGCATCTGGAGGAAAAATCACAGTAGATAATACAGCTACAGTTGATAATATAGGAGTATACTACAGCAAGGGAACAGCTTCAGGAACTGTGACAAATGGAGCTGAAGTTGAACTTACAGGAAATAAAAGTATAGGAATATATGCAGCAGATGGAATAAATCTTGTAAATACTAAAAATATAACATCTACAGGGTTAAATAATAATATAGCTTCATATGTAGGAGGAAACTCAACACTGACTTCAAATGGAAATATAACTATGACAGGAATGGACAACATAGGTATATATACAGGAAAGGGAAGTGGAATAAATAATGGAGCTATTGATTTAACAGGATCTACAGGAACATCATCAGCAGGAATGGTTGCTAAAACTGATGCATCATCAGATACAGCTTCTGTAGAAAACAAGAATACAATTACAGTAGGAAGCAATCTTGGAATGTATGTAGCAGGGAATGGAACAAGTTCTGGAAAAAATACAGGAACAATAACTGCAACAACAGGAACAGGAGTATATGTAGATGGAGCAGCTCACAGCTTTAACGGAACTGGAGGAACTATTGCATCGAATGCAGTAGGAATTTATCTGAAGGATACAGGTGCAAATAAAATCACTGCTGGAACTTTAAATATAGGTTCAGGAGGAGTAGGAGTATTTGGAGAAAATGCCAAGATAGACTTTGCAGTAAATGTAACAGGAACAGGAGCGGTAGGAGTTGCAGCTAAAAGTGGAACAGTAATATCAGGAAATATAACAACAGGACAGGGTTCGGTTGGAGCATATCTTCTTGATGGTACAGTAACATTTAATGGAGCAAATATAACAACAGGAGCTAATAGTAGTTCAGGAACATCAGTAGGAGTCCTATTTGACAATACAATAGCAGGGCCATACACTATGAATAATGTAAGTGTAAATGCCAAAAATGGAGTGGGAATATATCTAGGTGGAACTGGAATGACTCTTAATCATAACGGAACTGTAACTACTGAAGGTGGAATTGGTATATATGTAAAAAATGGAACTACATTGACAACAGGAACATCAATATTAAATATAAGCAATGGTGGAACTGGAATATATGTAGAGCAAGGAACAGCAAACTTAGGTTTAAGTGGAAACTTAACATTTAATTTTGGAACTGGCGGCGGAATAGGAATATTTAATAATGGTGGAACTTTAAATATTGGAAGTAATATTATACTTAATGGATCTGGATCACTTGCAGCAACAACTGATGGAAGCTTTGTTTCATCAGGAAATATCACAGTAGGTGAAGGTGGAACTGGTCTTCTTGGACAATACAGCAGTTCTTCTATAACAGCACAGAGTATAACAAATAGTGGAATAATTACAGCAAGCAGCGGCGGAATAGGTTTAGCGGCAGTTAAAGCAGGAGCTGGAGTGCCACTAGCTCCTATAACAGTAAATAACTTGAACACTATTAATATTTCTGGAAAATCATCTGGAACATCAGAACCATCAATAGGAATATATACAGATGTAGCCAATGTAGAAAATACAGGAAACATCAATGTAGGAACAGATGGAATAGGGATATATTCTATTCATAATGGAGTTCTTACATCAGTAAAGAATGATAATATGAAAATGACAGGGACAGATGGAATAGGAGTATACCTTAAAGGTGCAACAACTGGACTTCTGTCAAACAATATAACTTCTACTGGCGGAGCAGGAAATACAGGAGTAATTCTTGAAGATATAGGAACTATTGCAATAAATGCAGGAACAATTACGCTTGGTGAAGCAGGTGTAGGAATAGTTGCAACAGGAACAACAACTTCAACTATTACAGGAGCAATTTCAGTAGGAGATTCAAATTCTATTAAAAGTGCTATAGGTATAGTAGCTGATAATGGAGCAAATATAACTCTTGCAGGAACAACAACAATTACAGCAGGAAAAAATGGAATAGGAGTATATGCTGAAGGATCTGGAACAACAATAACAGTTCCTAATGCAGCAAATATAACTGTTGGAGCTAATGGAGTATATATGTATTCCAATGGTGCTAATTTAAATTTTGCAGGAAATATCACAGCAAATAATCAAATAGGATTAGTGGCTGATGGTGGGACAGTAACTAGCACTGGAGCAACAATAAATGTTCAGAATGGCGGATTAGGAGTATTTGTTAAAAATGCAGCTCCTGTATTTACAGGAACAACAATAAATGTTCAGGCAGGAAATTCATCTCAATACTCAATAGGAGCTTATTATGATGGAGTATCTTCTATCGGAACTGCCCCAGTGATTACACAAACAGGAAGCTATACAATAGGAATGGTACTGAATAATTCAACAGGAACAACAGCTGGAGGAATTTCTATTGGTGGAGCAGGTTCAACTAATCAAATAGGAGCAATGGCAAAAGAAAACTCTAATCTGACAATAGCTGGAAATGTTTTAGTCTCTGGAAATGAAAATATTGGTGTATATGGAGAAGACAGTCTGATTAGAACAACTGGAAATATAACTGTGCTTGATTCTTCAATATGTGTAAATAAATCAACATCATCAATAGGGGTTTCAATAAATGGAGGATCATACATAGGAGATGGAAATCTTTCAGTAGGAAACTATAGTATAGGAGTCTTTGGAAAAGATATGACAGCTGGAAGTGTAATTACTCAGGGAACTGGAACAGAGACAATGACTGTTGGAAATAATGGGCTTGGAATCTATGGAGAAGGAACTGGTGGAACTATAACTGCTGATATGTCAAACATTACAGTAGGAACTGACAATGCAATAGGAGTATATGCAAAGGAAATGAACTCAATAGTAACAGGAAATATGGGTATTGGTGCAAATACAAGTATAGGTATTGCAAGTGAAGGTAATGGAGATGTGACATATACAGGAGCTATGACAATAGCGAACAAAGCTGCTACAGCATCAGTAGGAATTTATAAAACAGATGGAGCAGGAACGATTTCAACGTCGGCAAGAAGCTGGTCTATAGGAGAAAATGGATATGGAATCTATTTGAAGCAAACAACAGGGCAATCAGCAACAGTTAATAATAATGCTGATATGAATTTACATATGGCAGCAGTAGGTATATTTTCATCTGGAGCAAATATAGTAAATAATTCTGGAAATATAACAGTTGGAGCTACAAATGTAAATGGAGATCATGGTAATTTGGAAAAACATGAAAACTCTATAGGAATATATCTGACTGGTGGAAGTATAGGAAAAAATACTTCATCAGGAGTTATAACTATAAATCATGATCATTCTGTTGGAGTATATGTTGCAGGTTCAACAACATCATTTACAAATGAAGGAATTATCAATGTAGATAATGGAGGAATAGGAATACTTGTTCAAGATAAAGGAACTGCTGAAAATAAAGGAACTATTAATTTAGGAGGCACTTTAGCAGGATGTGGAAGTCCAACTGTAGGAATGGCAGCATATGGGGGTGCAAAAATAATCAACTCTCTTACTGGAGTAATAAATGTAAATGAAGGAACAGGAATGTATGTAAATACAGGAGCTGAACTTGTAAACAGAGGAACAATTAATGTACTCAATGGTATAGGAATAGAGGGAAATGGAAAAGTTACAAACAGTGGACTTATAACAGTTACTGGAACTGGAACAGATAGAAGTACTTCTGGAGTAGGAGCAGCAAATGTTGGAGCAATAGAAATAGATTCAGCAGGAAATATAAAGATAAATGATAAATATGTATCTGTTGGAGGTACTTTAAGTACTGATGGAATTCTGATAATAGATGGTGCTTATGCAGATGTTACAACAGGAATACCATTATTCAGTGCTTCAAGTGTAAGTGGTGAAGTTAATATTATGTCAAACTTTGCTACAACAGGAAATGGAATAACATATTTAATTAAAAACTTTGTAAATACAGCTGCTGGAACAGTTGCTGGAAATAAACTAATTCCTGTAACATCACCTTTATTTGTAGCTAAGGTAACAAGTAATGGAGATCTTGCTATTGCTAAAAGACCATATGCAGATATAGTTATTGGAGAACAGTTTGATGCACTGCATAAAGGTTTGGATAACATCCTTGAAAATAGTGGTGGAAATGGAAGAGATGCTGAAATATTGAAAAAATTAAATGCTTACTTAAATGATTTCTCTGGAGAGGATTTTGAAAGAGAAGCTTCAAGAACTCTTGCTGAAACAAGAGGGGATATTTATGCAACTATTCAAGGAAGAATGCAGGATATCAACAGAGCATTTGACAACTCTTTCTATGAACTTGAATCTTCATACAATCTGACAAAAGACAGCAGTAAATACAGTGTTATCTATACTGATGGAAACTACAAAGATTCTACTTTAGGAATAGATGACTACGATTACAAAGTGATGGGACTTCTATATATGAAGGAAAAAGAAGGAACAGAGTATGGAAGTAAATATGGATATACAATAGGATTTGCAGGATCTAAGTTTGACTTTGATGATGGTGGATCAAAAGAGGATGTATATTCACTAAGAGTAGGAGCACATAGAGTTAAAAATCTAAGTGAGGAACATAAAGTATCATGGCTGTCAAGAATAGAACTTGGATACAACAGACATATTGCTAAGAGAAAGATAGAACTTGATACAACTTATGAGAATAAGGGAGAGTACAATACTTACTCAGTAGCACTTGACAACAGACTTACAAAAGTTATCTATACAGATCTTTCTAGACAGTTGGATGTATATGCTGATTTAGATTTAGAGTATGGAAAAATAGATGACTTTAAAGAAAGCGCTGGAAGCAAAGGCGGACTTGAAGTGCAGATTAAAGATAATGATTATCTAAGCGCACAGGCAGGAGCTGGAGTGAAGGCATCTCAAAGAATCTATGCAGGAAATGATATCTCAGTAAAAGTAACAGCAGATGTAAAATATGCATATGAATTTGGAGACAACTATGATGGAAACAAAGCAAGACTTAAAAATGGAGAGGAAGGGTATTACAGCCTGATCACTCCAGAAGAGAGAGAAGGAAAACTGACTGGTAAGATTGGACTTACAATAGAAAAAGCCAACCACATGGGAGTAACATTTGAAGTGGAAGCAGCAGATGAAGGACACAAGAAAGATTCATCTATTAAATATGGTGTAAGATTTAATTATAAATTCTAATTAAAACATTAGACTGCTCTTATTTGGGAGCAGTCTAATCCTATTCTAAAGGGGGATCCAAAATTATGAAAGAAATGGGAAAAAGAGGCCGTCCTTTAGGCAGTGGAGTGAAAAATTACCGTACTCTTGGGTGTCGTTTTACTGAAGAAGAATATTTATTAATTCAGGAAAGCCTAAAAAGTTTAAAAAGAGAATATGGATCAAATAATAAAATAATTTTCAATCTTTTTAAAAGATATGAAAAAACTTTAAGAGAAAAAGATAATAAAATGTAGTTAAAAAAGTGTAAGTGAATTAAATTTCTTTACACTTTTTTTATTTCTATAAATTATTCACTTTAATAAAGAATATTCTAATTAAGCAATCTATCCTTGAAAACTCATAACAAATTTTTGCAAATATTTCATTCAAATTTATTTTTTCTTAATATTTTCATTTGAAAAAATCATTATTGTATAAAAATAATTTGAATTTTTAATTCTGTTAGATATCTTTAATTATAAAAAAAAAGATATTTTAAATTGTATGTACATATATTAGATTTTTATTAAACTGACAACGAATGAAAGTTATATAGTTGTTTTTTAATTGTATGTATGAAAATAATATGATATAATTAGGTAACAATGTATAAATGTAAACTAATTTTATTTTAAAAATAAGTATAGATAAATTCTAAAAATCTAAATTTTAGAATATTTGTTTGTCGTTTTTTATGAAAAAGAGACATTCTTATTTTTTTAATTAAATTAAAACATCTTGAAAGAGATTCAATTTTAAGGAGGAAAGAGATATGAAAAAAGTAGTTACTATGTTTCTTTTTCTATCTTGTTTGACAACAGCACTTTATTCACAGGAAGTAAGTGAAA